>TARA_R110002020_G_scaffold316999_1_pt1 | contig 76845 bp, 64 predicted proteins | sample TARA_R110002020 | Tara Oceans TARA_R110002020 (sample SAMEA4396489) | marine metagenome | biome: Westerlies Biome; feature: [MES] marine water layer (ENVO:01000295) within the mesopelagic zone...; material: water (ENVO:00002006), including particulate matter (ENVO:01000060) such...
GGCGCTTTGCGACGCAAGCGGCGAGCATAGACTGGCCCGAACTTTATTCCCCAGCAGCGGATCGCTCATAGGAAACGATGACGCTGCGTTCCGACAGCATCTCCTCTACCAGACGCAGGCTCAGTGGAAATCGGAAATACAGCCAGACCGCATGGGCGATCACAGATGATGGGAAACGATGGCGCTTGTAGCTGACAGGACTGTGGCTCATGACCGCTCGATATCCGCAAATCTTTCAGCTGCGGTAACGTGACATCACCTTCCCACTCCCGTTAAATTTACAGTGCCCGTTCAAAAGATGGCTTCACTACCAATTCCACTCAATCCCATAGGGTTAACTTTGAGTTTAGCATGTAATTGACATATTATATGTCACCCCTAAAAATTCCTCCTGGCTCGATGAATTTAGATTTAAGGGGACGGCAATGCCCGGCAGCTTTCAGCAGTTACCTTACACCATCATTTCACCTTTGATGCGTAACGCCGTAAGTGCGGTGTGTGCGGCTGCGTTGTTCTGTGTTGGGGGTTCGGTTTCACCGTCATTTGCCGAAGCGAGCTTTAGCGCCACAATCGCAGGATCAGGAGATGCTCGCGGATTCCTCGAACTACCTTCGGCAGTGCTTTTCGGCCACACCGACGAGGAACACAAACAAGTGCTGGTCGCAGATGCTACCAGTGGGATGGCAAATCCGTCCTCAGACCCGGCCGCAGCTCCTGCTTACGAACTTTCTCAGCTCACCACGCCACCTGCCGGGCTTTTGCCGGTCGAGTTGAAATTCTTCAACGATCTTCCCGTCGTCGACAGCAAGGCGACCGAACACATCATGTCCCTGATCATGCTGGAGAACAGGGGGCGCCTCGACCCGCGCAGTGAGTGCTCTCTGCTTCGCAAGGTCCTGACGGAGGGCGTTGCGCGCCGGTTCATCGATGTGGAGCGCTACTGCCGCACCGCGGACGGTTGGCTCGGCGAAGACGAGTTCGAGCGCGCCGATAGTCGTGAAGCCTTTTGGAACGAGTACGGCCCGGCCATCGATGCGTTTGCTCCCGATATGCCGTTTCGCACAGCGCGTATTTCCGACGTGGGGTGGCGGGAGTACAGCGTCGAGAAGGGAGGTTTCGAACTCGGCTCTGCGCCGTCCCGTCTTCTTTCGGATTTTAACGGGCCGGATGGTGGTCCCAATCTAAAGGTCTTCCAGGACTTCGACTGGCCAGAACGCCTCATGAAGATGGATAAACCAACGGCCCGGGCCTTCCGGCGCGAAGCACGGGAGTGGAAAGAGCCACCCAAGGAACTGATCGTTTTGGAAATCGCCGGCATCGATTTCGAGCGGAGACAGATTTCAATCAGGCTCGCGAGTCTCCAAATTTTCGATCCTGATCTCTCGAAAACCATCTACGAGTTCAAAGTGGCACCGGCACCGGAGCTTGTCGACACGGCGGTGCAGGCGCTGACATTTCCAAACGCCGTCGAAATGGATGAGCTTTTCGAGGCGGCGGTCATCGTTGGCATGCTTCAAAGTGCAGCGTCCGATGGAGATCGCGAGCGGCTTGCGCAGGCGTTACTTGACAGGGATCGCCTTGCTTACCGCAACGGACAATCGTTCGAAGGCTTACCGCCCAATCACGTGTCGCGGCCATTCTTCATGCGTCAAGACACCCGGACATCCGACGCGGATCCGCAGAAGCTGCGCGGATGGGCAGAGGCCTTTGTGGCAGGCCTTCCGTCGAATGCCGAACGGGTTTCGCAGCCTGATTTGGTGCGAGAGGGCAGCTCCATCTCTATAGGCGCCGCAGATGCGCTCGGCGGCAACAGCCTGAGGGGTGCCGCGGATGCGATCAAGCGCCAGGGTTGGCAGCAAAGTCAGGTGCGTCGCAGCACCTATGCCGACGAGGGTTCCATCCTTTACGTGCTGCCCAACCAAGCAGATCTTTACCGAATGGCCTTCGATCTGTCCTGGTTCGATAGTCTGACAGGTTCCAGTCGGCGGCAGCTAGCCCGTTTTGTCGTTAAAGGCGTATCAGAAATCTCGGGCGACGATGGCCGGCCATTGGTCGTCGTAATGTTGGAGCCTCTTTCACTCAGTCTAATAGTCGACGGACGGAAGGGGCGATCTGTCGGCTTCGACGGTGTGCTCGATCTTTCCGAAGCAGGTACAGTGGCCGCAGAAGAGTCAGGGCAATCCGGATTTGCTCCTGGTCAACCCGTCGCATTCTCACACGAACTCGTGGACATGCTGGTCGCAGCTCATGCCGGCACCGGCCTTTCGCCGGAATCCCAGTACCATCTTTTGGCGCGCCGCTGGGCGCTTGAGAGTGGAAGCGACAACCCGATCGGAGGCCGGTTTTTCGTGCGCGGAGCCCCAATGCCGAATATCCGCGACGCAGCTTCGATCGTCCCGCAGTTTCTCGCTTGGGCAGGCACCAACGCACCCGCGTTGCCACTCCAAGTCACCGCTGAAGCCGCAGGGAAATGGCCGAAGGAAAACAGCGAGGTTACGTGGCGTATTGGATGTTACTCCTACCGGTTTAGCGGGATCAACTCGTTTGCTCATCAGGTACGATTGCTGAGCACCAAGCGTGAAATCATGATGGACGGCACCGGAAGCTGGACGGACGAACAGGAAAAGTCTCTCATCTTCGCACGCGCGGTCAGCGCAGCAGAACGACTGATCCTTGAGCCGCAGGGCAATTGTGGTGCTCCTCGTGTTTCAGTGGAGTTTCAGGACGCACTTGAGACGCGTCTTTTGCTGTCCTCGTCGATGCCTCAGCCTTTGGCCGGTCAGGGCATATCTCCGTCCCAGTTTACGATGCGCGGTAGTTTCACGCTCGCGGCGGTTGAACAGCTGCAAGCACTGCCGACAGTCGATGATGTTCTGCCTGGTGATTACTCGATACACGTCGATCCACCGCGTACTTCAGGGTCGGAGAAGACCGATGTGGTTATGCTGCGGCTTGAACCGGCCTCTGTCGAATTCTTCGACAGGGATGGCCAGCCGTTAGGGGGTGAGCCCGGCGTGGAGGTGGCGGCGCTCAGCGCCGATCTCCAAGCCCAGCTCGGAAAAATTGTTGCGCCTTCAGCATCGGGCGTAGCCTACGGCCCCGACATCGTGGGCATTCAACTGGGCATGAGCTTCGAGGAAGCCGAGACAATCGTTCGCCAGCATATGGAGGTTGGCAGAATTCTCCGTGGACGTCGAGCCTTCGATGACCAATTGCGGTCTGGTCAAACCATCCCGCTGACTTCCGGAATGTTGTTCATCTCCAGCGATGGTCGCGAACTGGTTGCACTTATCGATGAGCCGCCCGCCGCATCAAATCGTGTTCTCGCAGCGTGGCGCCGCGTCTACATCGAGCCCGGCACCGTGCGTTTCGATGATGTCGCCGCGAGCTTGCGTCAGAAGCTTGGCGACCCGGCACGGCTCGAGCCTATCCGGGAAGCCGTCCGGAACATGTGGCGCGGCCCCAATGGCAATGATTGCACCTCAGTGTATCAGTATGGCCAACCGCAGGTGCTTGCGTCTCGCTGGACCGACGAAGGCAACGAGCCCGAGCTTATTGCGCCGGACGGCCAGCCGATGCCCGATGCCATTTATCCGCAGCCGCTTACGGAACCCTCCGGGCCCGCAGCCGCGACAGCAAGCTCGTGCGGTCCGTTTTTGACAACCGCACTGAATTTCGATGCGTCCCGCATGAAAGCTGCAGGGTATCAACCCAGCAGCTTGGATGTCATCGATCAGACGCTGACCGACATTGGTCCGTATCTGGAAGCCTTTCAGGCAAGTCGCGCCGCGCTTTCCGATCAGTCCCCCGCGGCTCAAAGGAATGCCTTTGACGCTCCCTTTGGTCCCGACATGATCGGATTGCGACTAGGCATGTCTCTTCAAGAAGCCGAGGCGATCGTTACTTCCCGTCTTGGTGCGCGCGCGAGCAAATTCAAGTCCGTGAATATTGCCGACGAAAGCGGCGTTCAACAGACGGGGTTCGCCTATGCCTCAGAAGGAAACCGCGAGATCATCGCGCTATTCGAAGATCCCGCTGCCCCAGGGCGGCTCGTTTCTGCGTGGCGGAGGATCTACGCGCCTGCAGGAACAGACACTTTGGCCGTGATGAAAGACCTGCAGGCGAAGTATGGGCAGCCGAAATGGAGAAATGACGAGGCTAGCCAATACTATTTCACCGATTCTGGCGACATGACCTGTGAGATAGCCTTCAGTTCTTTTTTCTTCGCGCCGGCCGAGCGGCTTGGTGATCGCTGGCGAGCGGTCGATGGCAACGGCCATGTGTGGGAGATGCCTGACGGAAATTCCGACCCCTATGCTCCACGCCTTCTCGCGCCGAACGCGGATGGAGACGCTCTGGCAGACTGCGGAACCGTGTTCGCCGCTGCGCTGAATCTTTCCCATGAAGGCGGCTACATCGATACCGGTCTGATTGATCAGGCAAGAATGAACGGACTGCGTGAAACCGGTGCCGCCACCGCCGGTGGTGCAAGTATCAAGTTTTGAGGCTTGCCATGTACCAGAGAGCTTTCAACTGGACTCTGACGCTTCTGGGAGCTTTGGTCCTGTATCCTGTGGCGCCGGCAAACACCGCAGAACGTGCTTATGTCGCACTCGAGAATGCCGCGAGCGTGGCGGTAGTGGACATTAAGTCAGGCGGTGTCATTGAGAAGATTCCGGTCGGACCATTGCCACGCTTCGTCACCGCTAGCCGCGACGGTTCCATCGTTGTCGTCATCAACGAAGGGGATCAAACCGTTTCGGTTATCTCCGCGCGCAGCAACACCGTCATAGAAACACTCAACCTCGCGGAGATACTGCCTCAACTCTCTGCCGAACAGCTCGCAAACTCTGGCGCCGCAGGGACGATGGTCGAAGGCATGCCCGAAATGGATTCTGGCGAACTCGATGCATTGTCCGGTATGATGGACGAAAATAGGGGGCTGGGCGGCTGGACTGGATCGGGTCTTATAACCAACGCCGAAATCGCGATCAGCGCCGACGGATCCGAGCTCTACTTTCCTGATCAGCTGTTCGGTCTGACCGCCTATGATCGAAGGACCGGGGAGAGCCGTACCTTCGGAAGCCAACCGGGCAATCCTCTCACGATTTCGAACCAACTGGGAGTGATCCGGCTCGATAACGAGGGCGGAAGGGTTCTTATTCCCTCCTACAACAGCGTGACGCTCTTCGACGTCGAGAACCTGACGCCAGGCTCCATCGTCGAAACCAGAGGTTTCCTCTCGCGGCCGGCTTTCGAGATCACGCATGACGGGAGACGGGTGATAACGCCCCCTTCGTTCAACATCGGCTCTGCCAACGTCTCCGTCGAGATGGAAATCACCGATCTCAACACTTTCGACTATAGACGTGTTGAGGTTACCGGATCGGCGCCAATGCGAAAGCGTCCCTCAGGTCAGCCGGCCATCCCGGAGTATCGCGGAATATGGGAGACGGCGGATACCGAACTCTCGCCGGATGACGCGATCTTCTATGCTGTGCGCAGCTATTCTGCTTTGGGCGGCACGCCCCGGCTCGGAGGCGGCGGGTTAGGGGAGATCGGAGCCTTCGACATCGATTCGGGTCTGACCCTGGCAATGGTCGATCTCGACATTGAAGTCTTCGGATTGCAGACATTCGGCGGAGGTGACTATCTCGCTCTTGTCCACCCAGCCGGTAACCGCATCGACGTGCGGGATGCTCGTTCTCTGGCTCTAATACGGTCGATCTCGGTCGGAACTACGCCGCGCGGGGGGCAGAACTTCATAATCAATGTGAACGCGAGTGAAGAGGGCGTAGACGTCATTCCGCCTGCTTCATCGCCGGTCGCGGGTGATGAGAGCAGCACTGCCCCAGCGGGCGGGATAAAGTTCTAGATACGGAAGAGAGATTGGATATGAACGGTCTTCGGCAAGTTGCCACAGCTCTTTTCGCGCTTTCCTCTGCTCATGCGGCGGCGGCTCCTTCGGATTATTTTCATGCGGGCAGCTTGTCCGATCAGCGCCACACCTCTCATGTTTGGTTAGCACAGGCGACAGGGAAGAGTGCCGAAATCGAGCAAATGCAGATGACGTTGAACGCCCTCGGTTTTGACGTCGGAGAGGCTGACGGTATCATGGGCAGTCGCACCCGTTCTGTGCTTCTCGGCTTTCAATACATGTACGGTATTCCTGAAACGGGGGTGCTGGATGATGCGACACGTCGCGCGCTGCAGCGTGCCCGTGAAGGTGCCATGGAACGCCACACCCCCTTCGAGGCGATTGAGGCTCCTCGTTCAGTCCAAGCCTACCACCACAATCTTCTCGAGGGTGAGATCGAGGACGTCCAGACATGGCTCAATGCGGCGGGTTACGATGCCGGTAAACCGACGGGGGAAGTGAACAATCTGACGCGGCAAGCGCTTGCTGCCTTCCAGAAAGATCGCGGGCTGCCGGTCAGCGGACTTGTCGGTCCTGAGACATGGGATGCGCTCGAGGCAAATTCCGCTCCACCGGCAAGCAACGATGGGCGGATAGAATTTTGAGCTGAACCGGTGATTTCAGTTCGATCCGCTACCTCAGTCTATCTCCAAGATGCTTCGGATCACAATCGGATCCGGCATTGCCAAGTTGTTTGTCATTGTGACCTTGCCCCCAGGTTTTATCCAGCGTTCAGTTCGCTTCCGGCGTTGGTTTTGCCTTGATCGGCGGTTGATGAGACGGGCGGTGGCGCGGAGCTTTCCATTTTGCGCAGCGCCAGTGCCCGTCGCGGTGTGAAGGTTGATACAAACTCGTTTGGCGTTTGCCAGTTGCGTTGCGAGTGCGGCCGGCTGCCATTGTAATCCAACCGCCATTTGGTCAGGCTCGCCCGAGCAAGCGCCAGAGATGAGAACAGTGTCTCATTGAGCAGTTCGTCCCGGAGGCGACCGTTGAAGCTCTCGATGAAGCTGTGTTTCGGCGTGCAAAATTGACCCCATTAGCGGGGTGATCGGCGTCCAATTTTGACCCCCTTCGGATTTATCTGACCATCCGTGTTTTGACGGCGGATGGAGAGGGAGTTGAAGCGAGTGGATACGATTGCGCGCGTCCGGCGGGCCTTCCATGTTCAAGGCTGGTCGATGAAGAAGATCGCCCGCGAACTGCATGTTTCCCGCAACACGGTCCGTAAGATATTGCGCTCCGACGAGACCGACTTCTGCTACGAGCGCGGACGGCAGCCTCTGCCAAAGACGGGCGTTTGGAAGGTCGAGATCGAGCGGTTTCTTGCGACGAACGAAGGCCGGCCATCGCGGGAACGGCTGACACTGATCCGGATTTACGAGGAGCTTCGGGCGCTCGGATACGACGGCAGCTATGATGCGATCCGCCGTTACGCCAAGGGTTGGGCGAAGAATCGCGGATCAGCGACAGCGCAGGCCTATGTGCCGCTCTACTATGCACCCGGCGAAGCCTTCCAGTTCGACTGGAGCCACGAGATTGTGTTGATCAACGGAGTGACGACGACCGTCAAGGTCGCCCATGTCCGGCTCTGCCACAGCCGTATGATGTTTGCCCGCGCCTATAGACGACGCTTCTCAGACCAACGCCGGCGGTAAAATGCCCGCGAGCAAATCCGCCTGTGGGCAGGCTCACCTTCAACCCAATTTCGGAGTAGGTGGGTCGAGGGCAGGCGCAACCGAACCGAACGTGGGTTAGACAGCGACAAAGCCTCCGTCGACCATGAGCTCGGCGCCGCCGACGAAGCTGCTTTCCTTTGATGCCAGGAACATGACTGCCTTCGCCACTTCATCGGCTTCGGCCAGCCTCCCGAACGGGATGGCCCCCTTCATCCAATCTTCCGCACCGTCATTGTCCTGCAGATAGGTCTTCATGGCAGGCGTCAAAACCATGCCCGGCGACACGACATTTACTCGAATGCCCCTGCTTTTCAGGTCGATTGTCCATGTGCGCGCGAAAGATCGAATAGCGGCTTTGGTGGCGCTGTAGACGGAGAGACTGGCAAAGCCTTTGCTTCCCGCGCCTGAGCCCGCCAGCACGATAGAGCCGCCAGCCGACATAAGGGGCAAGGCTTTCTGAACTGTATAGACGGTGCCCTTGACGTTAATGTCGAAGACACGATCGAAATGGTCGTCCTGGATCTGGTCGAGGGGTGCAGACTCGGACACGCCGGCATTGGCATAGACCACGTCCACGCGGCCGTGATCGCCCTTGATTTTGGCATACAGGCGGTCGAGGTCGGCAGCATTGCTAACATCCCCCTGTACACCAACCGCGCCATGACCGATTTCTGCCACCGCAGTGTTGAGGCGGACTGCATTGCGGCCGGTGATGTAGACCAGTGCTCCCTCGTTTGCGAAAGCCTTTGCTGTTGCCAAACCAATCCCATCTGTCCCGCCCGTAATCACGACGACCTTGTTGTCAAACCGCTTCGCCATCATTGCCTTCCTTCTAAATGGAGTATTGCTCCACTTTCTATATGGAATTATCTTCCACTTATCAAGCACGAAAAGGAAAAAACGTTGACTGATGACACCGCATTGAGAGCGGATGCCCAAAGAAACCGGGAACGCATTGTCACCGCGGCAGAGGAAGTGTTTTTGAAACGAGGGGCCAACGTGAATCTGGATGAGGTGGCGAAGCATGCCGGTGTGGGGGTCGCGACGCTTTATCGCCGATTTCCGACCCGCGAGGACCTTCTCGCGGCAACCTATAGCGCCCGCTTCGTGACATTCGCGGAAACCAGCCGTGCTCGGGATAAAGACCTCGATCCTCTAAGTGCCCTGCGATTATATCTGGAAGAGTTGGTGCGATACAGCAACGTCTACCGTGGGCTCGCCGCTTCTCTTGGGACGGTTCTCCAAGTCGGAACGCCCGGTTGTATCGCTACGAATGAAGAAGGTACCCGCCTCTTGCAGCGCGCGCAAAAGGCGGGTGTGGTTCGCTCAGACATCAGTTTCAACGATGTCGTTTGCGTGGCGATAGCAGTCTCTCTCGCGACGGAAAAGTGCAATGACGCTCAAGCGCGCATCACGCACTTGGTCGGCGTATTTATCGACGGGATTGGCAATACATCTCGGTAGCGGGTGAGTTCAGCGGGACTGGACGTGGGACTGCGCTTTCCCAACTATGATGGCGATCCTATACGTGCAGCGTCCTATTCCGATGCCGGCATGCGCAACTCATAAACCGAGGCCGGGGGCAGGTTCCAGACTGTCCTGCCGATACAGGTCACCTCCAGTGCCAGTCGCCGTACCACCTCTCTGCGTACAGGCGGCACGTGGCCATAGGTAAACTGATAGAATGCTCCAACAGATCGCCCAGGTTCACTCTGCCTAAGGACGGCACGCGCTGCATGCAGGATGCGCATCTGGGATGCTGCGCTCATCGCCAGAAGCGGCAGGCCGGACACGATGGCCCCCGGCGGCGCTGCCAGTCGTGCGTGCGCATGGCGTGCCAGCTCTTCTGCCCGGGCGCAGACGACATCGGCACCCGGGAAGCGGCGTCGCAGGATAAGGGTGAAGGCGGGCGACTGTTCGATCATCAGCAACTGTCGCGGTTCCACTCCGCGTCCCAAGAGCGCGCGGGTGAAGACTCCGGTGCCAGGTCCGAGCTCTATCACCGGCCCGCTCTTTGGCCCTATCCTCGACGTGATAAGGGCGGCAAGGGCGGCTCCCGAAGGAGCGATTGCGGCGATCGCCAGCGGGTCCGAAAGCCACGCCCGCAAAAAGGTTGCGCCGTCGCCGCCGACCAAGTTTGCTGTGAGGCTCATGACGCTGCCGCCAGATGGGGCTGATCAAGGGCCATGACAGTCGCAGCGGCATCACCTGGCCGCATCCGACGCATACCTTCGGCTGGTGATATCACCGGAACATAACCAAGTTCTTCGCGTGCGCGACTTATATCGATGGTGAAATCCTTGCCGATCAGGCGCAGCATCTGCCGGGTGATCGGAGGCTCGCTCTTGCGGCGCAAAGTTCGCCAGACCGCACCCATAAGGCCGGCCATGGCCCAGGCAACGCCGAAAGGCACGCTGCGCTCCTTAGGGGTGACGTTGCGGCTGCCGAGCAGCCGCGTCAGGAACGATTTCAACGTTGTGTCCTCGCCATCACTCACAAAGAAGGCTTCGCCGCCCGATCCACGGTCGGCGGCGAGGATCAGTGCGTGGCAAAGGCTATCGACATGGCAAGTGGACAGCGCCTGTTCACCACCTGCAACCCATTGGAACTGCCCCTTACGAACCGTCTCGATCATGTGATCAAGGGCGGGCATGTCTGGCCCCCAGATGAAGGGAGGACGAATAGCCACCGTTGAAAATCCCGCGCGCCGGCCGTTCGCCGCCAGCAGCACCTCTTCTGCTTCGGCCTTGGACGCCGCATAAGGGGCAAACGTCATCTTGTGCAGGGCCATGGCCTCGGTCGCGCCATGCATCGGTTCGGGACGGCCCATCACGACAGCAGCGGCGCTGACATAGACGACGCGGCGCACGCCGGCCCGCTCCGCCGCCTCAACCACGTTTCGGGTGCCGTCAACGTTGATCCGGCGGAACTCAGACATCGGTCCCCAGAGCTTGAAATGTGCCGCGACGTGAAACACCACCTCGACGCCTTCCATGGCTTGGATGAGCGAGGCGCGATTTACAAGATCGCCAGCGACTGGTTCAGCACCCAGCGCCTTAACGCCTGCCAGTGCTTCTGTGCTGCGACCGAGCGCGCGGACGCGCCAGCCGTCAGACAGCAAGCGGCGGATGAGATGTCCACCCACGAAACCGGATCCGCCGGTGACGAGGGCTAGGCGGGGTGTAGGCGGGGGTAAGATGCTGCTCATGACGATCTCCTGGGTTCTGTTTGTCCAAAGGTGCCATACACGCGACTGATACACAATACATATTATGTAATTTGTTACATGTTGCAATCCTGCTGCTTGCCGGCTAAGACCGGCGCATGACCAATGACGTGCCCGATCATCGCGACCGCATCCTCGACACGGCTGCCGAGCAGGTTCGCCGCTTTGGCGAGGCAAAGACCAATGTGGTCGATATTGCTAAGGCCATGGGCCTATCTCATTCTGCAATCTACCGGCACTTCCGCTCGAAGGCGGAGATCTTTGATGCCTTGGCTGCACGGACCATGGCCGAGGAGGCCGAGCTGGCCGCCCGTTTCGTTCACGCTGATGGTTCTGCCGGCGACAGGCTGCGCGCTCTCGTCCTGGCACTCCATCGCAGCAAACGCGCCAAGCTGGGAGACGACCCTGAGATCCATGGTCTGTATCGCCGAATCGTGACGGAGCGTCCGGACCTTGTCGCCCACTATGCGCGACGAATGACAGGACTCGTCCGGCAGGTGCTGGAAGATGGGGTCGCCCGGGGAGAATTCCGCACCCTTGATCTCGACGCTGCTGCCGGTGTGGTTCGGGACGCCGTTACGGTCTTCGTTCATCCCGCCCATGTGGAACAGGCTGTCGTAGCCGGGCTTGATATGGAGCCAAGGCTTCAAGCCGTCATGGATGCATTGGCGGTGGCTTTCGCGCCAACCAGCCGGTGCTGAACATTGGTCTGCCGATATCGGGGTGTGATTCAAGTCAACGGTTAGGGCATAACTGGCATTCTGTGAAAACCCGACACTGGCACGACGCCTGGATCAGTTTGTGCTGCCAAGATGGAAGGCGGATGAGGAATTCCAGGAACTGGTGACGGCGATCCTCCGAAGTTTACCGCTCAAACTTCCGTCCGCATTGTCCAGCCAGAGCTTGCGACACCTTTCCCGCCTCGGCGATGGGATAACCGCTCGCGTGTTCGGGATACTGAACGAACTTGCAATCGAGGCGATCCAAGACGGCACAGAGCGGATCACCGATGAAAACATCGAATCGTGGAAGCCCGCTTTGGAAAAGGTGGCAGCTTTCGCATAGTCAACAAAATGTTACACTTCAATTGAGACTCAGGCCGCAAGAGTCTCAATTGAAGTGTAACAATCTTCCAAAAATTGTCCGAGTCCCAGTTTGAAGTGTGGCGCGAATTTTTGGAAGACGTTCTGTTGTGAGACTGCGTCCGCACGGGGGCTGAACTCGTGCGTGGAAAGCTTCATCACAGATGCACTTAATCTGAGAATCCGACGGCCAAGATTCTCACAATTAAATGCCAATCTTGGATCAATTCGGCGCATTCTTACAATTAAGTGCCAAGCGACAGATGCGATTGATCGGATGATCGGCGATCCGGGTCAAGATATCCCGCATATATGCTTCATATGACGAAGCATCCGAATGAAGTCATTATGTCTGTCGAGCGCCATCGGAGCTGGTCTTGCGAGGAAAAAACCGGCTCGTTGCTGCCTGGCTTGAGCCTGGGGCGGTTCTCTCCGAGATTGCGCGGTCGGCCGGTATCCAGGTGAGACAGATCGTTGAGACCCGAACCGTGGTCTCGGTTCGGGTCCCAAAGCGACTCTTTCTAAACAGTAGGTCTAGGCCCCACGAATCAGTCGGCCATGCCGTAGCTGTCCACATCGATTTTCGAGAAGATGTGTTCCTTCAGCAGACTGATCACCGCGTCCTGATCCCGGATATCGATGGCAGCCAACCGCTCTTTCCACGCGTGCTGGCTGTCGAGGAACCCCTGCACCAGATCATCCGGCTGATCGATATGGAACCGTTCGGCCGCGGCGGCGGGCAGCTCGTTGAGGAAGGTGGTGTTGTAGGTATCGAGTGCCTGCCTCAGGTCATCCTCGGGGGCGCCGACCGTGAGGCCCTGCGCCTTGGAGCCTTCCAGCCCTTCGCTTCCCTGCACTTCATAGCCGACCTCCATCCGCGCCAGCGCGAGGATCATCTGGTCCATCAGGATGCGCCGATCCTCCACCGGCAGGCCGCGCCAGAAATCCTTGTTGTAGACCCAGCTGGCCCCGATAATGATTCCGACCGGGATCTCTGTGACCGATTTCGCGACTTCGGCCAGTTTCGGGCCTACTATGAGCGTCGTCGGGTCGACAAGAGCGCAGTCGAGAGAGCCGCGTTGCATGCCCGTATAGACCTCGGAAAACGGCACGCTTACCGCGATCCCGCGGATCTTCTCGACGAAATCGACCTGCGCAGCCCCGGCGGTGCGGAACTTCCTGCCCTTGGCGTCGGACAGGCTGAAGACCGGGCTGGCACAGACGAAGTTGTAGATGGCAGTGGCAAAGCCCGGTCCCACGACGACGCCATTGTCCGACCATTCGGCGTAGACATCGGGGTCGGTCATGATCATTTCCGTGTAGGCGAAAGCCGCGGCATAGTGGTTGTCCGACACGAAGGACGCGTCGATCAGCACATTGTTCAACGGAAGCTCTGCCGGTTGGTATCCGGGATAGACGATGCCGACCTGTGCCACGCCGTCCGCCACGCCAGACAGGGTGGCCTTCGGCGGCAGAAGCGATCCGCCATTGTAGACCTCGAAATTGATCCGGCCTTCGGTCGCCTCGGTCACGGCCTCGTGCCATTCCATGTAGGGAAAATGTGACAGCAGGTGCGTCGGGGCGAACCAGGTCGACGCGGTATAGTCTCGGGCCTGCGCGGCGACAGTCAGCAGCCCGAGGGCCGTGGCGAGCAATGCGGATTTCATGGTATTCCTCCTCTGTTGATTAACCGGCAAGTGTTGGCAGCCACAGGCTGATCACCGGGAATGCGATCAGCAGGGCCAGGGTCACGAGGTCCGCGGCGAGAAACCAGGATGTGCCGCGGAAGATTTCTCCAAGGCTGACGCGGTCGCCCAAGGCGCCCTTGACGACGTAGACGTTCAGTCCGACAGGCGGCGTCACGAGGCCGATCTCGAGGAGCTTGACGCAGACGACTCCGAACCAGATCAGGTCGATCCCCGCAGCGTGGTAGAGGGGCAGAAGCAGCGGCAGCGTCAGCAGCATCAAAGAGACGCTTTCCAGGAACATGCCGAGGAAGATGTAGATGAGGCTGGTCAGAACGATCAGGAGGACCGGCCGCTCGATGGCGAAGGCCAGCATCTCGGTCATTGCCCCGGCCATGCCTGACAACGCCACGAAGCGAGAAAAGATCGAGGCCCCCACGATGACAATGAAGATCCCCGCCGTCCCCGCGATCGTGTCGGTAACCGCCTTCGAGAATATCCGGAAGCTCAGCGCCCGCCGTGCCATTGCGATCAGCGTGGCCAGCAACGCGCCAAGCGCGCCCGCCTCGGTCGGTGTCACGATCCCCGCGAATATCGAGCCGATGACGAGCAGGATCAGCAGCGGAAGCGGCCAGATATCCAGGAGCGCGGCCAGTTTCTCTTCGCGCGTTGCGGTGAACTCGACGCGGGGCGCGAGATCCGGTTTCACCATCACCCTGACCGTGATGAGCAGGATGAAGACCAGCGCCGAAAGGATCCCGGGCAAGACACCCGCGAGGAAGAGCTTGCCGATGGACACCTCTGCGAAGATCCCGAAGAGGATCATCAGGATCGACGGCGGGATCAGCGCGCCGAGCGTGCCCGAAACGGCCACCGCGCCGCAGGCGAGCCCGCGGTCGTAGCGCGAATCCAGCATCTCGGGGATTGCGATCCGGGAAAAACTGGCGGCAGTGGCCACCGAGGATCCCGAGGCGGCTGCGAAGAGCGCCGAGGCGACGACGGTGGAAGAGGCCAACCCGCCGGGAATGCGGTTGAGGAAGATCCGCGCCGCCTGGAACAGACCCCGTGTCAGCCCGGCCCCGGAGGCGATGAATCCCATCAGCAGGAACATCGGCACGGCGGACAGGTTCCAGTCGCCGATGAGCTCGAACGGCACGTTTGAGGCGATGGACCAGGCCGCCTTGGTGGTGGTCAGCACGGCAACCCCGACGAAGCCGACCGTGGCCAGCACCACGCCCACCGGCACCCGGAACAGGATCAGCGCAATGGTGATCGCGACGCCGATGAAGCCGATGTCAACGCGGTCCATGGGCCACCTCCCGACGGTCGCGGAGGGCATCGACCTCGCGCAGGACGACCACGACGGCGGCCAGCAGGCAGCCGGCGGGCAGGAAGAACCGCGAGGGCCATATCTGGAATTCCCGCGCTCCGATGACGACTTCCCGGATGGCGTAGGACTTCAGGGACGCCTCCAGTGTCATCCAAGCAAAGGCGAGGTAGAAGATCAGCGTGATGACCAGCGCCACCACCCGGCTCGCCGCCTTGAGGCGCCGACCGAACCGGTCATAGAGCAGATCGACAGCGATCGCGTCGTTCCGGCACTCGACCAGCGGGAACGCCATGAAGATCAGGATGATCATGTAGTAGGACGCGACGACTTCCGCCGTTCCCGCCACGGGCATGCCCAGCAGGAACTTTCCCAGGATGTCGAGGCTCACCTGCGTGAGCATCAGCACCGCGGCCAGCCATGAAAACACCGAAGCTGCACCAGCGAGCGTGTTCATTCCGTTCCTCTTTTCCCTTTTGCAGTTACCTCGGTTCCCGGCATCTTAGTGGACCGCTGCGTACATGATGGTCTTCTCCGTGGCGGTTGCGGCCTCCATCTCCTCGACGATCTTCCCCTGCCTGGCGATCAGGATGCGGTCCGAGATGGCGAGGATCTCGGGCAGATACGAAGAGATGACGACCACGCCGATCCCCTCCTCCGCCAATGTCTTGATGAAGGCGTGGATCTCGACGATCGCGCCAACGTCCACGCCGCGGGTCGGCTCGTCGAAGATGACGAGCTTGGGTTTCTGGATCAGCGACTTGGCGATGACGACCTTCTGCTGGTTCCCGCCCGAGAGCTCGATCACCTTGGCGTCCGGGTCGATGGCGCGGATGTTCAGACGGTCGCGCCACTCCGCGGCCACCTCGCGCGCGCGGTCCATCGACATGATCGAGAAACCACCGCCCCGTTTCGCGCCGACCTCGCCGATGTGGATGTTGTCGGCGATACTCATTGTCTCGAAGAAGCCTTCCTGCTTGCGCTCCTCGGTGACGTAGACGATGCCGTCGCGCACGGCGGGCGCCGGGACGCGGTACCGGACCGGCTTGCCATGCAGGCGCACTTCGCCGCCGTGGAAAAAGTCCCGTTTCACGACGCCGGCCACCACCTTCATCATTTCCGTGCGGCCCGAACCGACGAGGCCGAACATCCCGGTCACCTGGCCTTCATAGACCGAGAAAGACGAGTTGCGGACCATCGTTCCCATCGACAGGTTCTCGACCGACAGGATCTTGCGCCCCGCGGGCCGCGCCTTCCGCCCGGACCCACTGCCGTAGATCTCTCCGCTCAGGTCGCGGCCAACCATGTGGCGGATGATGCTGTCACGCTCGAACGCCGCGACCTCGTCGGTGATGACGTGCCGGCCGTCGCGCAGGATGGTGATGCGATCCGAGATTGCCAGCGCCTCTTCCAGTGCGTGGGTGATGAAGACGATGGTCACGCCGTCTTTTTTCAACTTGCGGACAAGCTGGAAGAAATAGCGCTTCTCCTCCGGTGTGAGTGTCGCGGTCGGCTCGTCGAAGATGATCACACGTGCCTTGTGGTGCACCGCGCGGGCGATCTCGACCATTTGCTTCTGCGCGGCGCCGAGCGAGGAGACGAGCGCGGTCGGATCGACGTGGAACGACAGCGATTGAAGGAACTGCTGGGCGGCGATGTAGATGCCGCGCAGCCGGTTGAAGGTCCTTTCGTTGCCGAGATAGATGTTCTGCGCGACGGTCATCGAGGGAACGAGAGAGTTCTCCTGGTAGACCATTGCGATGCCTTTCGACAGCGCGGCCGACGGCGTTTCCAGCCGCAGCTTTTCGCCGTCCACCAGGAGTTCTCCCTGGCTGAGCATGTGCACGCCGGCCATGACCTTGGTCAGCGTCGATTTGCCCGCCCCGTTTTCGCCGAGGAGGGCGTGGATCTCGCCCGGGTAGAGTTGGAAATCGACGTCCTGGAAGGCCTTGATGCCGCGGAAATCCTTGGTGGCGTTTCTGAGTTCGATGATCGGTGTCATGTCATGGTCACCTCTTTTGCCGGGCCACCGTCAAAGGTCAGCAGCACGAGGTCGCCGTTTCCCTGCGCCAGCGCCGCGATGCCTGCCCGGGTCTCCGCCACCGAAGTCACGCCGTGCCGTTTGCCGTCGGCGCGGCTGTGCGCGCTCCAGATCGGCCGGAAGTCCTCGGACAAGGCGACGATCAGCCCGTAGGACCGGGTCGGTGCCCAGGGCTTGTGGATGCCGAGGCGGATCACGCCGCCCGATTGCAGCGGCTCCTTGAAACTGTGCCCGCTGGAGAGCGCGGGGGCGATCCAGTGCTCGGGAGCGACCTCGGCCCGCATCCGCCGCAGGAAACGCCGTTCCCGCAGGACGAATTCGATCAGTTGGGAACGGATCGAGATGTTGGCCAGCAGGTAGCCGACGCCATCGCGCGGAACGATCCGGGCGGGGTAGCCGGGCAGATGGTCCAACAGAATGCCTGTAACGCCCGCCCCTTCGGTCGAGACTGACAGGATGCGGTGGCCCCAGGCCTCGGTCACCGCCAGCGTATCCGCACCGGTCGCGCAGATGCCCGCGGGCCAGCGCAACCCCTCAGCCAGCACCCGCGCGTCGCCGGCCGCGCGCTGCAGGGCGACGAACCCGCTTTCACCGTGGTTCATCAGGTCGTGCACCCAATCCGCGGGCGCCACACCGTCCGATCCGTTGGTGATGGCCAGTCCCTTCGGCGTGAAGGCCAGCGCGGTGACACAGTGCAGCTTTCGAGCTCCGGCCTTTCCGATCCTTCGCCGGGCGTCGCGGTCACGCAGTTCCACTCCGGCACCCGCGAGCCCGACCGCCAGATCGCCCGACGGCGTGGCGGCGAGGGCGGTGATCTCGGCCTCGAAGCTCTCTTCCTCGCGCACCGTGCCATCCGCGGCCAGAGTGCAGAGCACCCTGCCACGGCTGAAGATCAGATCGTTGCCCCGCGCCGCGAGGTTCGCCGAACCCGGCATCGAGGCGATGCGGTGCGCGGCCTCAAGCGCGTCGTTCGGTTTCAGCGGTCCGTCCATCACTGGCACGGTCACCGAGAATTCGCGCGCCCCGCCGGTCAGGCGGCCCCACTGTGTCAGGATCGGATCGAAAATGCTCATTTTGACCCCCAGTAGGCGTCCTGCGAGGTCCAGCCGTCGTCCATCCCATCCAGTTTCAGCCGCCCGATCCGGTCGTTGTAGAGCCCGCCGAGGTAGAGATACCCCTTGTGCTCGCGCATCGAGGTCACCATCGGATGGTTCTCGCCACCCAGATCCCAGAGCGTCTCCAGCACCTTGCCGTCCGCCGAGAACCGCACCACGCAGCCGGTGTTGATGTTGGGGAACAGCCATTCGTCCCGCGCCACCCGCTTGGCCATCCGCTTGCGCATCCCCGGCATCGACAGCGCGAGGTCCATCGCGGGCGAGCGCATTCCGACGAGAGCCAGCCAGAAGGTGCCATCCGAAGCGCGGTTGATGTTGTCGGGATAGCCCGGAAGATCGGGGATCACGACCTCGACGCGGCCGGCCTTGGGCCCGTCAAAGTAATAGCGGTTGATCCGGCAGCCCCATGTCTCGGCGAAGAAGAAGCTCTCGCCGTCGCCTGCCATGCAGATCCCGTTGGGGAATTGCAGGTTGCGCAGGATGGTCTTCGTGGTCCCGTTGCGCGGATCGTAGCAGATCAGCCGGCCGTTGCCGCGGCTTTCGAGCGCATCCTGGGGCCAGTCCTGCATGTCATAGCGGATCGTCGCCTCGGAAAAGAAGATCCGCCCGTCAGGTGCAATGTCGAGGTCGTCGGCCAGCTTCAGACGCGAGTCGTCGATGATCGACAGGAAGGACCGGTTGGTCTCGTCCGTCAGCTTCTCAACCTGGCCATCCGGGTCGATCCGGTAAAGGCCCATGCCACCGACGCAGACGTTCAGCCGCTCCTCGCTGTCGAAGGCCATGCCCAGCGGGTGACCGCCGATATGGGCGAAGACCTCCTGCTCGGTGTGATCCGGCGCCTTGAAGCGCACGATGTCGCCGTGCCGGTTCGGACAGTAGAGGTTGTCGTGGCGGTCGAAGATGACGTCCTCCGGCCCCTCGATCTCTCCCTTGCCGATGAGGGTGACGGCGCGCAGGCGGTCATTCAGCGCATAGGGGCTGTCCGTGCCCTCGTCCGTCTCCGGCATGGCGGGCAGCTCGAAATAGGTCGGCGAGACATAGACCTTGTTCAGGATCTTGTGCCGGTTCTTCAGCCACTTCACGTCGATCGCCACGACTGCCAGCAGCATCAGCCCCAGGATTGTCGACGAGATGCCGCCGGACACGCCGATCCGCACCAGGCTGTCGGTCAGGATCAGCACCACGAGCGCCCCGAATACCGACTTGGCCACCGAACCGCGTCCGCCGCCCAGCGAATTGCCGCCCAGCACCGCCGCGGTCAGCGCGGCGATCTCGAGGCCCACGCCGGTGTCGGACCCCGCCGAACCGAGGCGTGCGGCGAAAAAGAATCCCGCGATGGCGGTCATGACGGAGGAGCAGACATAGGTCAGGAAAACCGTCCGCCGTACGTTCAGCCCGGCATTGTAGGCCGAGCGCCGCGCACCCCCCACGGCCGAGATGTGCCAGCCGAACTTCAGCCGCGTCAGCGTGACATGCCAGGCTGCGATCACGATCAGAGCGACGAGGAAGGAGAACGGCACGCCGAAGACCAGCCCTTCGCCGATGAAGTACCACAGCTCCGAATCTGGGAAGGCAGAGGAGATCGGCACCGCATATTTCAGCAGGATGATGTCGACGATGGACCGGATGATGATCAGCGTGACGAGCGTCGTCAGGAACGCCCGGATCCGCAGGTAGCCGATCAGGAATCCGTTCACCGCCCCGCAGATCACGCCCACGCCGAGCGTCGCAAGGCACGCCGCCCAGACCGGCCAGCCGCCGAGGTTCATGCAGAGAAGCGCGGTGATGTTGGCCAGCGCGAAGACCGAGCCGATGGACAGGTCGAGCCCGCCCGCCAGCAGGACGATCCCGATGGCCACCACGATGATCGCGAATTCCGAAAGCTGGCGCGAGGTCTCGATCACCGAGCCCAGCGAGAAGAAGCCGGGGTCGCGGATCAGGAAGAAGCCGATCACCAGCACCGCCGCGAACAGCGGGGTGGCATTGTCGCTCCACCGCTTGGTCAGAACCTCGCCGAGCAGCTTCTCGGGAAACCAGCGGTAATACAATCGTTCAAGCTGTTCCATCGTCTCCGGTCTTTCGGATGGGGCCGGAGCGGTTCCGGCAGGTCGTCAGGCAGGGCGACGCAGATGCGGGGCCGGACGACGCCGGCCCCGGCCCGTGTCACTTCCGCAGCTCGTCGAGCGTCCAGCAGCTGGTCGGGTTGATGCTGTTCTTGGTGATGATCTTGTTCGGCGTGTAGAGGGCGAACTCCATTTCCCCCGCCTCGACTTCCGACTGGAGCAGGATGGAAATCGCGGTGTTCAGATCCCGCCCCTGCCCCGGCACGTCGTAGGAGATCACCTCGTCGAAGGTGCCGTTCTCGACCCCCTGGCAGGCCGTTTCATTCCCGCCGCCGCTGGTGATCAGGTAGATGTCCTTTCCGGATTCCGCGATGGCTGCGCCGGTGCCGGTGTCCATCGCGTCCCAGAACCCGATCACGCCGCAGAGGTCGGGGTTCTGCTGGATCACAGTCTGGGTGATCGCCCGCGCCTTGGACTGGTCCCAGTCGGCGGTCTGCGACGACACGATCTCGATCTCGTCCGTGCCCTTCAGCACCTCGGAGATGGCGTTCAGCTGGTAGACGCTGGCGGCGGCCGTCGCGGGGCCCTGCACCAGCGCGATCTTGCCGGATCCGCCAGCGGAAGTGCCGCAGACCTCGATCATCCGGTTGGCGGCGTATTCGCCCATCCCCGCCCAATCGGCGCCGACGAAGGCGTCGGTCGGATAGGCCGAGCGCATGTTGACCTGGATCACGTGGATGCCCTGGTCCTCGGCTCGCTTCAGCGTCCGGGCATAGGAGGTCACGTCGAAGTTCTGCACCACGATGATGTCGGGCTCTTCGAGGATCGCCTGGGTGATCGCGCGCGTGCCGGTGTCGGTGCTCCAGTTCGCGTCACGGATGTCGAGCTGGTAGCCCCGCCGCTCGGCTTCACCCTGCATCACGGCGGCCCAGCCCTCCGGCAGATCGAAGCTCATCGACATCGGCACGAAGATGACCTTGCGGTCCTTCAGCTTGTCGAGGATCGGCGCCCTGAGTTCGTCGACCATGCCGTCCTGCGCAAGAACGGCGGTGGCCAGCGTGGCCGCAACCATCGTGGCCATGAATGTCTTGATCTTCATTGTCTTCCTCCCTGGTTACTCGCAGTCAGATGTCACCCTGCTGCGATGTCTGTTCGTCCCGCGGGTTCAGCAGCGCGTCGACCACGAGGGCTGCCAGAAGCACCGCGCTCTTGACTAGGTTCTGGACGGTGTAGCTGATGTCGAGGATCGTCATCGCGTTCAGCAGCAGCCCGATCAGGACGGTGCCGACCAGCACGTTGCGTACCCCGCCCCGTCCCCCGGTCAGGCCGATGCCGCCGAGGACGACGACCAGAAGCACGTCGTAGATCATGGTCGAATTGACGATCCGCATGTTCATCGAGGCGACCGAGGCCGCGGTGACGGCGCCCGCCGCGAAGGCGGTCACGGCGGCCAGCACATATTTCAGGACGATCACGGGCCGCGCCGGGATGCCGGTGATCCGTGCCGTGGCGAGGTTGTCGCCAATGGCATAGGAGAAGCGCCCCAGCCCGGTCTTCTTGAGGTAGAGATGCAGCACGAGGGACATCGCGGCAAAGACCCAGATCGCCACCGGGATACCGAAAAGCGACCCGCGTCCCAGCCAGACGAACCAGCCCAGATCCGGCGGCAGGTTGTTGACGTCGAGATCCGCGATGACGCCCCGGCCGAGGCCATAGACGATGGCCGAGATGGCGAGGGTGGCGAAAATCGACGGGATCTCGACATAGGCCACGAGGAAGCCGGTCACGGCCCCCACACAGATGGCAAAGAGCAGCCCCGCCACCAGCGCGAGAGAGAATGGCCATCCGCCGTTCGCCAGCACGATGGTGAAGGTCATGGACACAGCCATGATCGCGACCAGCGACAGGTCGACACCCCGGCCGATCACCACCAGCCCCATCCCGAGAGACAGCATGCCGAGGACCGAGACGTTGCGGACCAGCGTGATCAGGTTCGACGAGGACAGGAAATTGTCGAGCGTCACCGAGAACAAGAGGAAGAGGATCAGCGCGGCTATGGCCACCACGACTTCCTGCGTGATCGACATGCGGCGCATCGGCCGCGCGCTTCCGGCGATGGGCTGGCCCAGGCTCATGCAGCGCCTCCCTTCGGTTTTGCGTTCCGCTCCATGAAGCGCCGCAATCCGGCCTTCGCGTCATCACAGGTGAAGGCCCGCTGTCCCAGGACGGCCTCCCGGGCAAAGGCTTCGTCCAGCGGTTCGGATTGCAGTGTCAGCGCCGCTTCCTTGATCGTCTGCACCGCGACCGGGCCAAGCGATGCGATGGACCGTGCCATCTCCATTGCCCGCGGGAGCACCCGGTCGGCCGGCAGTACCTCGTTGACCACGCCCATGCGATAAAGGTCGGCGGCGCTCAGCCGTTCGGCCATCAGCATGATCTGCATCGCGTGGGCCCAGCCGATCTGACGCACCAGCCGCACAAGCGTGCCGCCGGCGGGGGTGAAGCCGTGGCGCGGCTCGGGCAGTTGGAAGGTCGCGTCCTCGGCCACGACCCGCAGGTCGGTCGACAGCATGAACTCGAACCCGCCGCCGATGCAGAGTCCGCGAACGGCGGCGACGACCGGCTTGTAGAGCTTCAGCCCTTTCACGTGGGCCGCGTCCCATTCGCTGATGTCGTGCTTGCCCTCGGCCAGCGCGGGGATCGATTCCGTCAGGTCCGCGCCGACGCAGAACGCCTTTTCCCCCGCGCCCGTCAGCACCACGGCATGGACAGAATCGTCGTCCCGGGCGGCAATCCAGGCGGCCCCGAATTCCTCGTACATCGAGATCGATAGCGCGTTCAGCTTCTCGGGCCGGTCGAGCGTGATCACCGCGACCGAACCCTCTACCTCGTAGCGGACAGGCATCAGATCACCCCCGCCGCGCGGAGGCGTTCGACCTCCTCGGAGTCCAGGCCCAAGAGTTCGGCAAAGACCTCGGCATTGTCCGCCCCGGTGTCCGGCGCGGCCGCCATCTCGGGCGCGCCGAGCGAGGACAGCTTGACCGGGTTACCAAACATCCGGACGGCCTGATCGTCGACCGGCACCTCGACGATCATGTCACGGGCGGCGATGTGGGGGTCGTTGACCACCTCGCCGATGTTCTTGATGGCGGACAGCGGGATGCGGTCGCCTGCCATCGCCTCCAGCTCAGCCTTGGTCCGCCCGGCGAACCAGCCCTCGACAATCGGCTTCACCCGCGCCTCGTAGGTCGCAGCGTCGAAGCGTTTCTCCATCGTGTCGATCTCGGGGTCCGTCGCGTGTTCGGGGGTGCCGAACATGGCGCAGGCGATCGACCAGAACTTGTCGGTGTAGCCGCCGAAGAAGACGTAGCCGTCCTTGCACGGAAATTGGCCGTAGGGCCGGACGAACGGATGATCGTTGCCCAGCGGCGAGGCGAGGTCGTTTTCCAGTGTGTAGCGGACCACCGCGTTCTCCGTCAGGCTGAGGACAGAGTCCTGCTGGCTGACATCGACGACCTGGCCACGGCCGGTCGCCTCGGCCTCGCGCAGAGCGCTGACCGTGCCAAACGCGGCGTAAAGCGATGCCGAGAGATCGCCGATGATGGTGCCGACCCGCACCGGAGGCCGGTCGGCGTAGCCGTTCATCGACCAAAGCCCGCCGGCCGCTTGACCGGTGTTGTCATAGGCCGGACGCGAGGCATTCGGCCCCGTGCGCCCGAAGCCGCTGATGGCGGTGTAGACCAGCGCCGGGTTTTCGGTCGCGAGGACATCGTAGCCGACCCCCAGTTTTTCCATCGTCCCGGGACGGAAATTCTCGATCAGGACATGAGCTGATCGGACAAGACGCTTGAGCAGTTGCTTGCCCTCTTCGGCCTTCAGGTCGAGTGTGATGCCGCGCTTGTTACGGTTGTACTGTGTGAAGAAGGCGCTCTTCTTTCCGGCGCCGGCGAAGGGCGGGAAGGTCCGCGCATAATCGGGATCGCCGGGGTTTTCGACCTTGATGACAGTCGCGCCCATGTCGGCCAGAAGCAGTGCACAATACGGACCCGCGACGACGCGGGTGATATCCAGAACCACGATGCCGGATAGTGGCCCCTTGCGGAGCGAATGCCCGGTTTTGTCCGGAATGCCGGTGGCGTCACTGTTCATAATCGTCCTCCCAGTCAGGTTCCTACGCAGGGCGCTGGAACAGATACAGGTACAATAGCGGCCAAGTTCGAGCCGGTGTACCAGTCAAAAACTCTGGACAGCGGAAAACGCTCTGATCCGGAGCCTGCTGCCTCCGACGCGCTCTCATCCTCACTATCTCTTTAAAATCAGGAGCCTGAGTGGTATTCTCGGTGGCTCAATGCACGAGTGACGCAATCTCGGACTTCAGAAAACGGTAGAATCGGGGATCGTCTGCTCGCGTCAGGTTGATCCGAAATGCTGCATCGCGGCTTTGCTCCTTCACGGAAAAGAACTTTCCCGGCGCGAGAAAGATGCCCCTGGAGAGGGCGTTCCTGGCGATCTGTGCCTCATCGGCGCCGTCCGGCATCTGCAGGAAAGTGTAGTATCCGCCGCCGTCAGGGTCCGAAACACTCAGCCCCATCTCTTCGATCCGGGTCAGGAAATCATGCCGCCGCTCCTTCAACCGTCCGGCCATCTTCTTCAGGTGGCGCTGGTACCGGCGGTTCACAATCATATCGCTCGTGAGCATTTCGGAAAAGCGGGACGAGTTGACCGTCGTGACCAGCTTCAACTCCGCGATCTCACGCGCCACCTGAGGCGATGCGATCAGATAGCCGACCCGAAAACTGGCCGACAGCAACTTGGAATAGCTCGAAATGGCGATCACCTTGTCGAACTGATCCATCAAAGCCAGCGGGGTCCCCTTCTGGTCGGGCAGATCGAAGAACGGATCGTTGTCCACCACCCGCATTCCCGACATCGCGGCAGTCTGCAGAACGGCGTGGGCGGTCGGCAGGTCCATCGCGCTGCCGGTCGGATTCTGGCATCGGGACTGGGTAAAGAACATCTTGGGCTGATGCACCCGGACGAGCTGTCGAAGCTGGTCGACATCCGGGCCATTGGGCGTTCGCGCGACGCCGATGTAATTGATGCGAGCGAATTTCAACTTTGCAAACAAGGGGTAATATCCCGGCTCGTCGACCAGGACCGTGTCTCCGGGCTCCAGCAGGCGACGAATCAGGAGGTCCATCGCGTGGTTCGCGCCGAAGGTCGTGACCACCTGTTCGGTGCTGGCCTGCATCCCCGCCCGGCGGTGTTTCTGCACGATCAGTTCACGCAGCCCGATGTTGCCCCAGGCACTGCCGTATGCCGTCTGGTCCCCCTCGTACCGGCGCAGGAAGTTCCCTGTCAGCTTCTGCGGCAGGGCGTCCTGCATCCACGAGAGCGGCGGTCTCCCGTCCCCGACCCGCACCTGCAGATCCTGGTTGAGCTGCGCGTTCAGAAGCGATACCTGGTCGAACGCCTCGATCATATGCTTAGGCTGGACAGGCTCGTGCGCGACCGCCGACAATTCGGCCACGTAGAAGCCCGAACCGTGCACCGCGCGGACCAGCCCCTGCGAGGCGAGGCGATCGTAGGCCTCGACCACAGTATTCTTCGAAACCTCCATGTCCTCGGCCGCGCGGCGGATCGAAGGCAGGCGTCGTCCCGGCGGCAAGGCGCCCGAAGCGATATCCGAAGTGAGAGTCTCGACGATCCGGTCGACCTTGTTCATGCCTTGCATCGTGCCCTCAACTGTTCTGACACAAATCAGGGTACAGAACCAATCTGATCGCCGCAACTGTCCCTTATTCTTGTATGACCCTTCCGCTATCACCGCCTCGAAGACAGGAGGAGCCGATGGATGTGACATCCGAACGAGACCCCGTGCGCTCGCGCATCGAGAACATGCGAAACATGGAGCCGGGAGACCGCCGCTCTGCCGTCTGTACGGCCGCCGGGCTGGACCAGCAGGACAATGCGCTGCTTTCAGGCGCCGACGTGCTGCCGCTGCACATCGCCAACGGCATGATCGAAAACGTCATCGGGAAGTTCGAACTTCCGCTGGGTGTTGCCACCAACTTCGTCGTCAACGGCCGCGAGTACCTCGTTCCGATGGCGGTCGAGGAACCCTCGGTCGTGGCCGCGGCGTCCTACATGGCGAAGCTTGTCGCCGCGAACGGCGGGTTTCATGCCCGTGCCGACCGGCCCATCATGCGCGCGCAGATACAGGTCATCGGCCTCGGCGACCCCTTCGGCGCCCGCCAGCGGCTTTTCGAGGCGCGCGACGCGCTGATTGAAAAGGCGAACTCCAGGGACAAGGTGCTGATCGGCCTCGGCGGCGGCTGCAAGGAGATCGAGGTGCATGTCTTCGAGGACAGCCCCGTCGGCCCGATGATCGTGCTGCATATCCTCGTGGATGTCCGCGACGCCATGGGAGCCAACACGGTCAACACGATGGCCGAGATGCTGGCGCCGGATGTGGAGAAGATTACCGGCGGAACGGTCCGCCTGCGTATCCTGTCGAACCTTGCCGACCAGCGCCTTGTGCGGGCCCGCGCCGAACTCAGCCCCGAGACGTTTGACACCAAGACGCTCAAGGGCGCGGACGTCTGCCGCGGCATCGTCGAGGCCTGTGCGCTGGCCATCGTCGACCCCTATCGCGCCGCGACGCACAACAAGGGGATTATGAACGGCATTGATCCTGTCGTGGTCGCCACCGGCAACGACTGGCGGGCAATCGAGGCCGGGGCACATAGCTACGCCGCCAGCAAGGGACGCTACACTTCGCTGACAAGGTGGGAAATGTCGGCCTCCGGAAAACTGGTCGGCACGATCGAGCTGCCGATGGCGCTCGGTCTCGTGGGCGGCGCGACAAAGACGCATCCGGCCGCGCAGGCCGCCCTCAGGATGCTGAAGGTCAAAAGCGCCTCTGAACTCGCCGAGGTCACGGCGTCGGTCGGGCTTGCGCAGAACATGGCGGCAATCCGGGCGCTGGCGACCGAGGGGATTCAGCGGGGTCACATGACCCTGCATGCGCGCAACATCGCGATCACCGCCGGGGCCAGCGGCCCGGATGTCGACCGCATCGCCAAGGGATTGGTTTCTGCCGGAGACATCAGCGTGGACAAGGCGCGCGCCCTTCTCGCCGGACAATGAGCGCGCAAGCGGGCAGCCGGCCGCGTTCCGGTGACGCGGTCACGATCTTCGAGGTCGGGCCGCGTGACGGGCTTCAGAACGAGGCGAGGCCGATGACGGCGGCAGACAAGATCACCTTGGTCGACCTGCTGTCGGCCACCGGCCTCCGCAAGATCGAGGTCACCAGTTTCGTCAGTCCCCGGTGGGTCCCCCAGTTGGCCGATGGCGCGGAGGTCATGGCCGGGATCGCCCGGCGCGACGGTATCTGCTACGCGGCTCTCGTGCCCAACGAGACCGGCTTGGACCGCGCGATCGCGGCGGGAGCAGACGAGGTGGCCGTGTTCGCCTCGGCCTCGGAGGGGTTCAGCCGCAAGAACATCAACTGCTCGGTCGCGGAAAGCCTTGACAGGTTCGAACCGGTGCTCCGGCGGGCGCGGGAAATCGACTTGCCGGTACGGGCCTATGTCTCCTGCGTGACGGATTGCCCTTATGACGGTGTGGTCGCGCCCGATGCGGTGGCCGGGATCGCGGCGCGTCTGGTCGAGATGGGAAGCACCGAGGTGAGCCTGGGCGACACCCTCGGACGCGGCACCCCGAAACGGGTCCGCGACATGCTGGAGGCGGTGACGGCCCGTGTGCCGCCCGCACGGCTGGCGGGGCATTTCCACGACACCGGCGGACAGGCGCTTGCCAATGTCGAGGTCAGCCTTGCCGCCGGGATCCGGGTGTTCGATTCATCGATCGCGGGACTTGGCGGTTGTCCCTATGCGCCCGGCGCCCGCGGCAATGTCGCCACCGAGGCGCTGAACGATTTCCTGGGTGCCGCGGGCCTTGTCACGGGCGTGGAACCGGAGGCCCTGGAAGAGGCCGCACGATTTATCCGTCAGGTCCTGAAATGACCGCATCCGATGTCGGTTCCGGGGGCGCAGCTTATCCGCAACAGGTAGGATCGCTGCGACACGTGGATCGACCCGGCGAATCCCCCGGCGCGCGCCTGCGGTGAAGCGAAGCTGGCAACGCCGGATTGCCTGGTCGGCTTCATGATCATCGCCGCCGCCGACTGACGAGGGTGATCCGTGGCCGGGGCCGCTCCCGTTGCGGAGACGCCTCAGCAATCCAGCTTGATGTCGCCGTCCGGAAGGGCTTGGCACATCAGCGCCTGCCCCTCGAGGAAATCTGTCCGAGACAAGGCCGGGTGATCGACCTGCCCCGAAAGAAGCCGCTGCACGCAGGACTGACAATCGCCCATTCGGCAGGAATGCGGCACGTCGATTCCCTCGGACACCGCGAGATCGAGCAGCGTGCCCCGCGCTGGCGTCCATTGCGCGACCCTGCCGGACTTCGCAAAGGTCACCACACTTTCCGGGCGTCCGTCGATCGCGGCGGCAAGGGCGTCACCGCCATCGCCCGCCTCGAAGGCCTCGGTTCGAATGGCGGACGCTGCCGCGCCCCGGGCCAGGAGGCCGGAACGCAGGTCCTCCATGAAGGACCGCGGGCCGCAGATGTAGAAATCGGCCGTGGCCGGGTCCACGAACCGGGCCAGCACCCCGGCGTCGAGATGCCCGGCGTGGTCCGGCCTGTCCTCGGGCTGCGGCTGCGAATAGGCGGTAAGGGTTGTGATGCGGGCATGCGATGATCGCGCAACACGGTCAGCGATCTCTTCCCGGAAGAGATGATGGGCGCCGCTCCGCGCGGCGTGCACGAAATAGACGTCGCGGGTATCGGTCTCGTCGGCCAGCGCATCCAACATCGGCAGAAGCGGCGTGATCCCGACCCCGGCACTCACCAGCGCGACTGGCCGCCCCGGCGGACTGTCTAGGACAAAGCGCCCTGCGGGCACACCCAGCAGGACGGGGTGGCCTACCCCGACGCGATCATGCAGCACGTCCGACAACCCGCCCCTGCCGAGCCGCCGGACCGTGATCCGCAGGCTGCGCGGTTCCGGGCGGCCCGAGACCGAGTAGCTGCGTCGCCGCGGCACGCCCGCCGGGTGCTCCGGCACAGAGACCGAGACATATTGACCGGGTGCGACCGGGTCGAGCGGCGCCGCGTCGTCGGCCTGCAGAACGAAGGATTTCACGCCCGGCGCCTCGTCGGTGATCCGTGCGCAGATGAAACGCCGTCGGCCGCTCCACGGCAACGGCGGCTTGCCCTGCCACACCTGCGACCGCGAGAGCGAGGCGGCGCAATGCAGATAGGCCTCGCGCGGGGTCAGCAGCAGGTCGCGATTGGTGGCCCGGTAGGTGCCGTTCAGCCGCAGCAGGTCCGTCCGCCCCGGCGCGAGCAGCAGCGTTCCGACTTCGCCGCCTGCGTCGAACGTGACGTCCGCGGGGCGAGGCAGGCGCAACTCCGCGCCGCGGTCGATGGCTTCCGGCGCACCCTCGGCCACGAGGTCCATTCGGATGCGCCCGGCCTCGACCCGCGCGACGACCAGCAGGCGGACGTCAGCGACATAGGTCATGCTGCCCGGCCCGACACCCTTCATGCCTTTCTGCCGCACGATCTCGCCCGGACTGCCATAGCTTTGCCGCAGACCGGAGAGCGCGAGCCCGTGCTCCTCCTCCGGGTCCTTCAGCACCGGGGCGATACCGGCGCTTTCGAAATGCTCCCGGTCCCGCTTCAGCAGCGCAAGCGCATCGAGCGGCGGCCGTCGCTCCTTTGGCCCGACCCAGAAACGGGCCCGCCGGAACGCGTCGGTCTCGACGGTCTCGACCGATGTGGGGGTGAGGATGACAACGCTCAGCGGAGGGCTCTCGTCGGCGGGAAAGGCCCGCAGAGCCTCGGGCGCCGTCGAGATCGCGGCGCGCGCGTTGACGCGCAGGAACCGGTTCGCGCTCTCCTTGACCACCAGCAGCGCGACGTCGGGGTCGCTCAGAACGTTGCCGAGCGTGTCGAGCCGCCGGTTTCCCTTCACGTCCGGCAGGAGCAGCCGGCCCGAATCATCGATCCTCAGGACGGAGGGCTGTCCCCCCCGCGGCGAGACGTCGAGATGTCCCGCGCGGTTGCGCGAGGCAATGAACAAGAGCGGTGAAGTTTCGATGAACGCGCGCTGGTCCTGGTCCATGGCTGCTCCGCTGGTCTCGACATGGGCGGCGGCCGCGCCCCGGGTCGGGGCACGGCGGTGACGGGTTACGGCGGTTCAGGCCGGGGCGACAGGATCGACCGGCAGGATCTCCCCGATCGACCGCTCAAGCACCGCGCCCGCCTGCAGCAACCGGTGGTCCTGGTGCCGCCCGGCCAGGAGCTGGACCCCCATGGGACGGCCCGGCGCGGTGTTCACCGGCACCGACAGGCCGGGCAGGCCGAGGGTCGGCGTGCCGCTCATCGGTGCGGTGGCGCGGCGGAACCAGTCGTAATCGAGCCCCTCGGACACATCGTGCTCGGCCGGCATCGGCCTGGTCCAGGTCACGGCCGTCACCAACAGCGGATATTCTTCGAAGTAGAGCTGCCAGCGACGCAGGATCTCGGACCGGCGGGCATAGGCCTTGAGGAACCCGTCGCGGTCGTTGATCTCGGGGATCCCCTCGGTCAGCACGCGGTAGGAAAGCTTCATCTTCCAGTCGCCATGTTCTTCCATCAGGAGGCCCAGCCCCGCCCGCATCTCGTTGCCGAGCGTCAGTAGCCAGAACTCCATCGCCTCCCAGAGCGAGGGCGGCGCAACCTCGGCCACCTCGTAGCCGGCATCGGTGAGCATTTCGCCCGCCTTGCGGATGGCAGTCGAGACCTCGGAATCGACCGGCCCCTCGTCGGTCTCGGCATGGATCGCGACCCGACAGGGTGCATGTCCGGGCGCGCGGTATTCGCCGTTCACCGGAATCTGCCAGATGTCGCGCGGGTCGTGGCGCGAGAGGGCCTGCATGGCGATCCGGATGTCCTCCATCGTGCGGGCGAGCGGGCCCTGCACGGCGGACATCTGCGAGACGATGAAGCGTTCCGCGAGCTGGCTCGGGTTGTAGGCCGGCGCCATCCCGGCGGTCGGACGCAATCCGTAGATGCCGTTGCAATAGGCCGGGTGACGGACCGAGCCGCCGATATCGTTCCCGTGACCCATTGCACCGATGCCCGCCGCGGTCGCAGCCCCCGCACCGCCGGACGATCCGCCCGCGGTGATCGCCGGGTCATGCGGGTTCAGCGTCTGGCCGTGCAGGTCGTTGCTGGTGAAGCCGCGCATCGAGTAGCAGGGCGTGTTCGTGCGCCCGATGATGACCGCTCCGCCCGCCTTCAGGTTGCGCACGACCGACCCGTCCTCGGGCGCGATCAGATCCTTGTAGGCGACGACGCCGTTGGTGGTCGCCCTCCCGCCATAATCCGCGTTGATCTTCACCGTGACCGGCACTCCATGCAGCGGCCCCATCGGCCCGGACCGGCGCAGAACCTCGTCCGCCGCCTTGGCGGCCTTGCGCGCATCCTCGTGCAGCGGATCCACCACCGCGTTCAGCGGCTGGTTCACCGCATCCATCCGTGCCAGCGCACTCTCGGTCGCCTCGACGCTGGTGAAATGTCCCGCGGCGATGCCCCGTGCCAAGTCCGCGGCGCTCAAGCGCCATAATTCGTCACTCATGATCCTACCTTCTAGTGGTCTGTGTTCGCGGGCCCCGACCCGAAGAGCGGGGCGGATCTGTTGCGGCGGATCACCCCACCGCTTCCATCTGCCGTCCGGCAAAGAAGTCGCGCCCCGGCACGGCCTCGAGCAGCCGGCGCGTGTAGTCGGAGCGCGGCGCGTCGAAGAGGTCGTGTGCCCTCGCTTGCTCGACGATCTCGCCATGCTGCATGACGACGATCCGGTCGGCGATCTCGCGCGCGACCCGCAGGTCGTGGGTGATGAAGAGCATCGTCAGCCCCATCTCGGCCTTCAGCTCGGCCAGCAGTTCAAGCACCTGCGCCTGGATGGAAACGTCGAGCGCCGAGACCGCCTCGTCAGCGATCAGGAAACTGGGGTCGAGCGCAAGCGCGCGGGCGATGCAGATCCGCTGTCGCTGGCCACCCGAGAATTCATGCGGGAAGCGGTCGAGCGACGCGGCGCCCAGCCCGACCCGCACCAGCCACTTCTCGGCGATGGCGCGCGCCTCGGCCCGGGATGCGCCGAAGGCCATCGGTCCGCGGATGATGCTTTCGCCGATCTTCAGTCGCGGATCGAGCGAGGCGTAGGGATCTTGAAACACGATCTGCGCCCGGCGCCGGAATTGCCGCAATTCCTCGCGCTTCATGCCGCGGACGTCGACCCCATCGAAATACATCTCGCCTGCGTCGGGTTCGATCAGGCGCAGCACCATGCGGGCCAGCGTGGACTTGCCCGAGCCGCTTTCGCCGACGACCGCGAGCGTATCGCCCCGGGCGATCGAAAGATCGATGGACTTCGCCGCCTCGACCCGCCGCTTCGGCCTGAACAGGCCGTTGCTGGTGGTGAAGGTCTTGTACAGGCCTCGGATGTCGAGGAGCGGCGCCGCTTCGGAGGCGGTTGGCGCCACCGAACCGCGCCCCGGCACGGCGTTGAGGAGGACGCGCGTATAGTCTTCGCGGGGTAGGTGAAGGACCTGCTGTGCATCGCCCTGCTCGACGATGCGCCCATGCCGCAGAACCGCGACCCGGTCGGCAATGTCGGCCACGACGCCGATGTCGTGGGTGATGAAGAGCACGCCCATGCCGCGCTCGGCCTGCAGCGACTTGATGAGGTCGAGGATCTGCCGCTGCGTGGTCACGTCCAGCGCGGTGGTCGGCTCGTCCGCGATCAGCAGCTGTGGGTTGTTCGACAGGGCGATGGCAATCATCACCCGCTGCCGCTGGCCGCCCGAGAGCTGAAACGGATAGGCCCGCGCCAGAGACGCCGGATTCGGCAGCCCGACCTGTTCGAAAAGTTCCAGCACCCGTGCGTCCACCGCCTTGGCGGAGAGCTTCGGTTGGTGTGTCTGGATGGTTTCCGCCACCTGACGGCCGACCTGGGCCAGCGGGTTCAGAGCGGTCATCGGCTCCTGGAAGATCATCGCGATCTCGCCGCCGCGGAGCGCGCGCATGCGCTTTTCGGGCAGGGCCAGCAGGTCTTCGCCGCCAAAGCGGATGACGCCGCCGGTCGCCCGGATCTTCGGCGGCAGCAGGCCGAGGATGGCATGCGCGGTCATCGATTTGCCGGACCCGCTTTCGCCCACGAGGCAGAGGATCTCGTTGGCGTTGATGCTCAGGCTTATGCGGTCCACCGCATGCGCGCGATCGGCACTTTCAGGCAGGGCGAGGACGAGGTCCTCGATCGAAAGGAGAGGATCGGTCATGCGCGCGAGATCCTCGGGTTGAGGGCGTCGTTGAGGGCTTCGCCGACCAGGTTGATCGCGATGACGGTGATCAGGATGGCCACGCCGGGAAAAACGCTCATCCACCAGGCCTGGCGGATCACGGTGCGTCCGGCGCCGATCATATAGCCCCAGCTCATGTAATTGGGATCGCCGAGGCCCATGAAGGACAGCGCGGCTTCGATCAGGATGGCGGCGGCGACGGTCATCGCCCCCAGCACGATGATTGGCGAGATGGCGTTCAGCAGCACGTGGCGGACCACGACGGAGAACGTCGACTGGCCCTGACACTTCGCCGCCTGCACGAATTCCCGTTGCGAGATCGAACGGACCTGCGCCCTGGTCAGTCGCGCCAGCGGCGGCCAACTCACCAGGCCTATGGCGAGAATGATCGTTCCGATGGACGGGGTAAGGATCGCCACCAGCAGGATGGCCAGGACGAAGTTCGGGATGGTCTGGAAGATCTCGGTGAAGCGGACGATGGCACCATCGACCGTGCCGCCTGCATAGCCCGCGATACAGCCCAGCGTCACCCCGATCAGGAGCGCCGTCAGGGTCGAGGCGATGCCGATCACGATTGAGATCCGGGCGCCGTGAACGACGCCCGCAGCGATGTCGCGGCCCATCGTGTCCGAGCCCATCAGGAGCCCGTTCTCGCCCGGGCGGCTGAACGGGATCGCCGTCATCTCCCAGGGCGACCCGGGATAGAGCACCGGGGCCAGCGCGGCCATCAGGATGACCAGCAGCAGCAGGAACAGGCCGACCGCACCCGCCGGCCTTCGCAGGAAGGTTTTCAGGACTTGAGGCATTGGCACTCCTATCGCGCGCCGATTCGGGGATCGACGAGGCGGTGGATGAGGTCGGTCAAGAGGTTGATGGCAATGACGAGCACCGACATCACAAGGAAAAGGCCCAGCAGCACCGGGTAGTCCCGCGCGGTCACGGAATCGAAGGTCAGCCGACCCAGCCCGGGCCAGGAGAAGACGGTTTCGACCACGACGGCGCCACCTATCAGCGCCCCGGCCTGCAGACCGGCGAAGGTGACCACGGGACCGGCCGCGTTGCGCAGCATGTGGCCGCGCAGGATCGCGCCCTCCGACAGGCCTTTGGCGCGGGCAGTCTTGACGTGATCCTCGTGGCTGACCTCGATCAGCGACGATCGCATCAGCCGGGTGTAGACCGCCGTGTAGATCGCGGCGAGCGTGACCGCCGGCAGCACCAGGTGATGCATGACATCGAGCGCGTAGTGCCAGCTGCCGAAGCCAGCGGCGCGGATGTCGGTGTAGCCGAAGGCAGGGAACCAGCCGAGGTTGATCGAGAAGACCAGCACCAGCATCAGGCCTAGCCAGAAGACCGGAGTGGCATAGAGGATCAGCGCCAGGACCGAGATCGCCAGGTCCCTCCAGCTGCCTTGCCGCAATCCGGCGAAGGCCCCGAAGATGACGCCGCAGACCAGCGACAGCGCGAAGGCCGAAACGGTCAGAAGCAGCGTCGGCCCCAGCCTTTCGAGGATCAGGGTGCTCACGTCCTCCCGCTGGCGGATCGAGTAGCCGAGGTCCAGCGTCACCACCTTCTTGAGGTAACCGCCGTATTGCACGTACCACGGTTGATCGAGACCGTAGTCCCGTCTGATCTGGTCGATGAATTCCGCATCCGTCGCGCCGGACTGCCCGGCGATCACCAGCGCCGGATCGCCCGGTGCCGAATGAACCAGGATGAAATTGATCGTGGCGATGACGAGGATCGCAAGCGCGATCCCCGTCAGTTTCGAAATGACACTTGTTGCGGATACCATCAGGCGTAGCGGGCCGTCGCGAAGTTGCTGTTGACCCCGGTGCCGGTGACGATGACGTCGGTCAGACGGCTGTCGTAGAGCGTTGGGTATTGCTGCTCCGCCACCCAGAGCACGGGAAGCTCCTCGACGAGAATCTGCTGAACCTTCGAATAGAGCTCCTGCCGCTTGGCCTCGTTGACCGCAACGGCCGCCTCGGCGAAGAGCCGGTCGACCTCCGGGTTCTCGTAGCCTTCGGTATTGGTAAAGAGCACGCCCTTCCGGATGTTGCTGCTGATGTAGCTCCGGGCAACGCCGAGCGCGGGGTCGGCGTTCTGGTAGAGCAGGTTGTTGGTGATGTCGAAATCCCAGTTCGACACCGTCTGCCCCCAGCCGGCCATGTCGGTCGAGACGAGGGTGACCTCGATTCCGCCGGCGGCCATCGCCTGCCGGAAGTATTCCGCCAGCCGTGTCCACATCTCGCCCGCGGGGACCACCAGGAAGTTGATCTTGGCCCGGATACCGTCACCGTCGGGGGTCAGCCCCATCTCGTCCAGCAGGGCCATGGCCTTGTCCGCGTCGGTCTGGTAGTCCTGCACGTCCGCCTCGTAGAACGGCGTGGTCGAGCAGATCGGGCCCGTTGCCGCCTTGGCCTGGCCGAACATGATCCGGTCGACGATGAAGGACTTGTCGAGCAGGTGCATCATCGCCTTGCGGAACCGGAGGTCGTTGAAGAGCTCCTTGCGGAGGTTCGGTTCATACCACAGCAGCGGCGAGAAGAATTCGTAGCCCTGCGAGGTCTTCGTCAGATGCGGCAGCGCGGCCAGCCGCTCCACGTCGAACATCTCGACGTCGTTCCACGCCGACAGCTGCGCCTCGCCGGTCTCCATCGCGACCGAGCGCGATGCGGCGTCGGGCACGATCCGGAAGTAGATCTCGGTCAGACCGGGCTGGCCTTCGACATAGTAGTCGGGGTTGGCCACGAGATGGATGTGCGAGCCGCGCACCCATTCCTTGAACATGAACGGCCCGGTACCGATCGGATGGTCGTTCTGCGGGTTGTTGGCGTAATCGGTGCCTTCGTAGATATGCTTGGGGCTGATCGGGGCGGACCCGGCTTCGAAGGCCTTCAAGAAGGGCGCGAAGGGCTCCTTCAGCACGAACTCGACGGTGTGATCGTCGAGCGCGGTGATGCTCTCGCAGCGCTCGAAGTTGCCGCGGGCCCGAGGGTGGAGCTTCATCAGCATTTCCTGGCACGAGAACACGACGTCGGCCGAGGTGAAGGGCTCGCCATCATGCCACTTGGCGTTCGGCTGGAGATGGAATGTGTAGGTGAGCCCGTCCTCCGATACGTTCCAGCTTGCGGCCAGCTGCGGGATCGGGTTCAGGTCGAAGTCGAAGTTCAGCAACCCTTCGTAGATCTTCGACCCAGCGACGATGGTCGGCTGCTGCTGGTTCAGCGGCAGCACCAGCATGGGCGGTTCTGGCGTCAGGAGCGCAGTCAGGCCGCCGCCCTCGGTCTGCGCATAGGCCAGTCCGTCCCCCCAGATCTTCGGAACACCGGACGCCCCTGCGGCGAGACCGGACAGGAGAAGTGTGTTGAATGCGCGTCTTTTCATTCGCTGGTCTCCATGTTGACGCCTGCGCCCTCTGTCGGGGCGAGGCGGGGTCGAACGGCAATGTCTCTGTGCTCACCGCGCCGGGTCGTTACGTACACTTCCGCGCCCGCTTCGCGTCGCCGCGTCAGGCTCCCGGGCGGCGTGAGGAGGGAGGACGCATCCATCCAGCCCTCACACTGCTCGCCTCGGCGCCCGCCCCGACCCGCACGCAAGCAGGTTGGCTGCAGAGATGCCGGGACTGAATGGGTCAACGCTGGTTTTCCTCGTCAAGAAGCTGGCAGGCTGAATGCCGAACACGTCTAAGCCTACGACACCGTCATTTTACTGTCAACAGTTGACTGTTGGTAGTAAAATGACGACAGGGATTGACGTGGTCACGGAAAAGGCATCAAGTGAGTCGGACTATGAAAACTCTGGAAAAAATAAGCATTTCCTCCGTTAGGCTGTCGGAGAGCATCGGCGAAGAGCTGATGAAGATGATCGCGTCCGGCTCACTCGAACCGGGGCAGCGTCTGAACGAAGTGCATCTGGCCAGCATGTTCGGCGTGAGCCGCGGGCCGGTCCGGGAGGCCGCGAAGGAACTCGAAGGTCAGGGCATGCTGATCAGCCGCCCCCGGCAGGGTTTCTACGTTATGAATTACACGCCAAAGGAAATCAGCGACCTGTACATTACCAAGCAATGGCTCGATCGGGCCATGGTTGATGATTTCAGGACCAATGGCGACCTGAAGCTCTACAGAGAGATTCAGGCCGACATTGCCACGATCGATTCTTCGACCAAGCTCGAATTCGCGAACAGTCTGCTGGCGTTCCGGACCCGTATGACCGCCCGGTTGAGCAACCGGTTCCTCGCGGGGCAGATCCTGTCCCTCTACCGGCACCTCTACATAGTGTCGGCCCTTCTGCATACCGATCACACGGAACGCCGCATCGAGCAGATCATGACCACCCTGAAGAATTTCTGGGCGGAAATGGTCGGCGGCGATTTCGACGCTGCACTAAAGGTACTTCACGAAGATACCGAGTATTGGCATCAAGACGTCGTTCCGCGCTTTTTTAAATGAAGCTCGCTCATTATTGGCTCTGTTGCAAACTCTTCGCTAACCGGCGACCGATAATCACCTCTCGATGTTTTGGGGGAGGCGTCGCCTTAACTGGTTGGTGGGGATCGGGGCATAGTCTATCTGGATGACTGAAGATGCTTCCGCCCAATATAAACGCCACCGCTTTCCAGCCGAGGTCATCGCGCATGCGGTATGGCTCTATTATCGGTTTCCGCTGAGCCTGCGCGACGTTGAAGACATTCTTGCCGAGCGTGGGATCGAGGTGTCTTTTCAGACTGTCGCCGAATGGGCGAGGAAATTTGGCCTGAAGTTCGCCCGTCAACTTCGTCGGCGGTCCGGCGGCAATTTTGCTGACAAGTGGCATCTCGATGAGATGGTCGTGTCCATAAAGGGAAAGAAATACTGGCTGTGGCGCGCCGTCGATGCCAACGGTTACGTTCTCGATGCCCTGCTGCAAAGCCGTAGAAACAAGGGAGCCGCTCTCCGGCTGATGCGCAAACTGCTGAAAAGCCAGGGCTTCACGCCACGCTTGATGGTGACAGACAAGCTGCGCTCCTACTCCGCTGCAAAGCGACAGCTCATGCCGGGTATCGAGCACCGTTCGCACAAAGGGCTCAACAACCGCGTCGAGAATTCTCACCTTCCCGTGCGACGACGAGAGAGGCGCATGATGCGGTTCAAGTCGGCACAGCAATGCCAGCGTTTCGTCTCAACCCACGGCCAAATTGCCAATCTTTTCCATCTTCATAGAAAACACATCACCGCTAACGATCATCGCCAACTCCGCGCCCACGCCAGCACCACTTGGCGTGAGATCGCCTTGTCGTTCAAAGCCTGAAATTCATTCCCAGGCAATGATCGCGCGCCGTGCTCGGTTAAGGCGACGCCCCCGGCAGGCAAAGTGGCAAAGGCGAACTGGGCAGTGTTCAGATCGGATATGTAGCGTCGGCCGCTTATACTGGAGTGCTGTCTGCGGCGGTCGGAGAATACAGGCGGCGGTATCCTAACGTCCACCTGAAGCTTCGTGAGCTTGAAATGCAGGAACAACTGCGCTGCCTAGATTTAGGAATGCTCGACGTTGGCTTTGTCCGCCCACCGTCGCCTTTGCCATCCTCCGTTGTTTTAGAGAGTGTGTTTGAGGAGGAAGTCGTCCTCGCGGTTTCAAACGGGCATGCGCTTTCGTGCTTACCCAAAGTGAAGCCTCAGGACTTGCGAGGGGAATCCTTCATTCTTCCAAACCACGGCCGTGGAGTCAGCTTCTTCGAGCACACTATGGCTGTGGGCGCGGCAGGCGGCTTCACTCCCCACATTGTCGAAAATGGGCGAGATTTCCTAACTATCCTAAACATGGTCGCCGTTGAGATCGGAATTGCCATCGTGCCGAACGCCATGACATGCATTCATCTTCCTGGCGTTTGTTTTCGCCGGCTAGAGAGCATTTCCATAAAATCAAGACTAGCCCTCGCATTCCGAAAACACGACAAATCTCCGGCGGTTTCCCGCTTCGTTGAGTCCGTTAAGAGCCTGAAGGACGGACAGGGCAACTGGTTACCTTTGCCGCACACTTTACCTCTAGCACCCGATCGGGAGGACTCTTCATTGTGAGCCCACTGGCACCGAGCCAACGCCGGTCGCTAGGCTGTGGGTTGAATGTTGCGATTGCGTTCGGCCAGGTCCTGTCCGACCTTGTCCGCATCTTTTTGCGTCGACTCGCGGATCGCAGCGACGTTTCACGTCCAATTCATCGGGCGGAAGACGTTGTTCAGAAATTCCAATCAACCCTGACGCAATAGTTTTTGTCAAATAGGAAGGCGTCACACCTTCTAAGGCGCAATCTCGTTTGCGTGGACATCGCGCATCGGTTTCGCGGGGTCGATGGTGCTACATATCACTATGGTGAAATTTGAATCTACCTTGCCCAAAGCACCGTAAGGCACCAAGTTTGACTCGCACCAATCAGACAAGTCTTTGTATGGAAAATGATGTTGGCTAAGCCGGCTCGCTCTGACGACGCGGTTGATGTTCGGCCCGCGCTCCCTTCGACGAGCCGCACTCCGCCTCGTCTTCAAACATCATCGCGGCGACGGCTTGGGAAACGCGTTCTGTCGCGGCTACGAGCACTTCATCCAGATGATGAATGTATCGGCTCGTGACTGAGCCAGCGGCATGGCCGAGAATTGCGCCGATCGTAGGCTCAGAGTAGCCGAGATCTCCCGCCACCGACGCGAACGAATGACGAAGCGTATGCGGAGTGACACCGACAAGGTCGGCGCGCTTGACGATCCTCTGCCATGCCCTTGGCAACCCCCCAAACGACTCGGCCTTGCGCGCGCCTGCCAAGACAAACACCGCATCACTCAACGGCTCGCCGAGAACTTCCAGAGCGATTTTTCCAACCGGGCGAACCGAAGCGCCTTCCTTACTGTCCGCAAAGCGGAAACACTGCGCCGCGCTATCCACTTCGCTCCAGCGTAGCCGGGCAATCTCCCCCAGCCGGCACCCCGTCAGTGCCAACAGTTTCACCGCAAGGATTGCTTGATCGGTCTCGTCTCCAGCAAGTTCCTCGATCACCTGGCCGAGGCGGCGATACTCTACACGATTGAGTCGCCGCGTCCGGCGCTGATCGGCTGGCCGCCGGACGCCTTGCGCAGGATTTCTCTCGATTACTCCTTCGGACACCGCAAACGACAGAATGCCGCCGAGGAGACCCGCCGTGCGTGCCGCCGTGCCCAGCCCCCCTTTCACGATGGACTTTCCGCGCTTCTTGGCGGTTTTGGTAGTGAATGCGGTCTTTCCCGCCGCTACGTCACGGATAAACTTGCTCACATCAGTCGCCTTGATGTCTTTGACTAGCTTGGAGCCAAGCAATGGTACGATGTGCCGATTAACCCGACCCTTGTCTGTGTAGAGTGTGCTTCCCTTCTTCGGTCGACCGCCCTTTCCGAGAATGAGCCCCTTGTCAGCAGCTTCCAAATATCGCTCGCACAGTTCCTTCATCGTAATCGATCCTCTGCGCGTCCTGCGCTCGGCGGCAGGATCGACGCCCCGAACCGCCTCACCGAGCGTGGCTATCGCAAGCTTGCGCGCCTGCTCAGCTGTGACGGTGCCGTGCCGTCCGATAGTAATGCGACGCCGGACACCCGACGAATTTCGATAGTCGACGAAGTAAGTCCGCACGCCGCTCACCTGAACGAACAGACCGAAGCCCTTAAGATCGCTACACCAGACTGTGTATTGCTTTTCGCGCGGCGTGGCGGCATCGACCACGGTTTTTGTTAGCTTCGCCATCAACGATCCCTCCGGTTGATCATCAGAATAAACTCACCAAAAACTCACCAAAGAAACCCAGGCGATGGCGAGGTGTGGCGAACGGAAGTGTTGCATTTCATTCTATAAATATCAACATATTCATCATGTTATCTAACTTTTGAGTGCCTTGGCGAACATTTGACGGAGGATACGTACTTGCCCTCCGAAGGCAGAGGTCACAGGTTCGAATCCTGTCGGGTGCGCCACAACCTTTCGGTCCGTTCCGGGGACATGGTTTCCATGCGAGACCGGAGAGATGGTTTACGCTCTTTCCGGGGCGAACGGGTTTGTCGCCGGCTCGTCCCCGTGCTGATGTCGCAGTCCATGAAGGTGACGAGCCAGACTCATGATGTCGGGCGTCAGCGGCAAAGATGATCCGGTCCGCCAGACGCCGGGACCGGGTATTTTCCGGCCAGCCGACTATCCATGGTTCGCCATGCTCGCTGTTGCCAGTGCAGCCTCTTGCACGGCTTCGCTAAGCGTGGGGTGCGCGTGAATCGTCGAGGCCACATCTTCGACCCGCAGGCCGGCTTCAATGGCCAAGGAAAACTCTCCGCTCAGTTCCGAAACACCCGGCCCAACGGCCTGCATACCAAGGATCACATGATCGCTCTCGCGCGCGATGATGCGCACGAATCCTTCGGCGTCATCAAGCGTCATGGCCCGGCCGCTGGCGCGGAACGAGAATTCCGAAATCGCGCATGAACCCGCTTCCTCCGCCTCATGCCGGGTAAGCCCCACCGAAACGATCTCGGGGTCGGTGAAGCAGACCGCCGGTACACTGGTGCGGTCCCAGGCCTTGTCATGCCCCGCGACAAGGTCGGCGACGAGTTCCCCTTGCGCCATCGCGCGATGGGCAAGCATCGGTCCCGGCGTCACGTCGCCGATGGCATAGACGCCGCGCATCCGGGTCTGGCAGTGCTCGTCCACCTCGATGAATCCGCGATCCGTCTGCAGGTTCAACTCGTTGAGGGCAAGGCCGTCGGTGTTGGGAACCCGGCCAACCGCGACCAGCACCGTGTCGGCTCCGATCTCCGCCGGCCCTTCCGGCGTCTCGAGCAGAAGCCGAGCCGCCACTCCGTTCCAGCCCGTCACCCGCGTGCCCAGATGCAGATCGATGTCGAAACTGGCCAGGCGGCGGCGGATCACCCGGGTGAGCTTGTCGTCATACTGGGGCAGGATCCGGTCCGCGGCCTCGATCACGGTGACCTTGCTGCCGAGCTTGGCAAAGGCGGTGCCCAGTTCGAGCCCGATATAGCCCGCACCCACCACGGCAAGCCGCTCAGGCGGCGTCTGCAGAGCAAGCGCAGCGGTGGAGTCGATGACCGCACCGGCAAAGGGAATGCCAGGCAGTTCGGCCGACCTCGATCCGGTGGCGATGACGATCTTTTGGGCATGCACCAGGATCCGGCCGGTTTCGCTTTCGATCTCGACAGTCTTGCCGTCGATGAAACGGGCCCGGCCGATTATGGTCTTGACGCCGCTGCGTTCAAGCAGCCCGGTGACGCCCGACACCAGCCGTGAGACGATGCCTGACATCCATGCCTGGCTGGCGGCGAAATCGAGTTCTGGTTCCGAGACCCGGATGCCGTGATAGCCGTCGCGCGCCTGCCGCTGCGCCTGGTGAAACTCCTGCGCCACATGGATGAGCGCCTTTGACGGAATACAGCCGACATTGAGGCAGGTCCCTCCGAGCTTGCCCTCCTCGACAAGGATCGTATCGACGCCCATGCGCGCCGCACGCGACGCACAGACATAGCCACCCGGTCCGCCGCCGATCACCAAAAGCGTCGTGCTGAGATCAGTCATCCTGCCACTCCATGAACAGCATCGCCGGGGTTTCCAACAGCGACTTCAGCGTCGCCATGAACTCGGCCGCATTCCAGCCGTCCACAACCCGGTGGTCGAAGCTGCACGACAGGTTCATCATCTTGCGCGGCTGGAACGCCGCCCCGTCCCAGACCGGCCGGATCGAGATCTTGTTGATCCCGACAATGGCCACCTCGGGGTGATTGATCACCGGCGTCGTCGCAAGCGCCCCGAGCGGGCCGAGCGACGTGATCGTGAGCGTCGACCCGCGCAATTCGGCGGGCGTGATGCGCCGGTCGCGCGCAGCCTCGGACAGGCGCCGGATCTCGCGGGCGTTCTTCCACAGGCTTCGGGCTTCGGCATGCCTGAGAACCGGCACCATGAGGCCGGTTTCGGTCTGGGTGGCAATGCCGCAGTGAAGCGCCGCGTGGCGGGTCACGATGCCGGCCTCGTCATCGAAAAGCGCATTGATCTCCGGATGGGTCTCGATCGCGCGCGCAACAGCCTGCACGATGAACGGCAGCATGGTCAGCTTGCCCCGTTCCTCCGCGAATTTCTGGTTGAGCGCGCTTCGCAGACCTTCCAGGGATTCGACATCGACCTCTTCGATGATCGAAAAATGCGGGATGCGCGATTTCGACATCGCCATGCGATCGGCGATCGTCCGGCGGATGCCGGTGAGCCTGACTTCTTCCGTCCCGGTCCGTTCGGTCCGGCCTCCGGATCGGCCGGTATCGGGACCCAAGGCAACAAACGCCTCGAGATCGTCATGCAGGATCCGTCCTGCGGGGCCGGATCCGCGCAGCTGTCTCAGATCGATGCCCATCTGCCGGGCTCTGCCCCTGACCGACGGCGCCGCCAGCGGCTTGCCTGTCGGGCCCAGGGCCTGCGTGCGGTGCGGTTCCGGACGACGGGCCTGCGGTGCCGCAACAGGCGCCGGGGCCGCATCAGGCGCCGGCGCTGCCGCCGGTTGCGGCCGTTCCGCGGGGGCCTGTTTCGCGTCAACCTGTGCCTCTTCAGTCGCCGGCGGGTCCTGCGGCGCCCCGTCAGCGGCAGTCACATGATCCGTTTCAATTCTGATCAGGTCACCGCCGATGGCGATGATCTCGCCCGGTTCTCCGGCTATCCACAGGACTTTGCCGCTGAACGGGGCGGGGATCTCGACGGTGGCCTTGTCGGTGGTGACTTCGCAGATAATGTCATCTTCCTTGGCCAGGTCTCCGACCTTGACCATCCAGCCGCCCAACTCGGCTTCAGCAATCCCTTCGCCGATGTCGGGGAGTTTGAACGTTCGCTCCGCCATCGTTCAGCCTTCCATGATCTTGTTGATTGCGCGCACCACCCGGTCAGGTCCCGGAAAATAATCCCATTCCTGCGCGTGCGGATAAGGCGTGTCCCATCCCGCCACCCGAAGCACCGGGGCTTCAAGCGAATAGAAGCAGGCTTCCTGGATCAGCGCGGCGACTTCGGCGCCGAAGCCGGAGGTAAGGGTCGCCTCGTGCAGGATGATGCAGCGTCCGGTCTTCTGCACCGACCGGACGAGACAATCCAGATCCAGCGGCAGCAGGGTGCGCAGGTCGATCACCTCGACATCGACGCCACATTCCTCGACGGCGGCGAGCGCGACATGCACCATGGTGCCATAGGTGATGAGCGTGGCGCTCGAGCCTTCGCGAAGGATGTTCGCCTTGCCCAGGGGGACTTCATAATAGTCCGCATCCACCTCGCCCAGATCATGCTTGCTCCACGGCACCGACGGACGGTCGAAATGCCCGTCGAAGGGCCCGTTGTACAATCGCTTCGGTTCCAGAAAGATCACCGGGTCGGGATCGGCGATGGCTGCAAGAAGCAGCCCCTTCGCATCGCGCGGATTTGAGGGCACGACCGTCTTCAGCCCCGCCACGTGGGTGAAGAGCGCCTCCGGCGACTGGCTGTGGGTCTGGGCGCCAAAGATGCCTCCGCCGGTGGGCATGCGAATGACGATCGGACAGGTGAATTCGCCGGCGGAGCGGTACCGCAGGCGTGCTGCTTCCGAGACGATCTGGTCATAGGCCGGGTACATGTAGTCGGCGAACTGGATCTCGACGCAGGGCTTGAGCCCGTAGGCCGCCATGCCGATGGCGGTTGCGACGATGCCCAGTTCACTGATCGGCGTATCGAAGCAGCGCTCGACGCCAAACTCCTTTTGCAGTCCGGCGGTGCAGCGGAAGACACCGCCGAAATAGCCGGCATCCTCCCCCATCACCACGACGTCGTCGTCGCGCGCCATGGCAAGGCGATGGGCATCGCGAATGGCCTCGATCATCGTCATGCGCGCCATGTCAGAATCCCACCTCGTGCCGCTGCCGCACGAGGTGCGGCGGCATCTCCGCATAAACATCCTCGAACATGTCTTTCGGGCTCGGCCGCTTGCCGGAATGGAGCGTGCCGATCGCCTCCGCCTCCTTCTGGGCGGCGATGACGGTGTCGAGGATTTCGGCTTCGGCCTGCACATGCCGCTCTTCGGACCAGAGGCCGCGCCTGATCAGATGGACCTTGAGACGCAAGATCGGATCGCCCAGCGGCCACGCCCTGCCTTCCTCCTTGGGCCGGTAGGCCGAAGGGTCGTCAGAAGTAGAATGCCCGCCCGCCCGATAGGTCACATATTCGATGATGGTCGGACCAAGGTCGCGCCGCGCCCGTTGGACCGCCCAGGCGGCGGAGGCATGAACGGCGAGATAGTCGTTGCCGTCGACGCGAAGCGCCGGCAGCCCGAAGCCGTGGGCACGCGCCGCGAATGTGCCCGCGCCGCCGCGCGCAATGCCCTGAAAGGTCGAGATCGCCCATTGATTGTTGACGATGTTGAGGATGACCGGCGGCTTGTACGTCGAGGCAAAGACCAGGGCACCGTGAAAATCGCTCTCAGCGGTCGAACCGTCGCCGATCCAACCGACGGCCAGTTTGCGTTCGCCCTTGATGGCAGCCGCCATGGCCCAGCCGACGGCCTGCGGGTATTGCGTTGCGAGATTGCCGGAAATCGAGAAGAAGCCATGCTCCTTGGAACTGTAGAACACCGGCAATTGCCGGCCGCGGACCGGATCGCCGTCGTTGGAGTAGACCTGATTCATCATCTTGACCATCGGATATCCCGACGTGATCAACAGCCCGGCCTGACGGTAGGTGGGAAAGTTCATGTCGCCCTTGCGCAAGGCTGTCTGGAAAGCGCAGGAAATCGCCTCTTCCCCGAGATGCTGCATGTAGAAGGACGATTTCCCCTGGCGTTGCGCCATCATCATGCGGGCGTCATAGGTGCGCAGCGTCATCATGTGGCGCAGCCCCGCGATCAGCGCCTCGTCGTCTAGCAGGCCGGCCCATGGGCCAACAGCTTCGCCGTCGCGGTTCAGGACCCGGATGATCGAGAAGGCGAGGTCGCGCATGCTCTCGGGATTGTCGCCTGGATCGGGGCGCCGCACCTCTCCGGCGCGGGGCACCTTGATATCCGAGAAATCCGGCTGGTCACCGGGCCGGAGCGCCGGTTCGGGAACGTGGAGACGTGGCGGGACTTCCTCATACATGCTGCGGCTCCATCTCCAGATCGAACAACAGGCTGATCCGCGCGGCAAAATTCCGGGCGCGCAGCGTGTCTGCCTCATTAAGCGCAAAGCGCACCAGATATCGCTCGTCATCGATGCGTTCGAGCTGCAGCGCCGAAAATCCCAGGTCGAGCCGTCTGGCCGTGTCGATCATCCGGGTGACCGTATCCAGCGGGTCGCGGCAACAATAGTGTCCATCCATGGCAATATCTCCCTCGCAGAACGCTATCCCGGAAGACGGAAAATGTCCTTCCATTCTGGATCGCCCATGGATAGATTTGCAGCAGGAATGACTGCCCATGCGCCCTAACGGAGAAGAGTATTCCGAATGAAGGAATTTGACCGCCTTGACCTCAAGATCCTGGACATTCTCGCCAGGGACGGAAGGATATCGAACGCCCAGTTGGCGCAACAGGTGGGCCTCTCCGCAAGCCCGTGCTGGCAGCGCGTACGCCGGCTGGAAGAGGAAGGCGTGATCGCCGGATATCGCGCAATCCTGGACCAGGCCAAGCTGGGGGCGCCCGAGATCGTGATGATCGAGGTCATTCTCGAGCGCCATGATGACGAGGTTCTGGAAAGTTTCGGTCAGGAAATGCAGCGCTTGCCGGAGGTGCTGGAGGTGCTCCTGACCACCGGTGAATATGACTATCTGCTCAAGGTGGCGGTGGATGGCACGCGCGGCTATGAGGAGTTCTTGCGCAAGAAGCTCTATCGGGTGCCAGGTATCCGGCATTCGCGGTCGAGCTTCGTACTCCGTTCCCTGAAGAACGAGCAGGCGTATCTACCGCCGCTTTAATGACCGTCACCCGCGGATTGCGTGTCGGAAGGCGGCGTTGATCCCGCGGCCTCGACGATCGCTCTTGATGCCGGTTGGCCGGGGCCTTCGACATCCTGTCCGTCCAACCGCAGGTAATTTCAGGCGCTGTCGCCGCGCGCCACGGCGTCGAGCATGTCGCGGGCGGCCGCGGGGTCGAAACGGTCGCGCTCGCCGATCAGCACCAGCCGGCATCCGGATGCCTGGACGGTCTCGGCCGGGGCCAGCGTCGCCCGCTGCCCGGCCATCTGGAAGACCAGCGTCCGGTCGCCCTGCTCGTCAAGCCGCAGGAAGCCCTTCACCCTGAGCAGGGACGGCGACAGCCGGCCTATGACGGACTGGAACCCCGCCAGCGGCAGGGAGCCGGGATGCTCCCACTCCAGCGAGGCGAAGCGGTCGTCGGAGATCACACCGGGCTCGCTGCAGCTGATACCGCTGGATCTCGCCTGCCCCAGGATCGCGGTCAGCGGCAGCAGCGGATCGCCCGCGTCGAAAATCCTCGTCTTGCCCGCCGCGGTGAGCATTTGCCGCACGGCCGCGGCCGCGGCGGCATCCAGCGTCTCGGTCTTCGACAGACAGACGAGATCGGCCTGCCGCAGCTGTGCTTGCCACAGCGGGTCGCCCCGCCGCGACCCGGCATCTTCGGCGTCGACGACGCAGACGATGGTGTCGAGCGCAGCACTCTGCCAGATGACCGGATCCAACAGCGCCTGGACGATGCCCGCGGGGTCGGCCACGCCGCTTGCCTCGACCACGATCAGGTCGAAGCTCTCGGGCCGGCCGAGGATCTGGCGCAGCGTCCGCAGCAGGTCGCCCTGCAGCGAACAGCAGATGCAGCCGTTCTTGAGCCCGATCACCGTGTCGTCGGCCTCGCCGATCAGCATCGCATCGATGTTGATGGCGCCGAAGTCGTTGACGATGGTGGCGATCCGCCGGCCGTGCTCGGCCTGCAGCAGCCGGTTGATGAAGCTGGTCTTTCCGGCGCCGAGGAAGCCGGTCACGAGCAGGATGGGGACGCTCATCCCGCCGCGCTGCGCACAGGGCGGCCGCCGGCGGCGGCGGTGTCGAGCGCGCCGTCGCTGATGGCGGGCACGCCGTTGACCAGCAGATGCACGACCCCTTCCGACGCCCGGTTCATGTCGGTGAAGCTGGCGCGGTCGGTGATCCGCTCGAGATCGAAGATCACCACGTCGGCGTCGCATCCCACCTGCAGGCGGGCCTTCCGGCGGATCTGCGGCGCGCAGCCCTCGATCACCCGGGCCGGATGGATGGTGCACTTGGCCAGCGCCTCCATCAACGGCAATGTCTGCCGCTCGCGCACATGGTCGCGCAGGAAGCGGGTGAACGTGCCCGACGAGCGCGGATGCGCCGACAGGGTCTCCGGCAGCGGCCATTCGGTTCCCGTGTAGATGCGGCCGTCGGGCTCGATCCAGGGCATGGCGTCGGAGGCGATGGAGCCGCCCGGATAGGTGACCGACAGGTCGAGAAGCCGGCGATGCTCGGCGTTCACGTCGACATCGAGGAAATGCCACATCACCAGGTCGGCAGGCGCCTCGTCGCGGGCGCGCCGGATGTCCTCGATGCCGGTGAAGCGGTGGTGATTGCGGATCAGCTCGATGGCGCTGTAGGGACTGCCTGTGCGTCGGGTGAAATCCGGATCGTTGAAGAAGCCGGCGCTGACCACGGTGGCGCCGGTTCCGTAGGGATAGGCTTCGGTGGTTACCGGCAGCCCCTGCGCCTGCGCCCTGGCGACCAGTTCGACCACGCGCTCGATGTCCATCAGGCTGGTGGAGTTGAGGTGGCAGATGTGCATGTGCGCGCCGGTGGCCCCGGCAAGGCCGATCAGCCGCACATAGCTGTCGACGGAACTCTCCGGATCGATGTTGCTCAGATAGGCGATGTGGGTGAAGGTCGGCGTTCCGTATTCGAAGGCCAGATCGCAGACCGAGGTCATCTCCTTGACGCCGGCGCCGGGCGCGTAGCCGTTGGGAATGCCGATGCCGATGGCGCCCTCGTCGAGCCCCCGGCGCAGATGGGCGACGATCTCCGCGGTCTGGCCGGCGTCGACGGCATCGGTCGACCAGCGCATGTCCTGGGCGCCCTTGCCCATCTGGTCGATCGGATGCACCGAGGCGTCGAGCTCGATGACGCCGAGCGTCGCCTTGCGGGCGAAGATCCAGGCGGCGGACGTGCCGTAGTTGAGCACGCGCGCGGTTTTGGCCTGCTCCTCGTACCAACCCGCCACGGGCAGCGCCCCCACCTCCAGTTCCAGGGAGGTGGTCACGCCGTCGAAGGCCTGCATCCGGTCGGCCGCCACCGACTGGCCATGGCCGTGCAGGTCGATGAAGCCGGGCGAGACGATCAACCCGCTCGCATCGATCTCCCTCACGCCGGAGCCGATGTCGGCGCCGATCGCGGCGATGGTGTCGCCGGAAATGCCGACGTCGCAGACTTCGTCAAAATCGGTTTCCGGATCGATCACCCGGCCGCTGCGGATGAGAATGTCGAAGGACTGGGTCATGGTCATACCTTTTCGGGCGTCGGATTGTCGGTTTTCGGCCAGTAATTGCCATCGCGTCTGGTGAACGGGATGATGGTGAAATCCGGGGTGATGGCGCCGGGGGTGGCGAGATGAATCACCTCCGAGGCGATCGGCGCGAAGGCTGCGTAGAAATGCTGCGACGACTTGACCACGATCACCTTCATTGAGGCGAGATCGATGCCGAGATCGGTGAAGACCTGGGGATGAAACGTCTGGCTTCGTATCGAGTTGACCACCAGATGCACGCCGTCCGCCTCCAGCCAGACGCTGTCGCCAAGTCGCTGAAGTCCCTTGCCGAAGAGCTGCGTGGCGTCGAGCCGGACGCCGCGGACCGTCACCTCGAGATCGACCGGATCGCCGGACATCGGTCCGATCTTGCCGCCCAGGCGGATCCGCATGCGCGCGCCGACGCCGGCATCGATGCACATGCGGGTGAGCACCGGATCCCAGAACAGGCTCATGGCCACGTCGTTCAGCCCGCGGTCGAGCACCGCCCGGAGTACGAAGGTGGAATCGGACGGCGCGCCGCCGCCGGCATTGTCGGCGAAATCGGCGAGAACCACGGGGCCGGCTTCGGCGCTGATGGCCCGGTCAAGGCCGGTTTCGATGTCGGGATAGCGGATGCGCAAGCGCTCGCGCAGATCCCACAGCCGGTCGCCAAACTGGCGGGCAGTGGTCGCCGCCAGGTCGGCATCGCCGTCGGCGATCACCAGCGTGCGGGTGCCGCAACGCGGACTGTCGCCCCACGGAAAGCCGTGCGCCAGCGACACCGACAGAATCCCGTCCCGCCCTTCCATCGCCGTCATGGCATCGACATAGCTCCGCATCGTTTCGAACGGCGTGTGGTACATGGCCATCATGCGGCAATCGTGGTCGCGCATCACCGGCCTGATCGATCCGGCCGCGGTCGCGGCGCAGAGCGAGAACACCTCCTCGGCGCGCTCGCCGATATCCACATGCGGATATTCCTTGAAGCAGACGATGACGTCGGCCGCCTCCAGCATCGTTTCGGTCAGATGGCAGTGCGGGTCGATCTCGAGACCGATCACCGCATCGGCGCCGACAATCGCCCGCGCGCGGCTCATCAGGTCGCCCTCGCAATCGTCGTAGCCCTCGGCGATCATCGCGCCGTGCATCGACAGGAGCACCACGTCGACGGGCATAGCGGCCTCAAGGTCGGCGAGAATGTCGTCGCGCATGGTCTCGTAGACCTCGCGGATGGTGGGGCCGGCCGGCTGCGCGTAGGTGGCGAGACCCTCGACCACCTCCCAGCCCTCCGCCTCGGCCCGCTCGCGCCAGACCACCAGCGGAATCGCAAAGGAACTCGGCGGATGGCGCGAGGCTTCCTTGGTGTAGAGGCCTTCCTTGAAGGAACTCCAGCCGGTGGGGATGGGCGCGAATGAATTGGTTTCCGTGGCCATCGCGGCCATGAACATCTTCATCGCGGGCCCTCCCCGCCTGCGGCCGGCGCGAAACCGCGCGCCAGCTCGGCCAGCACATGGACGAGAATGACGGAGAAGGCGATCGGGATCGCGATGCCGAAGACCATCATCGGCAGATCCATCGTCTCGGCCTGCCTGCCCGCCAGCCGGGCGATATAGCCCCGGGCGGGATTGGCGCCCGGGCCGAAGACGCAGTACCAGAGCGTTGGCAGCACGAAGGCGAGCACGCCCAGGCTGCGGACGACCAGCAGCAACCGGCCGCGGTTGCCGGTGCTGACCAGCGCCTCGGGAAACAGCGTCGGGTCGACCTTGGTGCGGAAGGCGCAGGAGGCGCCCATCAGTCCGCCCCAGACCATGGAAAAGCGCGCCAGCTCCTCCGTCCAGGCCGGAGGCTGGGAGAGGAGATAGCGGGCGATCACCTGCCAACCGGCTGCGCCGAGCATCACCGCGACGGCGGCGACGGCAACCGCCAGGGCCACCCGGTTGAGCAGCGCCGACAGCGTTTCCATGAGATTGGCGATCGCCCGCATGACGTTATTTCCCGATTGCCTTGGACCATGCCTCAAGCGCGCCCTCGGGCATGGCGACCTGCTCGTAGAGCGGCTGCGAGGCTTCGCGGAACTTGGCGCGCTCCTCCTCGCTGAGCTCGATCACCTCGATGCCGGCGGCCCTGAGGTCATCGAGGATCATGGTCTGGGATTCGAGCCAGGCCCGGTTGGCCTTGTGGGCCTCGGCGGCGGCCTCGTCGACGATCTTGCGCTCCTCGTCGGAAAGACCCTGGTACCAGTCCTCGGACACCAGCGCGACGCGCACCGAGGCGCTCATCTTGGCATCGGTGAAATGGCGGATGAAGCCGGTGTGGCCGAAGACCAGCGGGATGGAGGGCGGATTGATGTAGCCGTCGGCCACGCCGGTCTGCAGCGCGTTGGGCACTTCCGACCAGGAGACGATCGTGCCCTTGGATCCCCAGGCCTCGAAAGTCTGGATCTGCACCTCGTCAAGCGCGCGCATGCGCAGTTCGGCCATGTCGGCCAGCGTCTTGACCGGCTTGCTGGTGGTGTGGATGCCGGAAGGCAGGCCGAGATAGACCGCGTCCATCACCCGGACGCCCTTGGGGGTCGTCCCCTCGTTGATGCGGGCGAGCATGCCACCCTCGCCCAGCGCCTTGTCGAGCTCGGGAATGTCGGCGAAGAAATAGGGCATCATCGTGCCCATGATGGTGCCGTCGAGCGTGCCGGCCGACTTGGCGTCCGACATCGAGACCTCGAGCAGGCCCTGGCTGACCTGGTCAAGCCGCTCGGCTTCCTCGCCCAGCGCGTTGCGTTCGTACTCCTCCGCTTCCATGCCGTGCTGCTTGAGATACTCGGCGAAGGTGTGGGCCCAGACATAGGTGCCCGACTGCTGAAGGTCCGCCGGCGTGTCCAGCGCGATCTTGATGGGGGCGGCCAGGGCCGGGGCCGCCAGCACGAGTGCGATCGCCGTCAGCGGCGCCGCGAGGCATTTTGAAAACTTCATGTTCTTCCCTCTTCTCTTGTTTTGACGTCTAGTGCCATAGACCCATGGCACGGGGTAACCAGAGGCTGATCTCGGGGGCCGCCACGAGAATGGCCAGCACCGCGATCTCAGCGATGACGAACGGAATGACCTTTCGGGCCAGTTCCCAGTAGCGCACGCCGGTGACCGACGAGACGATCAGCAGGCAGCCTCCGAGCGGCGGCGACACCAGCCCGATGGACAGGTTGAAGCAGATGACGATGCCCAGATGCACGGGGTCGGCGCCGTTGGCGAGCGCCACCGGCGCAAGCAGCGGCACCAGCAGCGCCAGCGCGACGGTGATGTCGAGCACCATGCCGGCGATGATGAAGATCACGTTCATCGCCACCAGGAAGCCGATGGGGCCGAGCCCCATGCGCTCGACGATCTCCGCCACCGCCTGCGGGATCCGTTCCAGCGCGGCAAGATGGCCGAAGGCCGCGACCGCGCACAGGATCATGAAGATCGAGCCGGTCAGCACCGCAGTCCGGCTCAGGCTCTCGGAGATGTCCGTCCAGCTGAGGCCGGTGTAGAAGAAGGCGGCGATGCAGGCGGCGAAGACGGCGACGGCCGCGGCCTCGGTGGGCGTCATCCAGCCGAAGATTATTCCGCCGACGATGATTAGCGGCAGGGACAGCGCCGGCAGTGCCGCGCCGATCGACGGCAGGATCCGCGGCGCATCGGCCTTCTCGACCCGCGGATGGTCTTCCTTCCAGGCATACCAGGCATTCATGGCGAACAGTGCGACCGCCAGCAGCAGGCCGGGCAGGATGCCGGCCACGAAAAGCGCCGCCACCGAGGTCTGCATCAGCGAGCCGTAGAAGATAAGGATGATGGATGGCGGCACGATCGGCCCGATGATCGAGGAGGCGGCGGTGATGGCCCCGGCATAAGCGTCGGTGTAGCCGCGTTCCTTCATCGCCGGCACCAGCGTGTTGGACAGGGCTGCCGCATCGGCGATGGCCGAGCCGGAGATGCCGGCGAAGAAGACGCTGGTCATGATGTTGACATGGCCCAGGCCGCCGCGCAGCCGGCCGACGAGCGACATCGAAAGGTCGATGAGCGATTTGGTCACGCCGCCCCGGTTCATCAGTTCTCCCGCCAGGATGAACAGCGGCATGGCGAGCAGCGAAAAGACGCTGATCTGCGAGAACACCTTCTGCGGCAGCACAGCGATGTAGCGCGTGTTGTCGCTGGCGACGAAGGCCAGGACCGCAGCGCCGCCGATGACATAGGCGAGCGCGAGACCGGAGGCGAGGAAAGCGGCGGCGGCAAGGGGGACGAGCCAGATCATGCCGCCACTCCCGGCCGGACCGGAGCGATGCTAGCCGGATCGAATCCATGTTGCTGCAGGAAATCCGGCAGGGCGCGGCCGAGCACCTGGGCTGCGACGAACTGCGAGATGGCCGGCGCGGACTGGATGCCGTAGCCGCCCTGCCCCGCCAGCCAGTAGAAGCCCGGCACCGTGCCGGAATAGCCGATCACGGGCGAACCATCGGCCACGAAACTGCGCAACCCCGCCCATTTGTTGACGATGCGGCGGATATCGAGTGCGAAGGCGGTGACGATCCGGTCAACGCCGATGGCGACGTCGATCTCTTCCGGCTGGGCGTCGCAGGGTTCGGAGGGCGTCGCATCGGCCGGCGAGATCAACAGCCGCCCGGCGTCCGGCTTGAGGTAGAACTCCTCCTCGACGTCGATGGTGATCGGCAGATGCGCGCAGTCGATGCCGTCGGGTTCGGCCACCACCATGGCGGTGCGCCGTTTCGGCGTCAGTCCGATGCTTCCTGCGCCGGCCAGAACGCCGACCTCGTCCGCCCAGGCGCCGGCTGCGTTGACGACCACGGCCGCGGTGAGCACACCCTGCCTGGTCTCGATCTCCCAGCCTTCGCCTTTGCGCCCGAGGCCTGTGACCGCGGCGCTGGTGATGACGGTGCCGCCCGCCGCCCGGAAGCGGCGGAGATAGCCCTGGTGCAATCCGTTGACGTCGATGTCCTGGCCGCCGGCATCATGCATTCCGGCGGCGGCGTAGCCGGGGCGCAGCAGCGGCTGGATGTCGTGGAGAACGTCGCCCTCGACGCGCCGGATACCGGTGTCGGCAGAGACCGCCTCGATCAGCGCGTCCAGCGCCCCGAACTGGTCGCGGCGCGCGATCATCAGGATGCCGCGCGGCGAAAACAGCGGCGCCTCGGCGAAGCCGGCCGGCGGATTCTCGAAGAAGGCGCGCGAGGCGCGGGTGAGCGCTCGGATCGCCGGCGGGCCGTAGCTCGGCGCGAAGACCGCCGCGGACCGGCCGGTGGTGTGATAACCCGGCTGCGGCTCCATCTCGATCAGCGCCACGCGGGCGTCCCCGGCCAGTTCGGCCGCCGCCGAGGCGCCGGCGATACCGGCACCGATGACGGCGACGTCGAAGCTCTGGCCATGGGCGAGATTGAGCATGCGGGGATCCCCTCCGATTTCGCGCCGGCCTTTGACTTCAGCGCTTTCCGGATCGTAAGGAAAATATTTCCAATATCAACATAAAATTTTCCTATACGAAAATTATGTGTTTTGATTGTATCTGGCGGGCATTTTTTTGTGTATTTCAACACTCTGCAAATCATGACCGGAGTGACCCAGCCATGTCGATCAAGAGCCAGCTCGGAATACGGCTGAAGACCCTCAGGAAGGCGCGCACGCTCACCCTGATGGAGCTTGCGGCGCTGTCGGGGGTCTCTGCCTCGACCATATCCAAGATCGAGAATGGAGCTTTGTCGCCTACGCTGGACCTGATCCTGAAACTCTGCGAAGGACTCAATGTCTCCATCAGTCAGATCATTTCCGAGAGCGATGAAGCCGCGGGCGGATCGAGCGCGCCCAATAGCCGTTTCTCGCCCGTGCGCCGCGACGAAGGCGTCCTCATCGACACTGAAAACTATGATTATCTGTATCTGTGTTCCGAGCTCAAGAACAAGCGGATGGTGCCGATCCGGGCGCGGCTGAAGGCCCGTTCGATGCAGCAGTTCGGCCCGCTGTTCCGCCATGGCGGCGAGGAGTTCCTCTATGTGCTCAAGGGCGCCATCGAGGTGCACAGTGAGTTCTATGCCCCCATTCCGCTTGGAGAGGGCGAAGGCGTCTATCTCGACAGCACCATGGGCCATGCCTATCTCAGCACCAGCGCCGCCGACGCGGAAATACTGTGCATCTGTACGGAAGCCGAATTGCAAGAAGGCCGGTTTGCGTCCGGGCCGACGCCTGGTGACCGCGCCAGCGCAGAGCTCGCTCCTCCGGCGCCTGCCGCCAAGCAGAAGGTCCGCGAAGCTGACTAGGCGAAGCGGGTGGCCAATCGCGCCCTGGCGATGATGTCTCGGGCCATTCGGTCGGCGACCGCGCCGCTTGACACGGCGGTCTGCCTTGCGATCTCGAGGATTTGGGCCGTGCGCGGGCCGATGGCGTCGATTTTCGCATCGATCGTGGCGCGATCGCTGTCGCGAAAATACTCGCCGCTGACCAGGATGATGCCACCTGCATTGATGACGTAGTCCGGGGCGTAGGTGATACCTCGCTCAAGCAGGATCCCTGCCGCCCCGGCGCCTGCCAGCTGATTGTTCGCGCCGCCCGCGATGACCTTGGCGCGCATGTGCCGCGCGACATCGTCCGTAATCACCGACCCAAGGGCGCAGGGAGCGATGATGTCGACGTCGGAAAGAAGGATCTCGTCGACCCCTGCTGCAGCGGCGCCGAAGCAATCACAGGCCTCTTCGACGCGCGTCGCCGACAGATCGGCAACCAGCAGACGCGCGCCACGCTGGTGCAGCTCACGGGCGAGGTTCATCCCGACCCCGCCGAGACCCTGAACCGCCACGCGAAGTCCCGCAATGTCGGAGCGCGCGAACGCAAACCGGGCGGCGGCTTCGAGCCCGATGCACACGCCCCGCGCGGTAAAGGGCGAGGGATTTCCGCCCACGCCGTCGCGCGTCACGATCCCCGAGATATGGGCCGTGTGCTGCGCCGCTATTTCGAGATCCGCCGGCGCAACCCCGACATCCTCGGCCGTGACATAGGCACCGTCAAGCGTATCGACGGCACGACCGAAGGCGGCAAAGATCGCGGCGCGACGCTCGTCCGGCACGGGGCCCAGGATAACCGCCTTGCCGCCGCCCATGGGCAATCCCGCCATCGCATTCTTGAACGACATGCCGCGCGAAAGGCGCAACACATCGGTCATAGCCATGGCCGGATCCCCATAGGTCCAAAGCCGGCACCCACCCGCCGCAGGGCCCAGGGCGGTTGAATGCAGCGCAATCAATGCCCTGAGGCCGGAGTCGGCATCATGAAAGGCAACCACCCGTTCATGGTCGTCGAATGAAGCGTTGTTGAACATGGGAAATGTCCTTTACTGACATCCGGCCGGCGGGCGTAACGCTCCGGTTCTACAGTGAAATCTTGAGATGGCGGGCCAATTCGCCGACGATGCCGCGCCGGAAGGCAAGCACGCAGGCGATGAAGATCGCGCCCTGCAGCACGGTGACCCACTGACCGGATTCCGCCAAGTAGTGCTGTGACGCGATGATGACGAAAGCTCCCGCCAAGGGACCAAGCAGCGTGCCCAGCCCACCAACCAGCGTGATCAGGACGATCTCGCCCGACATGCTCCAGTGGACGTCGGTCAGGGACGCGCTTTGCACCACGAAGACCTTTAGAGATCCCGCAAACCCGGCGAGCGTCCCTGAAATGATGAAGGCGACGTATTTGTACATCGTGGTGCGATAGCCAAGCGAGATCGCCCGCGGCTCGTTCTCGCGGACCGATTTGAGGACCTGACCGAAGGGGGAACTGATGGTGCGATAGATCAGCAATGTCCCCAGCAGAAAGCCGCCCAGGATAACGTAGTAGAGGGTCGTCATGTCGCCCAGATCAAACAGGCCGAAGAGATTGCCCTGGGGAACACCCTGGATCCCATCCTCGCCATGCGTGAACGGCACGCGGAGGTAGACGAAATACAGCATCTGCGAGATCGCCAGTGTGATCATGGCGAAATAGATACCCTGCCGCCGGATCGAAATGGCCCCGGCCAGCGCGGCAAGCGCCCCGGACGCGCAGACCCCCACAAGTATCCCCAGCTCGGGAGAAAGCTCCAGGACCTTGACGCCATGGGCGGTCACGTATCCGGCCGTCCCAAAGAACATCGCATGGCCGAAGGACAACAGCCCTCCATGGCCGATCAGCAGGTTGAACGCCCCGGCGACCAGTGCAAAGCACAGAACCTGCATGACGAAATAGAGATAGACCGAGGTCAAAGGCAACAGCGCGAGACCGAGCGAAACCAGGCCAAAGACGATCATCGCGACATGTCCGCGCGCCGAAGCGCTGGCCGTTTCCGGCGCGGCAGCGTCGTGCGCGGTTTCGCCCCCTCGGCCGGTCAAGCCGGTGGGTTTGATCAGCAGAACCAGGATCATCAACACGAAGATCACGGTGTTTGAAGCCTCGGGGTAGAGATACTTGGTCAGACCCTCCACGACCCCGACGCCAAAACCGGTCACGATCGCACCGAGGATCGAGCCCATTCCACCAATCACCACCACCGCAAAGACAATGATGATAAGGTCAGCCCCCATCAGGGGCCGGACCGAGTTGATCGGGGCCGAAAGCACCCCCGCCAGCGCCGCCAGCGCCACGCCAAGGCCATAGGTCAGCGTGATCATCAGCGGCACATTGATCCCGAAAGCGCGAACCAGGTCGGGATTTTCGGTCGCGGCGCGCAGATAGGCGCCAAGCCGCGTGCGTTCGATCAGATACCAGGTGGCGATGCAGGCAATCAGCGAAAATCCCACGACCCAGCCCCGGTAGGTCGGCAAGAACATGAAACCGAGATTGACGCCGCCCGACAGTTCCTTAGGGATCGGATAGGGCAGACCCGACGACCCGAAAAAGACCTGAAACACGCCCTGCAGCACCAGCGCCAGACCGAATGTCATCAGCAGGCCGTAGAGGTGGTCCATGCTGGCGAGCCGCCTGAGCAACAGGCGCTCGGTCACCATTCCGACAATCCCGACCAGCACAGGTGCTATAATCAGCGCGCCCCAATAGCCGATGCCAGCCAGCGCCATCAGAAAATAGGCAGCAAAGGCCCCGATCATGTAGAACGCGCCATGGGCGAAGTTGATGATGTTCAGCATGCCAAAGATCACTGCCAGTCCGAGGCTGAGCAGGGCGTAGAACGAACCGTTTATCAGGCCGATCAGAAGCTGTGAAAAAAGCGCGTTCCATTCCACGTGCTGCGTTCCCTTCGTCGTTATTGGTTGGACTTCAGACGCCCAGATAGGCGTTCAGCCGGGTCGGGTTTGCGCGCATCTCGGCCACGGCAAGCGTGTCCACCACCCGCCCGTGTTCGACGACGCAGAACCTGTCGGCCACCGAGATGGCAAAGCGCAGGTTCTGTTCGACCAGCAAGATCGTGAAACCCTTGTCACGCAGCTGGCCAATCGTCCGGCCGATCTGCTGGACGATCACCGGGGCGAGCCCCTCCGTCGGTTCATCGAGGATGACGAAGCGCGCTCCGGTGCGCAGGATCCGGGCAATGGCCAGCATCTGCTGCTCGCCTCCCGACAGCTTCGTCCCCTGGCTGTAGAGCCGCTCGCGCAGGTTGGGAAAGAGGTCATAGATTTCCCCAACCGCGAGCCCTCCTGCCCGCACGACCGGCGGCAGCAGCAAGTTCTCCTCGACATTGAGGCTCGCAAAGATACCGCGCTCTTCCGGGCAATAGCCGATGCCCAGACGACAGATGCGATCCGGAGGTGCCTGGATCGTTTCGACCCCTTCGAAACGGATCGACCCGCTGCGACGCCCGATCAACCCCATGATCGACTTCAGCGTGGTGGTCTTGCCCGCCCCGTTGCGACCGACAAGCGTGACGACTTCACCTTCAGCCACGTTGAAATCCATGCCGTGCAAGACGTGGGACTCGCCGTACCAGGCTTCCAACCCCGAGACCTCGAGTATGGACCGGAGGGCAATGGGCTGTTCTTTCAATGCCTCAGACTCCAAGATAGGCCTCCTGCACTCCGGGATCGTCCGCGATCTGCCGGTAGGTCCCCTGCGCCAGAATCTCGCCACGGGCGAGAACCGTGATTTCGTCCGATAGATCGGCGACAACATTGAGGTTGTGTTCAACCATCAGGATCGTCCGGTCCTTCCCTATCCGAAGAATCAGGTGGGCTATCCTGTCGATCTCCTCGTGCGCCATACCGGCCATCGGCTCATCCAGCAGCAGCATGTCCGGCTCCAGCGCCAGTGTCGTTGCGATTTCGAGGGCGCGTTTGCGGCCATAGGGCAGCTCGGCGGCCATTGTCCCGGCAAAGTCGCCCAGACCGACTTCCTCCAGCAGTTCCTGTGCCCGCTCGTCATAAGCCTGCAGGACCGACCACGAACGCCAGAAATCGAACGACCCGCCGCGTTGGCGCTGAAGCGCCATCTTGACATTCTCCAGCGCTGTCATTCCGGCAAAAACCGCGGAGATCTGGAACGACCGCACGATTCCCAGCCGCGCCACATCCGTCGGGGCCGTTGCGGTAATATCCTGACCCCTGAACCGGATCACGCCGGAAGTTGGCTTGAGGAACTTGGTCAGCAGATTGAAGCAGGTCGTCTTGCCCGCCCCGTTGGGTCCGATCAACGCATGAATGCTGTTTGACCGGACCTTCAGGGACACGTCCTTGACTGCGGTGAAACCTTTGAACTCCTTGGTCAGGGCTTCTGTTTCGATCATAAACTGGTTCATGGCTGACCGATCCCCGAGAGCATTGGAGAAGTGCGCAACAGTCGCTATGTCCGTCTCGATCAATTGGAAACCAGAGGGCATGTGCTCTGTTCGATCGGGAGATAGGCTTCGGCGGCAGGGATCGTCTTGATGACGTCGTAATAGGCCCAGGGCTTTTCCAGTTCGTCAGGCTTTTTCGCCTGCACCAGGTAGAAGTCATGCACCAGCTTGCCGTCTGCACGGATCGTGCCGCCGGGCGCATAGAAATCATCCACCGGTGTCTCGATCATTTTGGCCAGCACGGTATCGGTGTCGTCGGTACCGGTTTCAGCAACAGCCTTGAGATAGTGGAAGACCGAGGAATAGACCGACGCCTGGGGCGCGGTCGGCGCGCGGCCATGTTTGGCAAGGAAGCGTTCGCCGAAGGCGCGCGTTTCGTCGTTGAGATCCCAGTACCAGGCCGTGACGGTGGACAGACCCTGCGCCGTCTCCAACCCCATGCTGTGCACGTCCGTCAGGAACATCAGTTCGGCAACCCGCTTTTGACCCGCCGCGCTCATCCCGAACTCGTTCCATTGCTTCATTGCCGTCACCAGCTGGCTGCCTGCATTGCCGAAGGCAACAACGCTGGCCCCCGAGGCCTGCGCCTGCATCAGGAAGGACGCGTAGTCGGCATTGCCGAGCGGGTGGAACACCGAACCCTTGGAAGTACCGCCGGCAGCAGCAAGGATGGTCTCGGACTCGGCCACCATGTTGTGACCAAAGGCATAGTCGGCGGCGATGAAATACCAGCTGTCCAGACCCTGGCCGACATATTCCCGCACGGGGCCGGCGACCAGGTTGTAGTTGTCGTGCAACCAGGCGAGGCCGGTCTTGGCGCATTGCGCACCACTCAGCTCCGTCGTCCCGACCGCAGCAAAGACGACGATCTTGTTCGCGTCCTTCGCCAACCCGTTCACAGCCAGCGCAACGGCCGAGTTCGAGACGTCCGCCACCATGTCCACGCCATCCACGTCGAACCATTTGCGCACGATCTGCACACCGATATCCGACTTGTTCTGGTGATCGGCGCTGACAAGCTCCACGGCGAGATCGGGATGCATCGCCTTGAAATCCTCGATCGCCAGTTCGGCCGCGACGACCGAACCCGGCCCCGACAGATCCGCCAGCGGCCCTGACTGATCGTTGATGATCCCTATCTTGATGACATCGCCGGACATGTCGGCCAAGGCGGCCGTGGGCAGGGCAATGGCCATCGCCGCAGCAAAGGCGGCGCAGGCTTTCAACAGCCGGCTGTTTGATCGTACGATCTTGCTAGTCTTTATCTGTTCCATGTTGGTCCCTCTGTTGGTCGATTGGGCAAATCGCGGCTTGTCAGCTGATCACTCATCCATGCCAACGCCGTCTCTTCTGGGATTTACCGACTTGAATGGTATCGACGGTCCAAATGTCCGACAATGCCGTTTATCCGACATTTTCGGACACGCCTTGGCTGAGAAGGCCTGCCCGACACACAGGCGCGACGCCACGGGAGAACGCGTTGGAAACCCGGCAAACTACCCGTCGCGATGGGGAGACGATCCGTATTGCCGGATCGGCAAACCGGGCATAGACGGACAGGCGCGGGCTCAGCAAGCAGCGACATCGGCCCGCTTGCGGATCTGGAATGAGACCCTGCAGATCGATCTGGACGCGATGGCTGTAGTGGCGGTTTAGCGGGTTAGTATTTGTCCGACTTGGCCAGCCGTGCGGCCCTGCGCATGGCCTGAGGTGGCTGCCCGTAGGCCCGCAAAAAGGCGCGGCGCATCCGTTCTGGGTCCCGGAAACCCGCGGACTCAGCGATGACCTCGATCAAGTCCCCCGAGGATTCGATCCGTTCGCGCGCCACTTCCAGCCTCAGCCGTTCGATGGCCTTGGCCGGCGTGGTGCCCGTTTCACTGGTGAAAATGCGCGCAAAGTGCCGATCGCTGAGCCCGGCGCGTTCAGCCAGCATCTCAACCGTCAGGGGGCGTTCAAGGTTTTCACGGATCCAGGAAAGAAGCGCCCCAAACCGTCCGTTGGGCGACTTCAGTTCCAGGAGGGTGGAAAACTGGGTCTGTCCCCCGCTGCGCCGGTGATAGAGCACCAGTTGCCGCGCCGTGGCCATGGCGACCTTCTCGCCGTGGGTGTCGGCGACCATGGCCAGCGCGAGATCAATGCCGGCGGTGACTCCCGCCGATGTCCAGACGTTGTCTTCGCGGTGAAAAATACGGTCCGGTTCCAACCGGACCTTCGGGAACTTCGTAGCAAAATTGGCCGTTTCCTGCCAATGCGTCGTTGCCTTGCGCCCGTCCAGCAAACCCGTCCGCGCCAGGATGTAGGCCCCGGTGCAGACGCTTGCAACCAGCCGTTTCTGCCGCGCCATCGATCGAAAGATGGCCTGGGTGCGCTTGCACTCCATTGCGGCCTCGACCCCCAGCCCGCCGGCAGAAATCAGGGCGGACATCCCGCGCTGTTTGGCTACGTTTCCTGCCATCACTTCAACGCCGCAGGAGGAGCGGACCAAGCCGGGCTCGATCGCCAGCATCTTCACCTCAGGCGCGGTTGGCACCAGCCGGCGGGCAATTTCAAACACGGCAGCCGGGCCGGTCACATCCAGCAGCTGAAAGTTCGGAAAGATGAAGAGACCAATCATCGCATGTCGGAAAAAGAGGGAAATACGCCATTTCGACCATATCAAGACCATGCCAGATTGCAGCGGTCAAGTTGGATGGAACAGGTTTATTGATGGCACAGAAAAAACAGATCGGGCTGCTGGTCTTCCCGGATATCACGCAATTGGACATGACCGGACCCTTGCAGGTTTTCTGCAGCGTGCCGGATGCCGAGGTTCATCTGATCTGGAAAACCACCGACCCGGTGCCCAGCGACACGGTGCTCAAGATCACCCCGACGATCACCATGGCGGACTGCCCGCAGCTCGACCTGATCTGTGTCCCCGGTGGGCTTGGGACCGATCCGCTGATGGAGGACGACGAGGTGCTGGATTTCCTCCGCAGGCAGTCGGCGTCCGCTGATTATGTCACTTCGGTTTGCACCGGGGCGCTGGTCCTGGGCGCCGCCGGTTTGCTCAAGGGGTACCGGGCGACCACCCACTGGAACGCCATCTCCGCGCTGCCGCTTCTGGGAGCGGAAGTGGTCAAGGCGCGCGTCGTGGTCGACCGGAACCGGATGACCGGAGGCGGCGTCACGGCCGGCATCGACCTGGGCCTTACCGTCGTGGCCGAAATGTTCGGCCAGCCAATGGCCGAATTCGTGCAGCTTCGCCTCGAATACAATCCGCAACCACCGTTCAACGCCGGCTCGCCCGACACCGCGCCCGCCGAAGTGCTGGCCTCGACCAGGGCAAAGATGGAGAAGGCGCGGCTCAAGCGGATGGAGATCGCCGGGCGAATTGCCGGACGGCTCGCATGACGGCCACCGGCTGACATGCCGACTGAGTCCAAGAAGCATGACAGTGTTCCGAGGGGCGGCGGAGTGGTCGATTCCGCAACGGGATTTGACGGCGTCGCCGACAGGTCAACCGGTCGGTCGCGGGGGGAGCATCACGCCCTCGCCGCGCCCTTCAAGGCACCGGCCCTGTCATGACCGGAGGCCCGCGCCTTTTCACCCGACCCAGCGCATGAGGTTCCGGATCGCGAGCCTGGGGACTGAAGGATCGATCGGGAGGCCAGTCTGACATGGCGCGCATCGCAATCCTCGGGGCCGGCATGGTCGGCACCTGTTCCGCGCTCGCGCTTCAGGCACGGGGGCACGAGTGTGTCCTGATCGACCGCAAGCCGCCGGGACGCGAGACCAGCTACGGCAACGCGGGTATCATCCAGGCCGAGGCATCCCTGCCCTATGCGCTGCCGCACCAGCCCCTGGACCTGCTGCGAATGGCATTCGGGCACAGGAACGCGGTCCGTCTCAACTGGTCCCGTCTCGCGGGCGAGGCTCCGGCATTGTGGTCCTATCTGCGCGCGTCGGCTCCTTCCCGTCTTGCGCGGATTGGCCCGCTCTGGCGTACATTGATCGCTGAAGCCTTGCCGCTTCATGACCGGTTGATCGCCGACGCCGGAGCGAACAGTCTTATCCGCCGCACCGGATACTGGGAGGTTTTCGAGACTGCCCGCCCCATGGCCGCCGCAGTGACCCGCGCCGAGGAACAGCAGGCACGGTTCGGCGTCGGGTTCGACGTTGTCGACGGCCCCGGCCTAACCCGCGTCGAACCGGCGTTACGTTCCGGCGCGGCCGGGGCGATTTTGTGGACCGATCCATGGAGTTGCTCTGACCCGGGCGGGCTTGTCGCAGCCTATGCCAAGTTGTTCGAGCAGCGCGGAGGTCTGATCCGTCGGGGCGATGCCGATGACACCGTGCAGCGCGGCAGCGGCTGGGTCGCCGCTGGCGAGGACGTGGAGCAGGTGGTCGTCGCGCTTGGCCCCTGGACGCCCCGGTTCCTGTCCCGCTTTGGCTACAAGGTCGCCATGGTGCGCAAGCGGGGCTATCACCGACATTATGACCTGGCGCAGCGCCTCAGCCGCCCCATGATGCTGAACAATCATTCCGCGGTCCTGTCCCCGATGGTACAGGGCCTGCGCATTGCAACGGCGGTCGAGTTGCCTGGCCGGGAAGTTTCCGGCATTCCGCGCCAACTGGCCCGTGCCGAACGGGCCGCACGGCGATTGCTGGACTTCGGCGCTCCGATCGAATCGACACCCTGGTCAGGGACCAGGCCTTGCCTGCCGGGAATGCTGCCGCTTGCCGCCGCCGCGCCGCGGCACAGGGGCCTCTGGGTGCATTTCGGACATGGTCATCAGGGGTTCACCCTGGGCCCGGCAACAGCATGGCGGCTGGCCGACGCGATCGATGGCCGGCCGAATTCCGTGGCCGGACTGGATGGTTGCTTGTAAACATCGGTGGAAAAACGGTCGAGTGCCTGAACACCCACCGGTTCACGAGGCTTGTCGACGCCCGGTCGAAGCGCGGTCAGGCCTTCGACGGCTCGTGTCGTCCGGCGTACCAGAGCCACCAGACCAGCAGCGCGGCGATCAGCAGGGCGAGCGCGGAGACCTCCAGCGTGTGGAGCCCGAACAGGCCGTCAATCGGCGCCGCCACGACGAAACCGGCCACTCCCAGCCCGGCCCTCGCCAGGAGGGACAGGAGATCCGATCTCATGCGTCCGACAACCACCAGATATCCCTGCATGGCCGAGGCGATGAGCCCGATGCCGATGAACGCAAGAACGACCGCGGGAACAACCTGCGAGGCGGACCCCTCGCCGATCAGCGCCGGATTGAGCACGAAGAAGAAGGGCACGATATAGATGACGATGCCCAGCCTTGTGGCCTCGAGCCCGGTCGCGATCGGATCGGCGCGGGCGATCGTGGCGGCCGCGAATGCGCCGAGCGCGACAGGCGGCGTGATGAAGCTCACCATGCCCCAGTAGAGAATGAACAGATGGACCGCCAGCTCGTTCAGCCCGGCCTGCACCAGCGCCGGCGCGAGGACGATGGCGAGGAAGATGTAACAGGCCGTCACGGTCATGCCCATGCCGAACAGGAAGGAGGTGAGCGCGCCCATGACCAGCAGCATCACCACGGAATCGCCCGCCAGATGCACCAGCTCATTGGCAAGCGGCCCGGTCAGGCCGGTGGCCTGGAAGGCGCCGATGATCATGCCGATGCCGAGCAGCATGGCCACCAGCTCGGCAAGCGTGCGGCCGACCGAAACGATCATGGAGACGAAACTCTCGATGGTGAAGCGTCCGCCCGGCCTGAGCTGGTTGACCACGAGCAGGAACAGGATCGCATAGAAGGGCGAGGTCGTTTCCCACCGAAAGGCGATCATCAGATACAGCAGCAGGGCGAAGACGAAGATATAGGGCCAGCCCTCGCGCATCGTTTCCCGGGCGGAAGGCAGGTCCACGCGCGCCATGCCCATCAGTCCCTTTCGCGCCGCATAGGCGTCGATCTGCACGAACAGGGCGAAATAATAAAGCGCGGAAGGCACGGCAGCAGCCAGCATGATCTCAAGATAGGGCCTGCCGAGCCAGGAGGCCATCACGAAGGCGGTGGCGCCCATGATCGGCGGCATCAACACGCCGCCGGTCGATGCGCAGGCTTCGGTCGCCGCCGCGAACCTGGCGGTGAAGCCGCTCTGCTTCATCGCCGGAATGGAGACCGTGCCGGTGGTCAGCACATTGGAGATGACCGAGCCCGACATCGAACCCATCAGCCCGGAGGCGAAGATCGAGACCTTCGCCGCGCCGCCGCGGTACTGCCCCACCAGCGAAAGCGCCAGATTGTTGAAGAACATCCCGCCGCCGGTGAACTGCAGCACGGCGCCGAACAGGATGAAGCCGATGACCAGGCTTCCGAACGCCTGCATCGGGATGCCGAAGGATGCTTCGGCCGAAATCATGAAGAAGGGCACGACATCGGAGAACGGCTGGGTGAAGCCGCTGAAGGGATCCGGCATGCGCCCGGCGACGGTCGGATAAAGCGAAAACAGCGCGACGATCGTAAACAGGATGTTTCCGCCGGTGCGCCGGGTCGCTTCCAGGATCAGCAGATAGAGCACGATCGACATGGCGACCGCCTGTGGAGGCGCCGCGTATTCCCATCCCTGTTCCAGCGCCGCATCCGCGGTGAACACGAAAAAGCCGCCGGCAATCAGGGCCAGTGCCGCAAGGCCCCAGTCATAGAGCGGGATCTCGGACGACACGCCGCCTCTGACCCGGAAGCAGAGGAAGGTGACACAGAGAAACGCGCTGGCAAGCGCATAGAGATACATCCCCTGCAGCAGCGAGTAGCCGCCGATGCGCAGGTTGAAAAGCTGGTTGACGGATAGGCCTATGGCCAGAACCGTCAAGATCGCGATCACCCAGCGCGCCGGGCCGGTGAATGTGAGGTTTTCAGCGGCGACCTCCGCTTCCAATGCCTTTGAACCGCTGTTGCGCAGCTCGCCACTGTCCACCATGCACTTGTTCCTCTCGGGCCGCCGTTCCGGCGCCATGGCGGTGGCCCCTACGGGGATGGCGACCGCCTTGATGTCTTGATCCGCGATGCGCGGGGCGAATGGCCGGCCCGCGGGACGCCTGGAGCCTGTCCGCTTTTATGCCGGACGCGACATGCTCCGGCCCGTTGTGTCGGTGCACCCCCGCAGGAAACCCGGTTCACGCGTTTCCTGCAACCGCCCGGTGGCGCCGTGCATCCGGTCGGACGAGGCAATTCGTTCTAGCGACCACCGGCCTGCGATCCGGCCGAACTGGCCGGACCGCTGCCACCCGCGTCGGCCGGATGCCTAGAAGACCACCTGGAACCCGCCGGCCTTGAGCGCGTCGCGGCGCTTCGTGCTCCAGGCTTCCTGCCAGTTTTCCGGCTTTTCCGCCTTTAGCTCTTCCCAGGCCGCCGCCAGCGCCTTCTGTCGCGCCACCAGCATGTCGTTGTGCTTTTGCGCCTCCTCGGTCCAGACCCCGGCTTCCTTGTAAAACCTGATCGCCCCGTCATGATAGGGGATCACCCAGTCCAGCGCCTGGTACTTGAGCGCCCAGCCGTCGATCCCCGGGGCCTTGCCGGCGTAGAGCGGCAGCAGCTCGAACATGGCCTTGGTCATGTTGTAGGTCAGGTCGGCATCGCCGCTCTCGTAGTTGATCAGAATGGGATAGGGAAACGCAGCCATGTCCGCGCCATCGGTGCCGTCGAGGTTTGCGCCGGTTGTCGCGTGAACCTTGACGTAATAAGGCGCGATGTCGGTCAGCCGCTTGAACGCCGCGTCGTCTGCCGGGTCGAAGGGCATCCAGATCAGGCCCCGCGGACTGGCCGCCATCTCGTAGCAGCCCCCGGCATTGGTGGCGGAGAACGCCGCGTCCACCCCGCCTTCCACCAGCGCCTTCCAGGCCGCACCGAACCCACCGAACTCGACGGCTTCGACATCGTCCCAGGTCAGGCCCGCATAGGCGAGCCACGCCGTGGTGTTGACGTTGAGGGCGGGAGCCCCCTTGAACGAGGCCACCCGCATGCCCTTGATGTCGGACGCGACAAAACCCTCGCAATCGGGTTTGCCGACCTTCTCGCAGACATCGCGGGCGATGCCGAGCGACATGGCGACACCGCCGCCGGGATCGCTGGCGAGAAGCCGGATGTTCTGCGGTCCCCAGTTCTCTGCCCCGAAGGCGAACGCCCCCTCCTGCGCCAGGTAGACGCCGATACCGTTGGCCGAAAACTGCGCCTTGCCCTGACGCAGGGGCTCCATGCGTGAAATGTCGTTGTCTGCCGGCAGCAATCTCAGATTGACGTCCGCAGCGTCGTCAAGCGCGGCGCCGATGGCCACGGACTGGTTGTAGCCTGCGGAACCGGTGCCATAGACCGACCAGACCACCTGGTCCGGCAAAGTGAAGTCTGCAGCCTGGACGCTGGCCGCGCCCACGAGAGCTGCTGCGGCGATGATAGCAATGCGCATGATCTTCCTCCCAATTCGGCAATGTCCTCTAACCCTATGCCTATCCTAAGCTTGCACAAAGATTCCCACGCCTCAATAGGAAAATTTCATATTATTACAATTTATGCTTTCTCTGTTCAATATAATGAAACTGTGATTCAGCGCACGATGTGCGCGGGGCCGCGGTCGGCGCTCGTGCGATCAAGGGGAAGCGGCCGAGATGGGCCGGCGTCGCGAAGACGCCCTGAAGCGGAGGTGGGGCGCAGGGAACGCGGCGCGCGTCAGCGCTTCTCGCCGGGGAGGTGGAAGACGCCGGACAGGCGGATGGATTCGGCGGCCGCGGCAATCCGGGGGCCGAAATCATTCTCGAAATAATGGGCGACCGCTCGGTAGCTCGGCACCGCGCAGGCGAGCGCGACAAACAGACCGTCATCGGTGCGCCCGAGCGGCGTCGCCGCGGCGACGATGTTGGGTCGCCAGTCGCCATAGGAAATGCAGAAGCCGTCGGTCTGGCACCGCGCGACCGCCTCCCTCGCCTTGGGGGCGAAGCGCGGGAAGTCTTCCGCATGGAGCGCTTCAAGCTCGACAAGCTTCTGCTCGAGCTCCGGCCCGGGCAGCAGCGAGAGCAACGCCCAGCCAAGGCCCGAGCGGTAGAGCGGCCCGCTCTGGCCGATATCGGGAACATGCGGCCAGCCGGGCGGGAAGCCGGCGGTCAAGACGTGGACGAAGGAATCGTCGGACATCACCCCCAGGGAGGCGTTGCCGTCGCACATTTCCGCAAGCTCCCGCATCGTCTGCACGACGTCGTAGCGCCAGGGCATGGCGGAGAGCAGCGGATAGTTCAGCGTCAGCAGTTTCGGCGCCAGCTGAAACGCCCCCTTGCCGTCCCTGCGCAGGTAACCCAGATGCGCAAGCGTCTTGCACAGACGGGAGACGGTCGGCCGGTTCAGCCCGACGCGCCGGGCAATTTCGGCATTGCCAAGGCTGCGGTCGGCATGGGTGAAGCACTGCAGGATCGCGATCCCGCGGATGAGCGTCGAGGAAATCGAGGCATCGCGCGTCGGGTCTTCGGGATTGTCGGCATCCTTGTCACCCGCCGCCTGCTTCATATCACGCCTTTTTTCCGGTAATCATCAATTTCCTGGACGTCCAGGCCCAGGATGTCCTTATAGATATATTCATTGTCCGCGGCCAGTTTTTTGGCCGCCCACCGGATTTTCCCCGGCCTGTTCTTCATCCGCGGAACCAGACCCTGCATCCGGACCTCGCCGAAATCCTCGTCCGGGACAGGCTCGATGAATTTGCGCGCCACGAATTGCGGATCCTCGAACATCTGCTCGACCGAATAGACAGGACCGAGCGTACCATTGGTCTTGCGGAAGGCGTCGACGGCCTCCTTCTGCGTGTGGGCCGCAAGCCAGTCGGCGAAAATGCGGTCGAGTTCGTCGGTGTGCGCCACCCGGCCGGCATTGGTGGCGAAGCGGGAATCGTCGATCAGGTCGGGACGGTCGATCGCACGGGCATTGTTGGCGAAGGTCCGGTTCGTGCTGCCTGCGAGCGTGACATAGCGCTTGTCGCCCGTCGCATAGACATTGGAGGGCGCCGAGTAGAGATTGAGGTTGCCGTTGCGCTGGCGGATGTCGCCCAGTTGATCATACTCGATGGCCAGCACCTCGATGATGCGGAACAGCGCCTCGGTGAGCGACAGATCGATTTCCTCCCCCTTCTCGCGGTCGCTCTTGGCGACGCCCCAGAGCGCGGTCATGATCGCGAAGGCCCCGAAAATTCCGCCGATCGGATCGCCGATCGGATAGCCGGGATGCATCGGCGGTCCATCGGGCGTTCCGGTGATGTTGGTCAGTCCGCCCATCGCCTCGAAGATCCGCGCCAGCCCCGAATCGGTGGCATGCGGACCGTCCTGCCCGAAGCCGCTCAAACGCAGCACAACCAGCTTCGGATTGGCCTGCCAGAGGGTTTCGATATCCAGTCCCCAGCGCTCCAGCGTTCCGGGCCGGAAATTCTCGATGACCACGTCGCTCGTCGCCACCATCCGCAGGAACAGCGCCTTGCCCTCCGGCTTGCGCAGGTCCAGCGAGCCGAAAAGCTTGCCGCGGTTGGTCACCTTCCACCACAGCGATTTCTGGTCCTTGAACGGCGGAAAGCCGCGCAGGCCGTCGCCCAGACCCGGCAATTCGAGCTTTATGACCTCGGCCCCAAAGTCGGCGAGAAGCGTGCCCGCCATCGGCCCGGCAATAATCGTCGCGATGTCCAGCACTCTCAGACCGGAGAGCGGCCCCTGACTTTCATCCATCCAGTTTCCTCCACATATTCGAACCAAACTAACTTGCAATTTCATTATATCCAACAAAAATGACATACTGGCATTATTTTTATTCACATCCCGATTTTTCCGCCCTAAAGTCCTGCCGAGGAGGCCCGTCACCGCACGGGCGAAAACGCGGCACGGGAGATCACATTTGGCTGAGGGCAGCGACACCGGAATCGAGAGCGTGGAGAAGGACGGGATTCTGTGCCTGACCATCAACGGGCCGAAAACACGCAACTCGATCGGCCCCGCGGCCTATGGCGCGCTGCATGCGGAGATTGACCGGGCGGGCGGCGATCCGTCGATCCGGGCCGTGGTCCTCACCGGTGCAAACGGGTTCTTCTCGTCCGGCGGCAACATCAACGCGCTCAAGGAGAGCGCCCAGGGCACCCTGGCCGAGGCGACGGCGAGAACCGACAGGCTCAACGCCCTGATCCTCGCGGTGGCGGGCTGCCCGAAACCGGTCATCGCCGCGATCGAGGGCGGGGCCGCCGGCGTCGCGGTCGGGCTCGCGCTTGCCTGCGATCTGATCGTGGCGGGCGCCACGGCAAAATTCACCGTCGCCAATATCCGGGTCGGCCTGTCGCCCGACGGCGGCACGACCTACTTCCTGCGCTCCGCCCTTCCCCGGCAGCTCGTCATGGAGATGTGCCTTCTGGGGGCGCCGATGCCGGCTGCCCGCCTGCATGCGGCTGGTCTCGTCAATGTGCTGGCCGAGGACGGAGGCGCCCTGGATGCGGCGATGGCGCTGGCGGCAACGATCGCCGCGGGTCCGCCCCGGGCGCTTGCGGCCACCAAGGCCCTGGTCAACACCGCACCGGACCATGGCCTGGCCGAGCATCTCGAGGCCGAAGCCGGCGCGATCAATCCGGCGCGATTTGGCGCCGAAGCGGCCGAAGGCCTCGCAGCCTTCATTGCCCGACGGCCTGCGGATTTTGGCGCGCCGGCCGGACGGGAACCAATCAGCAGCAAGGGAAGAGACTGATGGACAACCGGCTCAGATCCAGGACGATCCTCATCACCGGCGCAAGCCGGGGCATCGGGCGGGAGATCGCCCTGAAGGTTGCAAGCCTCGGCGCCCATGTGGTGATCGCCGCGAAATCGGATACGCCCCATCCGAAGCTGCCGGGCACCATCCACTCGGTGGCCGACGAGGTCCGCGCGCTCGGCGCCAAGGCCCTGGCGGTCAGGCTCGACGTCAGGGACGACGCGTCGATTGCCGAGGCGATGGAGGCGGTGCGCTCCGAATTCGGCGGCCTCGATGCACTGGTCAACAATGCCGGCGCCATCCGGCTGGAGCCGGCCGAAAAGCTCGACATGAAGCGCTTCGACCTGATCCACCAGATCAACACACGCGCGGTGCTCGCCATGGCGAAGGCCGCCCTGCCGATGCTCAAGGCCTCCTCCAATCCGCATATCCTGAGCCTGTCGCCGCCGCTGAACCTCAAGCCGGAGTGGCTGGGCAGGTATATCCCGTACACGGTGACGAAATACGGCATGACGCTGCTGTCGCTCGGGCTTGCGGAGGAGTTCCGCCCCTACGGCATCGGCGTCAACACGCTGTGGCCGCGCACCACCATTTCCACCGCCGCGGTCGAGTTCGAAGTCGGCAAGGAGCTTCTGTCGCGCTCGCGAAGGCCGAGCATCGTGGCGGATGCGGCCGCAGTGATTCTTCAGGCCCCGGCAGGCGAATTGACCGGCCGCACTCTGATCGATGACGAGGTTCTGAGGGAAGCGGGAGAATGCGATTTCGGCAAGTACCGCAGCGGGCCGGCCGGCGCGGAGCTTGCGCTCGACCTGTATGTCGATCGATGACCGAGCTCACGCTAGACGATTTGCGCGCGCGCACCGGACAGGAGCTCGGAACCTCCGATTGGGTGACCATCGACCAGGCCGCCATCGACCAGTTCGCGGCCTGCACGGGCGACGCCCAGTTCATCCACACCGATCCGGACCGCGCCCGCCAGTCCCGCTTCGGCGGAACGATCGCCCACGGCCTGCTGACGCTGTCCATTCTGGCGCCGCTTCAACAGCCCTTCACCCGGGTCAAGGGAACCGCGATGACCGTCAATTGCGGTTTCAATCGCGTCCGGTTTCTCACACCGGTTCCGGTTGGCAGCCGGATCCGCGGGCGCTTCATCCTGAAAGCGGTCGAGGAAACCGGAGAGAAGCAGATTCAGATCATCCTCGAATCGATCGCCGAACTGGAGGGAGCCGAACGGCCCGCCGCCATTGCCGATCTTGTCTTGCGCAAATATCTGAGCTGAAGGGCACGGCGGACGCGTTCGCAGCCCCTGCGAGCCGGTCCAGCGCCTCATCGAGACCTCATCACCCTGGTGTTCGCAGGTCTCCTCGACCAGATCACGACTGGGGTCGCCGCCGCCGTTGCCGATGGTCGGCGACGCTCCCCTTCGGCCCATGCGGCCCGCGTTCGTCGGCGCAGTGGAGAGGCGGCAGGCTGCTGCATCAACATCCCCGGCAACCTCGCTGCGATATCAAATTTCATTATATTGAATGATTATCTCCATCAAAACATTATTTGCAATGATCTTGAGATTGATTTTGAATCGTGGCACGGTTTGGCTGCTGATCGACCCATTGCGGCTCGTCAGCTTGCTGCGGTTTCAAGCTTCGTCGTCTTCGTTCCGGCTCGGGACCATACGGTCCCAATCGCCAATGAACCGACGCTTTCAGGAGTGGCCGCCTGAGCCGGTCGGAGGATGACTGACTTTCATCGCTATATTGGAGGAGGACCTGATATGAGAATTATTCGTTGCCTTGCACTGAGTGCTGCTTTCCTGCTGCCATTATCGGCTTTTGCCGAGGAATTGCCGCGCGCGGAGCCCGGAAGTCTGGGATTGTCCGCGGAACGCCTGGATCAGATCGACACCGCATTTCAGCAAAGAATCGACGCGGGCGCGTTTCCGGGCGCCGTCGTGCTGGTCGCACGCCACGGCAGCATAGCTCACGTGTCGGCCATGGGCGCGCGGTCGGAAGGCGGCGCGCCGATGACGGAGGACACCATCTTCCGCATCTACTCGATGACGAAGCCGATCACCTCGGTGGTCGCCCTCTCGCTGGTGGAGGAAGGCAAGCTGGACCTTTCCGCTCCGCTCCAGAAATATCTGCCCGAATTCGCCGACATGACCGTCGCCACCGGGCGGGCAAGCGACGGAACGGTGGAGACCGAACCGGCAAAGCGGCCCATCACCGTGCTGGATCTGATGCGTCACACCGCGGGTTTGACCTATGGTTTCTTCGGGACGGGACCTGCGCGAGAAGTCCTCAAGGAGAAGAATCCGGGGGACGGCCAGTACACCAACCGCGAGCTGGCCGAAATCCTGGGGACATTGCCGCTGGAGTATCACCCTGGCACCACCTGGGAATACAGCCGCGCGACGGATGTTCTCGGCGCCCTGATCGAGGTCATCGAAGGCAAGACGCTGGGTGAAGTCATGGCCGCTCGCGTGTTCGAGCCGCTCGACATGCCGCACACGGGTTTTCATGTCCCGGACCCGCAGGACCATCCGCTCATCGCTGAACCCAAGGCCGACGACCGCATGATCGGCAACATCGCTGTCTTCGACCCGAGGGAGACCCGCAAGTTCGAGACCGGCGGAGGCGGTCTGGTCTCAACCGCCCGTGACTATGCGCGGTTCATGCAGATGCTGATGAACGGGGGCGAACTCGATGGCGTCCGCATCCTGTCGCCCATGACTGTCGATTACATGCTGACCGATCAGCTCGGCTCCATCGCTCCGGGCAAATATTACCTCCCGGGCGCGGGTTATGGCTTCGGACTGGGAGTGGCGGTCAGAACCCAGGACGGGACATCGCCGCTGATGGGCAATGCGGGAGATTTCTTCTGGGGCGGTGCGGCCGGCACCTATATGGCCGGCGACCCGGAGGAAGACATGTTCTTCATCTACATGGTCCAGTCACCGAAGAACGCAACGGAGCTGCGCGGAACAATCCGCAACATGATCTATAGCGCGATCGACGATCTCGACGGCTGATCGCGCAGCAGAAGACAGCGTCTGCGACAATGCTCGGCCCCCGTCGGAAAGTTCTCACGGGGGTCGGTTTTACGTTTCCCGAAGTCGCCTGCGCCGATAGGCGCCGGGTCTGACGACGCTCCGGTCCTCCCTCATCCCGGGTGCGCCCTGCTCCGGCGTTCCCGCCGATCTCCGCCGAGATCCGCCGCTGACCGGCCCATCGCGGTGTCCGTCCGGCCACAATCCCTGCGCACGGAGCACAGTTTGCCCGTGCCGATGGGTCCTGCTCCTTGACTTTTGCGCCCCGCGCTTCGATTGAAGGCGCGACCATTGCCTGTCGCGTTCCAGAGGAAGTCCTGAACGGTCACGCACAGGCGGTGATCCAACCTGTTTCGGCGTGGTGTGTGCATCCGACGGGGTGCGCGGCGCAGAAAAGACCAGAACAATACAAAGGGAGGGGGAAGAATGCGCTTTCTTGCTCGAATTGCCTCACTGATATGCGCGGTCAACCTTCTGATCGGCCGAACCTTTTCCTGGCTGGCGCTCGGCATCGTCGTCGTCTGCTTCACCGTGGTGGTCCAGCGCTATCTGTTTTCGGTGAGCTTTCTTTGGATGCAGGACCTCTATATCTGGCTCAACGGGGCGATGTTCACGGCCGTTGCGGGATTTGCGCTGCTGCGCGACGACCATGTGCGGGTGGACATCTTCTACCGCCCGGCCGGCATGCGCGCCCGGGCGCTGGCCGACCTCCTGGGCGTGGTCCTGTTCCTGCTGCCATTCACATGGGTGGTGTACCAGTATTCCATACCCTTCGTGGTGCGCGCCTGGGGCTATCGCGAGGCCTCGGCCAATGTCGGCGGCATGCCGGGCCTGTTCATCCTCAAATCCTTCATCATCGCCTTCGCCGTGCTGATCGCACTGCAGGGGCTGGCGATGGCGATCCGCTCCCTCCTCGTGCTGTCGGGCAATGAGCCGCTGGTGCCCGAGCCGATCCGCTACAAGACGGACCAGGTCCTCACCGATCATACCAAGGGGGCTCTCTGATGGATCCCGTGCTTATCGGCGAAATCCTCGCCGCGCTGATGTTCTTTGGCGTGATCGGCTTCCTGCTGATCGGCTTCCCCGTCGCATTCACGCTGGCCGGCGTCTCGCTGCTGTTCGGCAGTGTCGGGCTCTATTTCGGGGTCTTCGATCCCTCCAATTTCGGCTCGCTGCCCAACCGCTATATCGGCTTCATGACCAACGAGGTGCTGGTGGCGGTGCCCCTGTTCATCTTCATGGGGGTGATGCTGGAGCGAAGCCAGATCGCC
>TARA_R110002020_G_scaffold213427_1_pt1 | contig 75916 bp, 120 predicted proteins | sample TARA_R110002020 | Tara Oceans TARA_R110002020 (sample SAMEA4396489) | marine metagenome | biome: Westerlies Biome; feature: [MES] marine water layer (ENVO:01000295) within the mesopelagic zone...; material: water (ENVO:00002006), including particulate matter (ENVO:01000060)...
CTTTCACTATCATTTTTTGTAGCTTATTGTATGTGTGTTCATCAAGTTCATAGTCAGGATTAACACCCTTACTATTACGTACCATAGTTTCGATATTAAGGATTTTTTCCTGTAGTCTTCTGATCTCACCCTCTATGACGATAATGGCAGCAGTCTCAAGTAGCCCCTTCATCTCATCACCAATCCCATAGGTACACAAGTAGGATTACTCATAGGAACCATAGTAAAAACTGACTTACAACTAGAACACTCTGTGTCTTCTCCGTGTAGTGCTCTAGCGATCTCTATCGGTACTTCGGAGGAGTCATATGACTCCAGTATACAGTCACCTGCTTTAGTCTGCTCTGTGAACACCGTAGTACACTTAGGGCATCTAAATCTTACTTCGTCAAACATTCCCATTTTGGGTCTCCATTTCGTCTTCTATTTCAATATAGTACTCCACTTCGTCTGGGGTGTCAAGCCCTTCTGGTACAAATTGTCTTATATCATACATGTTGTCTACCAATATTTCGTCTACTACTGCTTCCCACTGTGTCATACCGACTCCTTGTATCTAACTGAGTTATTCCAGCGTATTACTTCTTCGTGCTGAGGGAACTTCTTCATAGCTCTAAGAGCCTTGTCGTCAGAGTAAGGAGAGAATATAGCGACTCCTAATTCCTTTTTGTGGTCTATGTTATCAACCACCGTAACTACTAGTAAGTATCTCATTATTTTCTTAGCTAATCTCTTTTTCATATCAATCACTCCCGTGGTTTTTAATTGACTCCAGTGACTTCTTGTACTTATCCTTCCTCACATACTCCACATCATGATCATTGATTTTATCGACGCACCATGTGACATCTACACCAGACTGAAAACCTACAATCTCTGGGTCTTCGTACTGCTGAATAAATATTTTATCTGGGATTTGTTTACTTGTTGGTGGTTTCATACCAACTCACCCCAGTCCTCGATTTCCTCAATTTTACCACCAAGAGCATTAGCTATATTTGTAGGAGGAGTCCAAATGTACCAAACATGTACATCATCGATAGCCTTTATCTCAAACATAACACCGTGTGAGTCCTTATAGACATCCCCGACCTGTGGTTTTCTAGCGACCTTCTTTATTAGTCCTAGATCGAGTGCTTGTTCAGCAGGAACAACGAATAAACATTTACCAACCCTTAAGAAGACTCCTCCGTCACCATATATACTCTTTATCTCTGCAGGCACTTTTACAATAGAACCTACTTCGTGTATTAATTCGTATTCTTTCATAATGAATCCTTAGCTATTTGTTTAACTTCATTAAAGGCATCACTAAACCAGTAACACCCTAGTTCTTTGTTCGTCTTCATGTCAATGATTCGCTGTGCGACTGCTTCGTCCATATCAAAATCAGCTATTTTCTGTAGGGCTTCTTCTAGTTTTTTACTCATCTATTTATAACTCCGCTTATCTTATTAAGGTCCTCTTCTATCATATCTAATAGATCTTTAGTTTTGGTCCTATTCTTCTCGGTCTTCATTGCAATAGTCTTATATTCTGCGATAAATTTCTTTGCTTCGAGATCCATCTTTTCTTTAGTCTCATTTGCAAGCTTCTTCCTTGCTGCTCTTTCATCTTCAATGATATTTAGATACTCAGCTAGTCTTTTAAGATCTACTGCTATTCCATCTCTTAAGATTAGACCTTTATTTTCTGTCCACATTTTACTCATCCTACTCACCTTCCTTTAATAGTTTAATTAGTTCATCGTCCTGTATATTAAACAGGTCACACTTATGGTTAGTCATTACTACTTCAATAAGTTGCCCTAGTCTTAACTCTGGATACTCTTCCATTTTTTCTCTAAGGACATCTAGGACATCTAGGACATCTGGTAAGTTCTCTTCCACAGCAACTATCTGGTATAGCTCAGATTCAGACATTTCATGCCAGACCTCACCGTCAATTCCGTCTTCGTACTTAGTGAACTGATGCCACTCTCTTCTGACGCAGAAACCTACGTACATTAGATCAGGAGTTTCTGGTTGGTCCTTAATCCTGTACTTATTACCTCTTATCATTTTCATCTACAGTCTCCACCGTCTTTTTATAAAATAATGTATCCTATTAAGAGTCTTTGACGCCTTAGACTGTTTTTTAATTCCTTCTATTTTCCTAAGAATTGACTTTATCGCATCGTCTCTATACTGTAAGTGTACTCTTGGTATTAAGAAAGCGACGACTCCCTTAGCTTCTTCATCACTCAAAGAAGATCTGTGGTTTTCATCATACTCAAAGTATTTTTCGTCTAAGTAATACCCTTCAGAACATTCTGATTTTACTAAACAAAGATAACACCCGTGTGGGTGATTCACCATTGTCACTATTGGTTGCCATTGAATGTCTACGTTGTCTTGTAAATTTCTCATCTCATTCCTTTGTTTCTCTTATATAAAAAAGTACACTGAGTCATTTATCTTGTCAAGCTCTAAGTCGCCTGTACGTTCAGAATACTTTCTAATTTCTATCATTTTCTTAACTACTTGTTCGAATCTCTTTTCTTCCGAGGTCCAATTCTTCTTCAGCTCACCTGTTTTCATACGTTTGTAAACACCTTCTACTAAGTGCCAGCCTTTGTCTAACATAAAGCACTCCAAACCACCTTCAAGTATTACTACATCACTGCAGTACTTAATTGATTTGAAGTCGTATTGTTCAAACAGTTCGCTGTAAGTATCAAACACAGGAAGCAATACTTCTTCAAACAACTCCTTTAGTGGGTCGCTGTACTGGTACTGTTCGACAAACGTAGATCGAATCGACTTGTACATCTCAACTGAGTCAGCTACTAAGCATCCAAATGAGTCGTGAATCATCAACCACTGTGTGTCACTTGGCATGTCCAGAACTACTCGTTGTAAGTGCTCTGCGTCTCTTGAGTGTGTGTAATTAGGAGACGATGAGTTACTCATTTTCTTTATGTCTACATAGTCAGTCTTTTCTCTTATTCTAAAGTACTTTCTTTCTCCTCTTACATACTGTGTGATTTTCTTGTCATTGTCTCTGTGTTTTATGTAGCTAACTTTGAATCCAAGTCCCGTAGTCCAGCTCATTTGACTACCTGCGTAAATACCCTCTCCTGTGATACGACTACGTTGTTTCCTCTTTGTCGAAGCAATGAGTTCTGCGATTCCTTGTGTCGCTAGTTTAGTCCTGTTGATTGCTGGAGCCACTGCACTTATCGCGTCGAGGACTCCGTGAGCGAATTCGTCAGCTGCTTCTTGTGTTGACTCAAATGGTGATACAACTTTACCTCCTACTAGCTCAGTGAACTTATTGACTTCTTCGCGCCCGTAGTCAACTGCTCCTTTAGGTGTTAGTCCATATCCCTGGCACATTGTAATACGCTTACATGACTTCCTGTTAGCTATTTGTGTGTGTTTGAATTCGTACTTGTATCTCATATTACTATTTGGTATGATTCTGTCTAACTCGTTAGCAACTAGTCCGTACATGTCATTCGGTGCTTCGTGCATCGCCTTCGGAATCATATTCACACACTCACCTGTGTTTGCGTCCATTAGGTAAGCGGCAGCGTGTTGGTAAGCATTACAACTTCCGTCGTGGTTTACAAAACACTTTGAGACATAGTCCTCACCTTCTCTGAGTATACCTTCGAACTCTTTTACATAAGAGATAAAAGCGCAGGGATCTTCTTGTCGGGTAATGAACTCGTAGTTACTTGGTTCAAAGGGATCATTACATACCTCAATGAAATAGTCTAAGTGTTGATTTACATGACTAAGTCGTGTAGTAATTGGTGATTTGTCTCCATCACACGTTATTATATTACCACCTGCGTCTTTGTATCTTAGGTCTGCCAGTGTACCTGCAAGCGCAGTCTTATACAATTTTATGGTCTCTTTGTAGTCTGAGCTGTCACCAAGCCTTTTACCCTCAGAACTAACAAACAAAGACTTAATTGGCTTACTTGCTTGTGGGTTAAGAGATGCAGGTAAGTAGTAAATACGTCCTCTATAGTCTAAGTAACAAGGCAGGTAAAATGGTAGGTCTAAGTCGTAGTAATATTGTGCTATCTCCAGTGCGTCCTCAGACATTCTGTTAATTGAGTCAGCTTCTTTAATACTTGATTCAACTGAGTCGAAATATTCTTTCCACTCTTTGAACTCCTGTGAGGTTCTGTCCTCTGGAGCTGTTGAGTAAGGAACTGGGTCTGGCCTGTCTAAGTTGAATTTTTTGAGTACAAGATTTTTGTCTTTAATCGTTTTTAAAAAGTTTAGTGTGTGTGGGTTTATTTTAAAACTGGTTGATTGTATACGGTCAAGCGCCTCTAAGACTTTCTCAGGAAGTACTGTAGTTGACTGGCTGTGTACAACTCTTGAGGACAAACCTTTGATGTATGAGTCCTGCGTTGTGTGCGCTGTTGGTGGTGCAATCACTGGTCTGTACTCTGTCGAGCCTGAGACTAATTGGTTCCTAATAGAATCGGAGTCGTTTAAGAGCTTTTCTGAGGCTACAATACAAGTAGTGTTTCTCTTACCTTTAGTAATAGTCTCTAAGTGTAAGTCCTCGGATGTCTCAGCTATGTAGTGAACTAAGTCAAGACATAGTTTTAACTGCTCTTTTTCTACTGTGTCTTTCTTCGTCATTCCAGTTAGTCTAAAGACTTTAGAGGCTAGGTCTCCTGAGACTGTTTCAAAGAATCTGTAGTGACACTCAATTGGTATGTTTTGTTCCTTACCTTGTGAGTAGTAGTACATAGACAATTGCTGTAAGATGTTCTTTCTGATCGTAGACATAGCTGCTGATCGGCGTGATTCGTACCTGTTTGCTAGACACTCATTAAGTACACCACTAAGTACTATTAGACTAAGCGTTCGTGCTCTTGACATCGATAGTCCAACAGACTTAAGGAACTCATTGGTGCGTTCTTGTTGTACTCCTTTTGGATTCTTTGAGTATTTAAGATCGTAAGTGCATGGTGTGTTTGACTTACGGCTCGCTTGTTTCGCGAAGTAATAGTCTTCTGCTGAGACTCCTTTGAGCTTCTTAGGGAAGTCGAGGTATGACTTTATGAATCCTTTTGCGTGACGGAATATGTAATCGGCTACAGGTTGAATATTCTTTTGTAACCAGATCTGACCATATGAAGTTATATGAAAATTAGACTTTTGTTCTAGTGCCTCTAGTGTTGCCTTAGTTTTTGTCTCAGCACTAAGCTTCATACTGTTTTGTAGTAGTGTGTCTGCGTGGTGTAGACTATTGAGTCTAATCGAGTCTTTGATTGCTTCAACAGTTGGGTAATTTTTCATATAGTCTGGTCCTTTGGTCCTTATATAGTTTATTTGGCGAAGGTAGTCAGTATACTAGTGTCTAACCCGAAGTCACGTGCTATTCGTTCTAATCTGACTACGTTATTGTCTACGTCGTCTGGTGTCATCCACACATCATGGAAGTCCTGTAGGTATGTTAGTAAGTCCATTGATATGTCTGCAAGTGCTGGGACTTCTGAGTATATAATACTTACGTCATTTTGTTCAAATGAGGACTTGTATTGATCCGGTGGTATTAAACAACCTACTGCACACTTACAACCGTCTGCGGCTAAGTACACACAAGCACCTGAGTCGTTAGATGCAGTCACCCATTTTTGATCCACTAAGTGCTTTACTATTTTGTCGAATGCTTCTTGGTTTGTCATTTAGTTTGTTCCTTATATAGTTTTGCGTATTGGTTGAAAATGTCATGGTCTCCTTTTTTGTAGTAGTACAACAGGTGAGTCCATATTTGTTGAGGTGTCATTTATTTACCTGAGTTACGTCTTCTATTACATCATCTAACGCCCATGCTACGATTTCTTGGTCATCCCATTCTATATGACCAGAGCCGTCAGAGTACAATACAGACTTCGGGTATGATCTTTTGTTGTCTAAGTGTTTTTCAAGTCTCTCTAAGAAACTCATTATCTCACCGACTTTTGTCTCTTTAGTTATTTTTAATTTCATTTATTTACCTATGTGTGTTAATGTATTAATAGATAGTACATCATCAAGATTGATATTACAAGTACTAAGTCTTCTTTTGTCTGTGTCACCTTTTTGACTTCTCCTCTTTAATTCGATCAATTAGGTCTATCATTAGATAGAAGGTGTTGCCGCAGTGATTCTCCGTAATAAACAAAGAGTTGACTACTCTCCTTCTCTCTGTGTCTAAATCATCTACCGACATCTTAGTAAGGTCTGGGTTTAACGTACTCATATCTACTCTTCAGCCATAATCTGAGTTATCTTATTCTGACAGTTCTTACAAATAAGCAACCGTCCTTGAGTCTGCTGTGTTACTATCGCGTGAGTCGGCTCTAAGAAATGGGACTGGCCTGAGATATTTTTACCGCAGTAGCTAACAACGCCATCGTCTAGTGTGTTCCTGACGCATTTATATATTTCGTCTTCGATCATGATCTAGGCCTCCTCTCTCTGCTTCCCTCTGTAGCCGCATTCATGACAGATCCACTTCTTGTCCGTACCTCCGTCCACTAAACAATTAGAACCATTTTTGTGATTGCACTTTAGGGTCTGTATGAAGTTCTTTATTATACCCATTTTATATTCCTTACAGGCTTCTCTGACTCTACACCAACTAGAGAGCCGATAGAAAAAGGATCCCAGATCACAAATTTGTAACCATAGTTTCTTGGATCTCCTTTCACAGTAGACCACTCATTATTAGTGAAAAATTCGAACTCTACTTGCTTAAAGTCCTCTTCGAATAGGTCGTCCCAAGAATCCACATTACTACCCTCTAAGAACTTGTCCATAGGGCCTTTTACATTCAATTTCCACTGCTCGTAATTAAAGCTCATTATTTACCTCTTTGTTCTGTTGTTCTAATTCAGTTTTACTAATAATATAGCCTTCACTGTATAAGTCAAAGGCTCCTCTGTAAATTATGTCGTATATTTCAGAGAACTCAGCGAACGTAGGACACAGATTATCTACTGCTATGCACTGTTTTTGTGTTGCATGCCATGACTCTAATCTACACGTTCTTTTTATTTGTCTTGATAGTCTTACGGCCTCGTTTACTACGGGGTCTTGTGTGTCTGGGTTTTTCATTTGTTTTAATAATTCATCTATCTCACTCACTGTGTGTCTCCTTCGACCAGCTCAGAGCTCGGTCATTTTGTCAATTCTTTTTCAAAGCCCCAAGCTGACTCAATATCATCAGCTAAGCAATCACCATCACATTCAGCGTCATCGAATTTAATTAACTCTTCAAATAATACATTATTTCTTAGATATTCGATAGATACACGTGCTAGGTACTCTTTGCGGCATTCGCCTTCTCTTTGATCTCTCATTCTTCTCTCCTTCGACATCAGGTCAGTTTGTCAAAATTATTTATAAAACTTTCAGCTTTAAAATATAATTCAATACTATCATCTAAATCCAGTCCAGACCAAACACATTTAGGGTTCTCATAATTGGTTTTTATTTTGACAATTAAATTCATTCCACCGTAGTTAGATTTTCCTTTACTTAAATAAATAGTCAATCCTTTATTGTGGGCCTTATTCATAAGACCCCACCAACGGCTTTCTATCTCTCTATCAAAATCCGAATCATATAAACTCATAATCTTCTCTCCTTCGACCATCAGGTCATCTTGTCAATCCATAACTCTTCTAACCGACCTAGGATATTATCAACATCCTTCTTTAGCTCACAAACACCTAATAACTTGATATTCTCGCTATTAATAAATTTTTGTCTCTCATCCATACTTAGAGCACGATACTTATAGCAATTGCTATCAACCAAAGGCTTGAATGTCCGCTTCCCTTTAGGGCATATGTGCAAATCCTGTGTCCAAGAAGCTGTATTATAACTATCGTTCAAGTAGGTTCTTATCTTGCATCTATCGCCGTTATCTAATCTTATTATTCTTTCAGTTTGCATCTTCTCTCCTTCGACCATCAGGTCATTTCTTCAAATAATTAATCATCACCGACAATGCGACAACTGAGAATATTATAATTACACAGATCGCAATGGCATTAATATAAGATTCAATTATCTCACTCATCTTCTCTCCTTCTAATTCTTCTTTGCTCTCTTATGCTCGTTATCTTCTGCCTTAGAGTAAGCGTATCTCTTATATCCTCTTGAACTTCTATCACATGAGCATTAGTTTGTGATTCAAGTGACTCTACACGGCGAAATAGCCCAAACCATATGATAGATAATTCATCTTCTGTAAATTCAGCCTCCCTCAACTCTGCGTTTTCTTTTTCGAGTGTTTGAACATCCTCGGCTTTAATCCACTCACCGTCAAGGCAAGTGATGTCATTCTTGGCGTTCTTTAGTTCATTGACTTCTATTTTCGGCCAGTAGTCAGACCAGTCAATTGACATCTCGTATTTCTTTAGTTCACTCACCGTCTTTTCCTTGCCTTCTTAAGTCTTTGATTTATTTCGTTGAACTCTGATCTAGTATCTATGAAGTCTCTCATTACCTCTTCTAATAAGTCTATTAGCTCAGCGTTTTCTTTTTCTGTCTCGGCTTCAATCTCCGCAAGTTTATCATAGGAATCCTTAATTGAGTCATTGCTTGCTTTCAACTCAGCGTTTTCTTTTTTTAGTTGGCTAATCTGCTCAAAAAAATCAACTGATTTCAATTTTACTTTATTTACCTCACTCACCGTCTTCTCCTTCTAATGCCTTTCTAATCATCTCTTTCATATGTTTGAGTTTCTTAATATCTTCATCACCCCTGAGGATGAGGGATGCTGTAATAGCACATACTTTTAGAGTTAATTCTAGCCTTTTGTTTCTTTCCCTCAAAACCTCCACACAATCATGTATTCCATCTGTGCCCTTCTCAAATTCGAATCCGCATTTACTGCACTTGGCTAAGGTCATTTAAGGAGCTCCTTCTCTAGTTCTCTGTGATTATCTACAGCAATTCCCTGTTTCTGTAGTTCTATGATTATCCACCTAATGCATTGCCATGTCTCTGGATCGGCCATAGGCTGTGGAATATTATTAAAATCACGTATTAAATTTTTATTTAATTGATCGACAATATTCTGAATATTCACTTCTCATTCTCCTCGATTATCTCAATTCCACTATCTTCAATTAAATGCCTATCCTCTTGAAATATGCGCTCGTTTCTGGCTTTCTTTTCCCAGAGCTTTGAATTCTCCCATTGATCAGTCCGATAATTATTCGCAACTTTATCGCCTTTGCCGCTCATCTCTTATCCCTCTGCGCTTTTACCAATTCTCTGTTTACTCTTCTTATATCTTTCAGCTTTCTATCAGCTTCTTTTAGCACTGTATCTCTGTATTCTATCTGGCGTTTAAGCTCCATTACTCTGCGCTCTGCTCTATTAGCTTTGTGCATCCATTCTGTTGCGCTTAACCCTCCGACTTTAGGCATGTTATAGTTTCTCCCGAATAAACTCAATTAGAGTATCTCTGACCTCTTTATTCATTTGCATTTTATGGGTCATCTTCTCCATAATATTCTCTTCTATATAGTCCACCGAAACCACATGATGAAACATACATATGGCAGCTTTAATTTTATCCGCATACTCTTCGCTTACTTCAGTTTTGAAGGTCACTATAAGTCCATCATATTTATTAGACATACTGATTGATCTCCTTCAGCTCTGCTAGTTGCTTTGTCATTTGATCTCCTCTTTTAGTTACTGGTTGAGTACCTGCGTGTATTACACTATCTAAGTACTAAGTCTGTCTTAGTTTTAGTTTATCAATTAGACTTTCGAGGTCTGTTATTATGTCCTCTTTTATGTCTTCTTTTTCTGTTGCTTCTTTTGACAGTCTATTCATTTCTTCTTCTAGTCTTGATAGAGTGTGCATTAAGTCTACTGTGTGTCCATTAATACTACACTGTATGTCTAAATTAGAGGAGTCAAATTCTTCGTCAAATATGTCGTTGTTTGTCGATACAAGACTTACTAAGAACCAACTAGTTGATGTCTTTCTTTCAAACTCTAAGAAGTCTACAATCATCTTTCTACACTCTGTCTAGTCTCTTGTACTTCTTTCTCTAAGCTGCTTATACGGGCTAAGTACTGGGCTTCTAGTTTAATGAGTTGTTGTAGTAGTGATGTCTCGATTATTGAGTCTTCGTCTAGTCTAAGTATTATGTCGTTTAATCTCATGTGTTATATTACCTTGCTTTGTAATTTTTCTACTTCTATTAGTCTACACATTAATTTCAATGAGTCAAGACCTATTGTCATTTCTTCTCGGTTTTCTAGTCTAATAGTTATTTGGCTCTCGTCTACATATTCGATTTGTGCTTCTTTTGTATCTCATGAGTTCTGTGGTGTGTATTTTATGTAGTTCATTTGGTTACTCCGGCTTTATTTGGTTTTGACTTGGGGGTCTTGGTCTTCTGGTCCCAGGAGTAGTGCTATTACACATCCTAGTGTCCATATGAACATGTTTATGTCAATTACTAGATTTATTAGGAGTCCAAGTATTAACATTATTAAAAATACGATTGCGTAGGGCATTTTAGTAGTCCTCGGCTTCTTGTTTAGTTAGGAAGAAATGAATACCTTGTGTGCACTCAATTCTTATGTCGTCGTCGTACTCAGATGTAATTGTTTTACCTTTTTCATAGATAATACCTTCGTAGTGTGGGCCAGTACCGTCTATACCTTTACCTGAGATTACTTTTACTTTGTCTGCTCTGCACTTCCTTCCTACTAAGCTGTTAGTGCGTTTTGCAGTGGCTGGTATTTGTATTTTGATGACTCCTTTTGTAGTCTTTTTGTAAGCGTAAAAGCTTCCGACTTCTGGGACTATTTTGTAGTGAGGTAGTTTACAGTTTGTTAAGTTAGCTCTATATAAGTTAGCATGTCTTAAGTTAGCTCCGTATAAGTTAGCTCCTTCTAAGTTAGCTCCTCTTAAGTCAGCTCCTCTTAAGTTAGCTCCTTCTAAGTTAGCTCCTCTTAAGTTAGCTCCTCTTAAGTTAGTATTTGTTAAGGTAACTCCGTATAATTTAGCTCCGTATAAGTTAGCTCCGTATAAGTTAGCTCCTCTTAAGTCAGCTCCTCTTAAGTTAGCTCCTCTTAAGTCAGCTCCTTCTAAGTTAGCTCTATATAAGTTAGCTCTATATAAGTCAGCTCCTTCTAAGTTAGCTCCTTCTAAGTTAGCTCTATATAAGTTAGCTCTATATAAGTTAGCTCTTACACCTTCTGAATCGGTTGTCAACCATAGTCTGTGTAATCTAAGTATTTCTTCTATCTCTTCTGTGTTCATTATTTTACTCCTTGGTTTGTGGGTCTAATGAGTTGCGTGAGGTCCTGCTTTAGTCTAAGTGCTGTTAGGTCTGGTGTTTGGTCTATACGATCACTTAGCCTAACAGTATTGCCTTGTGGTGTGGTGTATACAAGGGTTAAGCAGTGATTTTTTGAGTCGTATTGGGTTGATGTTTTCATATTAGATCCTTTTGGGTTTGGGTTGGTTTATGTGTATCTAAGTACTGTGTTCTAAGTGCTGTGTTGGTCTAGGTATTATACACTCGTCTCGACTGCGTTCTGCACTCGACTGCGTCTCGTGCGGACTCGTGTTATGTGAGCTGAGTCAATCTATGTGACTAAGTACTGTGTTCTAAGTGCTGTGTTGTTATGATGATTTTAGAACTTTTCCGTCAAATGAGATTACTAAGTGCTGTGTGAAAAAGTGCAAAATGTATGCAAAATTGGTGAAAAATCGTCCTACATTACATACACACTACTCACTTAGTGCCTACATTTTTTAAGAAATGTCTAAAATGTATGTTTACCTACATTGGTGTGTTTTGTCGAAAATGGGGGTTATATGAGAAATTTGGCCATTACTCACTTGTTAGAAGTTCATTCGTTGAAATTAAGAAAGTGTACCTTTTACATACACTGTACGTTTTTACCTACACTAAAATGCTAAAAGTGTACCTTTTTTGAGTGTTTTTATTTTACCTACACTTTTATAAGTCCTTTATTTACAGTCTATTATAATTATTAGTGTATGAAATGTATGAATGTAGGTATCCTTGTTACTATAAAAACTAACCTAAGTGAGTAATTTATAATCTCATTACTCACTTGTCAGACTTTTTATGGGGAGTAAGGGTAGAAATGCATACCTACCTACATACACTAATTTTTTTGGCTCCTATTTTTTGATTTGATTTGTAACAAAATTTATATGGTGTTTTTTCGTCACATGGTTTGACTGCGTTCGACTGACCACTCGACTGCGTCTCGTTTATGTGAGTCAAAGCTGTGAGCTAAGAACTAGGTCTAAGTACTGAGACGCAGGTGAGTCTATGTGAGCAAGTACTGTTACCTAAGTGCTGAATCCAGTTTGTTTAGTTCGTCAACACTAAGAAGGTTTTCAATTCCTGAAAGACTATGTTCTTTCTTTTCTCTTAAGAACTGTGATTTGTTCCAGTTACAATGAATACATACTAGGTCTTTGTTTGTTCTTGTGAATTCGTGGTTACATTTAGCCATTTGATATTCCTTTGTTTATTGAGCTATGTACGCCATAAGTCTTATATAAGCGCGTTAGTTACTTTTTACGGTGTTGGGTATGGTATTTTTATCTAGGAAGCAGGAGAGTCCTAATATCGCATGCCTTCGCTTTATTACCTAAGTTCTTTAAGTATTGTTTAAGGTTTCTTTTATTGCGTTTTACTCTGTTGAGTGTGCAGTGATTTATTTGACTAGATTTCATTTCTTATAATTCCTTAATTTGTGTAAGTGTTAGACCTGATGTAAATGCCAGGTATACAAAAAGTATTTGTTCATGTGTTCTTTTTGAAGCTTCGTAGTCTCCTATTTGGTGAAGTGGTGTTTTATGACGTGTGGTTAAGTGCTTCATGTGGTCTACTTCCAGTTAATTACAGTAAATTTGTTCATGTGTTTCCTGTTTTTTTGTTTGTGTTGGTTAAATCCTGAAAATCAGGATTGTCACTACTTAGTTTTTCCTCATGTAGCCTAGGGCGCTTTAACCTGCCGTTCAGTCCATGTTTTCAATAGTGTTATTATGTCAAAAATCTTTTACATTGTCTCAGTCGACCTGTGACTACTGAGATAAATTGTTTACATTTTGTGATTCGTTTTATGGCTTGTGATTCGTTTTATGGCTTGTGACTAATTACTGTTACCTAATTACTGTATTTAAAAGAACTATACCACCTCTATTGAGGCATGTATCTAGTTTTTCCACTGTTAAAAATCCTTTATTAGTTTCTACCCAAAAAGCCCGTACTGATTAGAGTACAGGACGGTAAAGGGTTAGGGTTTCATTAGTTCCATAGTTCAGGGTATTTCTGTCTTAGTGTTTGTCTTAAGGTGAAAAACTTTAAATCAACTCCACTTGGTAGCTCAGTTATTATTTTAGTATCTATTCTGAACTTCTTTTTAGCAGCTAAATATTCCCCTTTCGATCTCACGTTCTCAAAGTAAGGTTTAATGTACTTGTCAAATAGTCCCTCACCAGAAAAGAAAAGCTCTTCTTCTTTCTTTCGCATCTCGACAATTTTATCTTTTAAATTACTCATCTTTCTAAGTTCCTTGTTATTAGTTTTCACCTAAAAAGCCCGACTCGTTAAAGTCAGGCCGTGACAACATGTGTCTTTAGTGGCAGTTGACTTGCGAGGGCTTACATTCTACATTTACCTGTTTTTATATTGTAAGTTATTCTATTATAAATACTGTCTGTTATTCTTCCGTCTCTACACAGATTATCGGTAAAATAACTAAAAGACTCATTTACCATAGGCTTATCGTTCTTGTCGAGTTTAGGCATGTAACATTCGTTAAATTCTTGTGCAATTTGTCTTAGTGTCATTTTACGCGCTCCTTAGCTTGGCATTACTTCGACATCATCTGAAGTAAAAATAGTTTGTAGTTTTTGAGAATGTTTTAAACAGGTTTGCCAAAGCTCAAAAGCTTTTCGACTATCTTTTTCATATCCAAAGTCCATACAAAAATCTTCGAAAATTGGTTCAATCCAGTATTCACACTGTACACTTGCAAGAATAGAATACTTAAGGCTTTTAGTAAATTCTCTCTTTCCGTCAAGTTGTTTCTTCCCAAGTTTCGTCATTCCATCATAACAACCTTTACCAAAGCGGTTCATAGACTTAGATTTTGTATAATGACTTGATTTCGTAAGTTGAGAAAAAGTCTTTTCGTCAATATAACACATTGCATCATTATGGCTTGCGAACCAGTCGAAGGAAATTTCTTTCTTACCTCTCTTGATAGTAACCTCAACAGGCAGGGATAAAAGGTTCTCTTCTGAATGTTTACTTTTTATAGGTCTTTTAATCATTACTTCAATTTCGATAGACTTAAGAAGTGTATCGAGCTTTTCCGGCTCCTCTGAATATTCTTTACAAAGTGTGTTGCCAGTTGTTAAAATCGTTGGTTCATGCTGTCTTATTGCTTTTATTTGGCTTGCTTTAATCATTTTGTCAGTTCCTTATGTACTGTTTTTAGTTTGGCTTGTTACTCGGTGTTGGTTATATAATACTACGGTTCTTGTGACTTGTCAATACTATTTTAAAAGATTTATTAAAAGTTTTCTGAATTTAATCCCAACTCTTACCAGTAAGACAGAAATTGTTTTCTTGTATTCTGGATCCTCTATAAATTTTATAACCTTTTATATATTTTGATTTCAATAGTTTTTCAATACGACTTTCCGCGTCTTTCATCATATTTTCAAGTGAATTCCTACCATCAAGAATATAGACACTATCAGTACCCATGCAGTCAATTAAGTTATGCGTTGTTTTCCAGTTACTGCCTGTCCACTTTGTTTCGTGTTGCATGTATTGTGCGTAAAATTTCATTTCTTACACCTAAAAGTTTTCTGAATTTAAATTTTCTTCGATTATAAAAATAATGTCACTTAGTCCGGTCTCCTCACGAAAAAAGAAAACAGAACAATCTTTAAGATGCAAGTCAGCCTTAATACGTCCGTATTGTATCGAAAAATCGACTTGAGGGAACTTTTCGACAAGCTTTTTTAATATGTGTTTTATCACTTTTTGAATCCATGTTTTTTATAAAATTCATCCATTGCCGGTTTAAAATCAGGAGACATAACACCGATTTTATTAGAAATTGCCATGTACTCTTCAAACTGTTCTGGTGTAAGATCTGTTATTTTTAATTTTAGTTTAGACATCTTACAGGCTCCAAATATTTAAAGCGTTTAACTCTTCGACAGTATGTAATTGTTCTTTACCATTAGGTATTAAATACAACTCTGACTCTGACTCCTTCATAAGTTTTTGTGACTTATTCAATAGTTCAGATGTTACCAGATAAGAGGATAATAATTTATTATTAATACCTGTTAGTAATAGTTTTCCGTCTTTCATATTGTGAAAACTAAGACATACATTGAATAAGTCACAAATTGATTGAAGAGAGTAGCAAATACTTATTGGTAAGTTATGTAAATTATCAAGGGCTTCCGTAGCTTCGACTATATCAGTTCTACCTTGAGGTGATATACCATATTTTTTAAGTCTATCGAATAATTTCATTCTAGTAACCTATACGTAATATTTAACTATTGAAGTGATGAAAAGAGCCTTGATTGATAAAATAGCGATTGTTAGAATTGTAAACATCTTAAAGCCCCTTGTATGCTGTCATTGGTAAAGGCAACGTATTAATTACAGTTTGAGCTGTTGGAGCCATTTTTGTAAGTTGGTGTTTATTGTTGAAAGTTAACTGGTTTAAAGTTAGTCTGCTTTGTTGTTGTTTGAAACTTATTGGTGTTGATTTACTCATTTTGTTCAGTCCTTTTTATACTGTTTTTAATTTGTCTTAGTTGCTTTGTTAATTATATAATACTACAGTTTTCAAACTATTGCAATACTTTTTTATATGATTTATTGACCTTTTTTTCACTGGTTAAAAACGACTAAAAAGTTGCCTATTTTTTACCCCCGTCCATTCAACAAAATCGCCTTTTATAACATGTTGCGTTTATGTCACTTATGGCATTTAGGGCTCAATATGTGGTCACTATAGGAGAGGGAAACATTTTTAACCCCCTATTTTTACCCCCTATTTTTAGGTCCTATATTACCCCCTATAACAGGGCCTTATATAACAGGCTCTCATATACCACGGTATGACACTGTATGACATATACACCACATGTGATTATAGTGTGACATATGAGACATATACGACATATGTGATATTATCTAACTATAACTTTGTATTATGAGTGAGTTATATATAACTTTGTTGTTTTATTGAGTTATAGTTCATCTCGCAAAAAAATACAACAGATACAACAGAATTCGCAAAAATCAAATTTGTCACATCTGACGCTTTGGTATATGTGACGCAACTGACATATTCGACAACCTGGATATGACTTCCTGCTAACGTCGCATAATATAGGTTATGTAAAACAGCACCAACGACTTGTGAAGAAAACTATACAGGTGTGACAAAGATGTCTCAATGGTAGATTTTCGTCAAAGGGGTGGGGGTTTCAAAATTGGACCGGCGTGGCATTTCGCTTCATGACAATCGGTCTTCAAACATCACACATGTCAAAAATATCAAACAAGTCAAATCTGTCACATCAGTAAAAACAAATACGACAAAAATATAAAAAAATTTTAAAAAATATTTGACACATTAGACATATTCGACACCTAAGTGACATATGTAACACCCTGCAGATAATGTAGATACAGCCATATCCAGACATATGAAACCTAAGTAACTAAATAGTTATACAAGAGGGGTGTGGGGTAGTTTTCAAATAAGTTGATTAAGTCAAATAAGTCGTTAAATAAAAATTTAAAAAATATTATATTCGACAAAATCGAAAAACTCGTTAGACCACGATGCCGAGATAGACAAAATGTGGTACTATAATACCATATTTTTATGTAAACCAAAGAAATTGTGGTAATATAACCCCATAAAAAGTGTAAAGCTTAGTACACAGTGAGTGGTAACAAAACTACACAAGACACCTGAGTCTCAGGTGTGAGGTAACACAAGGACAGGAGAACCAAATGAGCGATAGGTGTCCTATTACAGGAAAAATGAAGAAAGGTCACAAACAAGGATTTCAACCAGGTAACACCCTAGGTAAGAAATTTTCTAAAGACCACCAGCCGAAAGGCGACATGTCAGAACACGGCAAAAAAATATCAGCTGGAAAACGCAAAGCCTACAAGTCGTCAAAGAAAAGAGCTGAAAGAATTGTTGGCAAGACTTTAATACCCTGCGAGACAAAAGCGCAGGAGACTCTACTGGAGTCAGGATACAATCCACTGTTGAAATCCATACGACTAGCAAAGTACTTCGAGAATTGTGTTAGACTAAACTATTGTAGACTAGACAAAAAGGTTAAGGACGAAATGGGGCAACCTATGTTCATAGAAGAAAAACCTTTGATGAATTACAAATGGTTGAGAAGTTATGTAGGTCACTTAATTAGTCTACTTCCTTACTACTCACAGAAGGCAGCGAAGAAACAACTTGTTAGCAGAGTAAAAAGAGAAGTCAAAGAGATCCCAGAAATCTCCCAAGAAGATATAGAAAAAGCAGCAGCTGAATTCGACGACATGTTTGGATAGACCCCGTGAAACGGTGGTCGGAGAGCAGTCGACAGAGCAGGAGAACAGAGACGAATGGATTTATTTGAAGAAGAATGTTTTAACCCAGTTGACAAACTGATAAAATTAGCAAACCTGATTGAACGCAAGATGCAAGAAGACATGAGTCTAATGCAAGACTGTGAGATCGATATGCTGGAAAGAATCAACAAAGAACTTACTCCGTATGCTATTTCAAAGCAAGCAGAAGTTCTAGAAGAAATAAGTGAGACACTACACACAGGTCTCTCTGGAGAAGACCTAATTGCAGTTGAGCGTATGCAAAACAGAAGACTGCTAGACAAAGACACATAAAGGCCCGAACGAGCCCTCCTGGTAAAATCGTTCACATGCTTTCTTAGCTCAGTCCGGTAGAGCGTCAGTCTTGTAAACTGAGGGTCGAGTGTTCGAATCACTCAGGAAGCTCTTCTTATAAGAGAAATAAAGCATATGACACAGAGGTGTAGTCGAAAACCTACGAACATGAGTCCAAAACTTTAACAGGGATGAGGGCAACAAAAAATTCAAAGTAAGGGCAAGACATGTCAACACAAAAACAAGCTCAGGAAATAGCAGGAAAACGCTATGCTAGATTCACCGAACTAGTAAAGGGAATACTGGACTTACCGAATACACCATTGACGGGTGTCACAGAAGTAAACACACTAGACGACCTCAGCAACTACCTAGTAGGAAGTACCTACGAACTACCTGAAGCAACCTATGTATTCACACAAGACATAGACTTCGGCACACGAGATATCGATCTCATAGACGCTGACGGATGCTACAAGTTCGAAGGTAATTGCTTACCTCTGGTATTATACACAGGGACAAGTCCTTTCATATCTTCTACAATAGGAGGTACAGGACTTGGAGTCGAGATGTTCAATTTCTTCATATCTACTCCTAACGCAACATGTGTAGCTATGGACAACAACAACAGCTTCATAGTTGATTTTGTAGTTTTTGTAGGATGCCAGAAAGCAGGAGACATATCTGACTTCTCTTTCATATCATTCAGTACAGTACCTGTAGTAGGCTGTGTAGACGGATTCACTGCAGACAATGTACAGTCCATAAACATGATATACCCACAATTCAATGACAATGCTAATTCAAATGGCTGTTATATGAGAGTATTAGGTGCAGGCAGTGAAAGACTAATCGCTTCTGTTATTGACGCCAGACCTGAGTCGACAGAGTGTTTCTTACACGTAGACGCCACTTACGGCGGAGACATAGCCATAGGTACAGGAGTACTTAAGACTGGTGGTGGTACTTTCTTTAGCACTACTGGAAGAGATCAAGACGACCCAGACATTGATATACAGAATGTTAAGAACACTATTAGTTCAAAGACATTTGCTAATGGACACTTTGATGGTAATACAACAGAAACAGTAATAACTACGATTAATACTCCAGTTAGAATAAACGCAGGTGTCTCAGGATGGACAGATGTCGATAAGTCAAGATTTTCATTTGACTCAGCAGGTAGATGGACCTATATAGGCAAAGAGACAATATCAAAATTTACTATTATGGCGGTGACAGTTGACCCAGTAGGGGGCGGCAATAAAGACGTATCTGCATATCTAGCCAAGAACGGCAGTGTAGTAGCTACATCAAGAGGGGAAGCGTCAGCATCACAAGGGTCTCAGATAACATCGTTTGCTAACATAACTCTGACCACAGGTGATTATCTAGAATGTTTTGTTGAAAACAACGAAGACACTACAAATATCTTAGTTAGAAACGCGTCTTTCGACGACACGTAATAAACGGAGAAGTCCTATGTTTCAAATGTCTCCAAAAGAAGTACTGCGTAATATACACACAGTACTTCCAGAAATCAAATACATCTACAGAAAGCGAGACGGCCAATGGTTTGTATCAAGGTCGAAGCCAGACGTAGGTATTACTAACTGGGTTAACTACACAGAACTCAGAGTAGATCTTCCGATGCCCCCGTATCATTGGGAGGACTCATTGGAGACATTGGATGAAACACAATAGTGCACTAAGTAGAATAAGACGCAGGAAACGTAAGACCTACAGACCCCCGCCTAAATGGACCGAGGGAGTAGAGTACTACGAGATAGGATTCTTCGACCCATTCGAATTACTTCAAGATGTAGAGATACAGACCGAGTGCTACGGCATCTCAGGGAAGTCAGAGTGCGGATTAGTCGAACTGTTCGAGGACGGAAGACTAGTAGTAAGAAAAGGATTCCAATGGGATGCTTCTGGACCTACTATAGATACTCCAAGGACTCGGAGAGGCAGTTGCTTCCACGACGCAATGTACACACTAAGACATTCTGGTGTACTGTGGAGTCTAAAGCACAAAAGAATAGCTGACGAATTACTAAGAACTTGTATGATAGAGGATGGAGAATGCGAACTAAGAGCGAATATTTGGCACTTTGGTGTTGACGAGTTCGGTAACTCCTACTGGAATAAATGAAAGAAAAAGACATACAAAACATAATGGGACCTATATTGTTGAAGAAACAGAACATGGTCTTCCCAAATACGAAAGCTATTCACAAAAGATTTGAATCAGATCTAGTAAGAGTCAACTCAGACGGAAGAGTCTGGGAGTACGAAATAAAAACATCGTACAGCGACTTCAAAGCTGACTTCAAGAAAGTGCGAAAGCACATATCACTTAAGGCAGGCGAGACAGGAGTTAACTACTTCTATTACCTGTGTCCGTATGGTGTCATCCCTTTATGCGATGTCGCGGCCCCTTACGGACTGATTTACATAAAAGGATTTGATCTTCACTGCGTAAAGCGTGCCAAATTACTACACAGCAGATCAATCGACATCAAAACTAAAGACAGGCTTACTAGGAGTCTCGGCTTTAAAGTATTTAAGTCCTAGTCTCCGACATAGAGGTCGGATTCTCCGAACACAAATGTTAATTACTTAAATAGAACAAAAACAAAAAGGTTACACAAATGGCAGTTACACTATATAGCGTACTACGTGAACAAACAGCTGGCTCAAGCGGCTTCGAAGTAAATATTGAAAAAATGAATGAAGACGGCGTTGCAGTTGGTGATTCTGTTGTACTTAAAGACACAGGCGGCTCTGCGCTTACTGGAACTCTTGCTTCCACAGGAACAGCAGTTACTGGTACTACTACAGCTTTTGACACAGAACTAGAAGTTGGTCAATTCATTGAAGCAGGCGGCGAACTCAGAGAAGTCACAGATATTGCTGATGCAACTAACTTAACTGTTAACGCAGCTTTCTCTCCAGACCTTTCTGGCGCGACTGCTACACTTGCTACAGATTACGGTAAGTTCACAGTTAAAGAGCTACGTCCTTTCCACAATACACTATACATCGAAGAGTCAGTTAAGGTCCAGCAAGACCCAGCTGTTCACGAAGTAAAGCCTATTGCATAATTGAAAGACCCCTTCGGGGGTCTGGATGGGCTCTGACTGGCAACAATCAGGTGGTGATACTAGATCGATGGTCTGAAAAATGAGCCCTTCCTTATTATTATGGAATTATTAAAACAATACTCACTATACGCAGAAGACGAGACAACAGCATACTTATGGTTGAGTGATGTCTTAGAACTCTGTGGTATGGGTAGAAAAACTATGGAAGAATTAGAACTCCTATACGATCTTAATAAAAAAGAGTCACTAATAGGGAGTTTGAGTAATTTCGATTTCAACAGGAGATAATATGAAACCCTCAGAAATAGATTACTCTGATTTTAATCCTTACTCGGTAGAAAATATCGATGAGGCAGTAGACATACTACAACACTTAAAGAAGCAGGAAAGATCCAGAGCACAGGATTACTGCTATGCAGCACTATGTCAAATATTTGAATTGGAAGAGGTCACAGAACCTTACCAAAGTCTAACTAAAGAAATGAAGATATTAATAGCATCTGACTTTCTTAGATTTGTTCAATATGCTTTTATGTGCGAAAAAGGTTTTAAATTCAAAGTAAATTGGCATCATGTATTCCTAGCCAGGACTTTGGAAATGTTATACAGAGGAGAACTTCCTCACCCGAACCTAATATTAAATATACCTCCCCGTTATAGTAAGACTCAAATGGCTATATATTTTACTGCATGGACTATGGGACTTGTTCCTGATGCACAAAATATTCACGTGACATATTCAGGAGAATTAGCTGAGTCAAACGGAGGACAAGTTCTTGAGTGCGTAGACTCGGACTGGTATAGACAGATTTTTAATGTAATTATTGACCAAGACCACAGGAAAAGAAAAGACTGGTACACTACTAAGAAAGGTAGACTATTCTCCACATCAACAGGAGGAAGACTAACTGGAGTAGGTGCTGGAGCTATGAGAAAGGCTTGGGGTGGTTACATATGGGTCGATGACCCTCACAAAGCAGAAGACATTAAGTCTAAGACAAAAATGCAAAACGCAAATGATTGGTTTGTAAATACCTGTCTTAGTAGAAGAAACGCACAAGAGGGATGTCACACTCCTTTCTTGATAATTATGCAGAGACTATCTGAAGACGACTTGACATATCACTGTCTCCCGTCAGAAGAGTCACCAGAAGGAAATACTGGAGAGAAGTTTAACCACTTCAATATCCCAGCCATCCTCACAAGAGAAGACCTTGAAAAACTTCAACAAGATATGAAAAAGACTTGTAGAGACTTCGACATCTATAAGACAGACACATACACAAATGGTGATCACAAAGAAGACGAGTACGCACTTTGGCCCGGTAAACATAACCTAGAAAAACTAAGAAACATGCGTCGCAGTATGCCAGTTCTTACTTTCTATGGACAGTACATGCAGAAGCCATATGCGGAAGAAGGTCTTTACTTCAGAAATGACTGGTTTGAGATAGTTAATAAGATAGACTATAATCAAGTCAAATACAGAGTTATTATTGCTGATACAGCTTTGACAGATAAGAAAACATCTGACTACTCAGTATTCTTAGTAGCCTGTGTCATGAGGAACGGCAGAGTTATTATCGAGGATGTTGTAAGAGGTAAGTGGAAAAGTCCAGAACTTCTGCAACAAGCTAAAATAGTATACGAGAGATACAAGCCTAATAAATTCTATATAGAGTATAAGACATCTGGCATCACACTAGTACAGTTAATGAAATCAGGAATGCAAGACGGAAGTCTCCCAGTATTTCCTATAAAAAAGATTTCTAGAAACTCAGGTGAGGATAAAATAACCAGAGCAGAAGGAGTATCTCCTTTTGTAGAAAATGGCGCAGTAAAAATACTAAGAGCTGATTGGAACAAAAAACTACTACACGAAGCAGTCGGTTTTCCTAATGCAAAAAATGACGACATAATAGATACTGTCATGGACTTAGTAGAAAGAGAAGTAGTCATAAGCGGACTACACGAAATGAATCTATCAGAAATAGAAAAAGACGTAGTAATAGAAAAGCCGGTCAGCTCTAAAGCAGCGAACTGGAGAGATTTTTATGGAGAACAACATGACGAAGAAAGAGAAGATACAGAACTTGCTGGATGGGGAAGTTTCTGTTCCTGACATTGCTAAACAGATTCCATGTAAGGAGTCTTATGTTAAGCAGATAAAAACTAAATACGAGAAAGAGAATGCAATGGCTAAAGATGATCCAATCGATACAGATATTGATGAAAGTGTTGTCGACAATCTGGAAGTGGTTGAGGAAGAAGAAAAAGGACTCTTAGAATCAATTTCAGATGTCGTAGAAGACGTCGTAGAAGAAGTTGTTGAAGTAGTCGAAGAAGTTATTGAAGAAGTAGTTGAGATTGTTGAAGACATAGTCGAAGAAATAGTCGAAGACGTCGTAGAAGACATCAAAGAATATACAGAGTCTGAACTAGACGACATCCGCATGATTGAACTCGCCAAGAGACTTAAGAAAAGAGGACTTGGTAAGAAAGGAAGACAGATCCTAGGACTTGTCACAGTCATCCAAGGATACAGAGAGAACCCTGAGTCACACTCAGTACTTAACTCAGCTATGAGAATGTGGAGTAAAGCTAGACGCAGCCTACAACCTATTCCAGAAGTAGAGGACTACGTAGCTAAACACCTTAAACGATAGGAGACTCTATGGCTGAAGGATTCGACATAAGAGAGATAGCTGAAGGAACAGAAGCACACACTCTTAATAATACAATTGACCAGCCTGACCTTCAGCCGGGATCACTACCTGAAGAGACAGGTCAAGCAGCACTTGATATGTTCTCTGGGTTCCTTAGTGACACTAATGACCCAAACAGAAGCACTAAGACTCTAAGAAGTAAGATAAAGACTGTTAGAAAAATGCAGGCAGATCCTACTGTATCTGGAGGTCTACAAGGATATGAGAATATCTTAAGTGTTGTCAAATGGGAAATAGAAAGAGCTAGTAAGCAAAAATTTGAATGGCACGGATCGACTGACTACTCAGACAAAGAAGCCGACAAGACAGCAAACTTTGTTAGATCATGCTTTGACGACTTAGCAGGACAATCAATAGAAGATATTGTTAGTTCAGCTTTCGACATGCTTCCTGTAGGATTCCAACTACAGGCTCCTCAGTTCAAACTGAGAAAAGGTAAAAAATCAACACTAGCAGACTCTTCTAAATACGATGACGCTAGGATAGGTTGGAGTTTCTGGAAAACACTTGACCAAGAGTCTGTTGAGAAATGGTTGACACCAGACGGTGAAGGCTATGCAGAGCTTACTGGAATCAAGCAAAGACGAAAGAAAGGCGGCGCAGAACTAATTCCAAGAAATAGATTACTTCTGTTTAGAACGACAGCAAAAGGAGATAATCCTGAAGGTGAGTCGATTCTTTATGGAGCAACTAAGACTTGGGAAGACAAAGAGAAAGTACTAGACATAGAACTAGTCAGTCTCAGTCGTAACCTAGAAGGTATACCTCACGCCACTATCCCGTCAAAGTATCTAAGCAAAAATGCTACAGAAGAAGACAAAGAGTTGGTAAGGTACATCCGTAAGATAGTCAGAAGTGTTAAGTACAATGAGCAAGTAGGACTTGTTCTACCTTCAGACTTGTATGACGAGTCTAGTGAAAAACTAGTCGACTTCAAGTTACTAACCGCAGGTGGTACTTCACGAATAGACGCATGTAGATCAGTCGCTGAGGCCAAAGAAGCTCTCATAGCAGAAGCTATACTAGCTATGTTCTTGAAAGTTGGGTCATCAGGTGGAGGAAGCTACGCACTAAGTTCAGACTTAACGGATTTATTCGTTTTAGCCATGCGTAAGTATTTGGACAACATTAGAAGAGTAATCAACCAAGAAGCTATCATAACTCTGTTAGAAGTAAACGGTATGGACATAAGATATGCCCCTACTCTGACTTACTCAGGACTAGAGAAAGACACTGTCGCAACATTTGTTGATGGTATCGCTAAGATGATAGCCGCAGGTGCAATGGTTCCTACTAAGCATGTCCAAAAAGACGTTATGGAGAAGTTAGACGTATCGACTGAAGGTGCAGACGAAGCTTGGGACAAATTCGAAAAAGCCCAAGACGACTTCATAAAATCACAAACTACACCTGCAGAAGGTGATGGTAAACAGAGACAAGAAAACAACTCGCAGGCAGTCATCCAAAAAAGCGTAGATAAAGAAGTATTTGCACATGGAGACAGATTATTCGAGTATGTGGACGGCAAGCTAGTAGAAGTGTAGGTAATAGACATATGAAGACTATAAAAGATATAAAAGACTTTCATCTTGTAAAGAGAGTAAAGTCAGTAAAGGAGCTTCCTATAGGAGTCCTGAAGGACGTACTCTCCGAGAATGAGATACGCGAACTTCACGGACTTAGAGAAGAAAAATCTCCTAGTAAGGAAGAGTTATCTAGTATAGTTAAGAATTATGTATCTGAGATCTCTGAAGACTTAAAAGGAGAAGACGGAAAATCTCCTAGTAAGGAAGAGTTATCTAGTATAGTTAAGAATTATGTATCTGAGATCTCTGAAGACTTAAAAGGAGAAGACGGAAAATCTCCTAGTAAGGAAGAGTTAGATTCTTTAATAGAAGAAGCTCTAGAGACTGTATTTGAAGAGATAAATCCTATAGTTGACTTCGATATATCCCAAGATCAGAAAGGACTAAGTCTTAACATTAAAAAAGCTAACGGAGAAGAAGACTCCAAACCCTTCAACCTAAGTTTCCAAAATATTGGAAGATCTGGTGGAGGTGGGGGTGCGGGAACCAGCAGACGCATTAGACAATTAGAAGCAGAAGTAGACACTCTTCAGACACAGAATGAAAATTCAGTCCTATATTTTGCTTCTATAGCCCCTAGTACCGGCACATATACTGGAGATCAATTAACACTACTTACTTATGATGATTTCTTGGGCATAACAAACCACACCAAAGAATTAACATACACTGGAGAAGAACTCACCAGTACACAAGAGATATTCCTGTACGAAGGAACTACTTGGACAGTAGACATTACACTAACTTATAGTTCAGGTGTCTGGCAGACTAAAAACATCAATATCAGTAAGGTCTAATCATGACAATATCAGGGACTACAAGTATAACAGATGCATTTGTCGGTCTATACCCTTCTGAAGACTCATTTTATGATGATTTTGACGGCACTAATTTAACAAACCTTTTAGCAACAAGGGGCGCATAAAATGACTATGGTAAACATGGGTACTTACACCACTGTCAATGGTGTCCAAGAGTATACAGTCACAAATAAATTAGCCGCTAATGGTAGCGCAACGGATGAGTCAATACTTATCTATAGCACAGGAACTATTCAAGTTTCCCCTGCTGCTGCTATAGCTGTTGACTTTTTAAGATGCAATCTTTTTATAAAGGACCCAATACCAGCCGCTCAGTGGTACAATATTCAAGATGCTTCAATTAGTTACAATGCTGACAATGGTGACCGATACTCAACAGCGAGTCAAATAAACTTTGAAGATTGTCAGGTAGTTTTCAATGGTTCATCTATATCAGCTATATTCTTATCCGATTGTATAAACACTAGAATATTTAATACCGGCTCAACAATGCTTACATATACGCAAGCAGGCGCGAACTTGAATAATATGAGCCTTAATAATTCAAACTGGGAAGTCAACGGCCAACCCTCAGAAGCGGCGAATATTAAGCTTGTTAACTCCGCAATTACCAACTTTCTTGTACCGCGTTTAGACTTTAGCTATATCGACCTAACAGCAGGCGGCACAAACTTAACTATCAATACTGGCAATGGTGGTAATAATGCTGTTTATATGTGGAATTTTGTTCAGTTTGATAATACAAAAATTCAGCCTTTTAGTTTAAATAATGAATATTTTGACGGTGTAAGCGCAAGTTGGTTATTTCAAGATAGAGATTTAGGCACACCAGTAGAAGATGTTTTGTTAATTAACTCTTCTGATAAGTCTGGTTCGATGACTGAGCTAGGAAGGTTCACGACAAATTCAAGCGGGGTTACTGTTGGTACTTACGACAGCCGATTCGAAACTACTGGAGCCAATCAAGTAAGAGACGCTTTGTATCTATTTAATAATTACATGGATACTTCCGGCAGTACATATCCGGCGGGTGTTGGCTATGATATTGTTTCAGTAGTTAATCAAGTTGAAGTCAGGTCTTATCTACATGATGCGCCAGTGGGTTATATAGTTGGTGATACTTATACGGCAGGCGAGCAGGGTTCTATAGCTTCTGATTATACTACTGATGTTCCATTGGTCTTTACAATGAACAATGACTTGAATATCACAGAAACGAACACTACTACCATTTTAGCTTATACCGATTTAGGAACAGCGGAAAAACTATACGACAGGCATAAAGCAGAATGGCGAGATAATGACAATTATGCTCTTATTTCAAAAGTGGGATCACAGCTATCTTTAGCCGCTATTGATTTAACGATTGACGCTACAGCGGTATCAGTCTACACGGCAAATACTACAAGTATAACTGGGAAGGCTACGACATATACAGGCGGCGCTACTTCAACTACTGGAGATGTAACAACTCTAAACGGTGCATTATTAAATGGTGGCACTTTTGATTGTGATATTAATTATCAAAGCGGTGCTAGTACTACAATTACAAATATTACCTGCACTGGTGCGGTGGACTTCAATGCAGCCGGAACTTATACGGTTGATGGTGGCTCTTTTAATATTGTCACAAGCTCGGTTTCTGGTGTTATCTTAGTTTTAATAAATGGCGCGACTGTTACGACAAATAGCAGCCCTTCAAATATCACAATTCAAAATCCGGTTACAGTTAGAGTGACGGCTTTAGATGCCAGTGGTTCTCCTATCGAGAATGCAAGAGTATATCTTGAAGCTGGCGCTGGTGGAGATATTCCACAAGGCACAGAGATTTTAAATGCTTTAACTAATGCAAGCGGTATAGCTGAGGACACAGCATTTAATTATACCAATAACCAACTATTACAGAATAGTCGAGTACGTAAAGGAACTACACCGCCGGTATATGTTACCAGTACGATAAGCGGAACAATAGAGAGCACCGGTTTAAACTCAATAGTTATAATGATAAGTGATGAATAAAAGGAGCCTACAATGGCAATAGCAGATGATTTCTCTGTAGCGGTAAACGGGGATATAAGATACACGGGCACGGTTGCCAATTATACTGTAGTAGAGCTCCATAGGTTCTTACAAGATTTGGCAGATGACGCTAGTGCAGGCGGTGATGATCTACTTGACATCACAGATACAAACCCGTCTTCAAGAAGTACCGACCAGATTATAACACTTAATGCCCCTTATAATATTGATGATACAGCCGCTCAACATTTATACGAAGGTAGTATCACTCAAGCTGGCGGTAATGTCGTTTATTCAGGTTTGCAGGTAATTGGATCTGTATTTAGTCCTACTACTGAATTACAGATTGTGCAGAATAACACACTATTAACTAATTACTGGGCTACTGGTTTAAACACTGGTGACGGTTCTTTATTGAGGATTGTTGTTAAATCGAGAGATGCAGGCGCAGACATTGACGGCAAGCGCATAAGAGTTCAAGCAAGAGAGCTTGGGGATACTTACGCAGAATTTGAGGTGACATTAGGCCAGGGCCAATCAGTCGCCGCTATATCTACACAGCAGGACTTAAACAACCAGACCGCCGCAGGAACTATTGCAACATGGTCAAGCATTACTAATGTGGAAGGCTATCAATTAATTGACCTTAATAATGGTAATGGTCCACAGCCTTATTACTCACAATGGAATAAAGGCACACAGAGTCTTAATGACCTATACGAGCGTACTAAATGGATTCAGAGAAGAAGTACAGCCCAAACTATCCACGGTATAAACGGCGAGCTTTTTCGAGGAATAACGCATAGTTTTGCTTATGATGCAGAAGCTGGCGGGCCATTCCAAGAGGATGAGATATTATCTTGGGGCACTGGTGTTACTGCCGGAACAGGCTTATTACTTGGCTTAGATGACAACGGCGCAACTGGTAATATTTACATTCAGCTATTGACGGGGATTGCACCAACTGACGGCTTAACTGTTACGGGCGGCACGTCTTCAGCAACGGCAGACGTAAACGGCGCGGTAACTGCTAGAACTATTTCAACTGCTTTCTTAGGAACCAGTACAGGCACAAATATAATTGGTGCTTATGGTATCGGTATTGAAGCGGCTGACATAAGCGCGAGTGATACGTTATTTGATTTAAATAACGTTCAGCAAACACCACCGAATAATCAAATCTTCACAGTTACCAACCTAGTTAGTGGTGAGGATAGAATTTTAGTAGCTGCTAATGATGGCGCTGACGAAGTTGAGTATGACCAACTAAGTTTAAATACTACACTTTCTGGCGCTGCTGAAACTTCAGTTGTAGTAACGACAACAATACCAAGTGATACACCCCCAGAGGGGACTATAAGAGTTCAAACTAATAGTGGTGTTTATCAGTTAGTAACATACACAAGCTATACTGGAAGCACATTTACTGTCAATGCTGCTGATTTTAGTACAGATAACGCAACGGCGGGGAATAATATATTTGTCTCGTACATTGATGCGACAGCAAGCGGAACCTCAGAGGCTTATACTGCTGTATACTCAACTGATAGAAGCTTAGTTGTGAAAGTAAGAAACGGAACTGGAACTATAAAAATTGTACCTTTTAAAACCCCTGCTACATTTAGTAGTGCTGGAGGTAGTGTTTCAACAATTAGAACTCCAGACGTGTAAAACATGGCGTATAATACAACAGTTAATGGCATTGATTTTATATTCGATTTCTCAATGGAAGAGGTCTGTATAGGCGCTGCCACTTCACGACTTGATGCCGACTCTTTACAGTTAGCATCAAGAGAAGCAGAGTCTTCTGCAACGGGTATTGTATTCCCTCAGATAGTAAACACATCTGGAAAGGTAACGCTCGACGCTGAATCAGAGACCGGCTTAAATGTTGTATTGCAGAATAATTGGACTATATGCACTCTTAAAACTAGCGGTCTATTTACTGTGACGGATGGCAATGTTGTTAGTGATATTAACGGCGTTGAAATATTCTCATCTAATCCAGATGTAGACACTCAGAATAATACATCACAAGCGGGTGTGAGGGTGTTTGCTAGTGGAGGTGGATCGACTGACTGGAGTGTTTCTGAAAGAGAGCAGATAAGAGAAGCGTTAGGGATTGACGGAGATAAGACAACATCGACAGGTGGACTACTTCAAAAAGTAGACACTAAGACGAATGTCAAACCTTCATTACCAATATAGGAAAAGACTTAGGATGAGAGAGGAAAATTTATGGAACCCGTAGTTACAGGACTTATAATCGCAACAGTCACAGCATTGTTTGCTTGGTGCTTTAAGATTAATGCAGACGTTCACGTACTAAAAGAACGATCAAACAATCAAGACAAACTACTCAGTAGCAACATAGCTTCAAATGATAAGTTAGCAGATGCGATTTCAGACCTAAGAGTTGCTATAGGTAAGATACAAAAATAATACGGAGGAGGGATGATAGCATATACATATACTCTTACCCCTTCCGACAATAAGAAAGATCTGGCTAAGAGAGCAATTGTCTTGGCACAGAGAGCGAGTGCGGTAGACTCAGGAAGATACAGAAGAGGATGGAGAGCCGTAGTAAGTAACGACAGATTGGTTGTATCTAACAATGTTAAATACGCGATGTTTGTCGAACTAGGAACCATCTACACTACTGTAAATAAACACCGAGTAAGAGACGCCTTAAAGTCTCTAAATCTAGGAACACCGACAGTTACTATAGGTACAGGAGTTCAAAGAATACCGACACAGGCTACTGCAGAAGAGACAGAGGAAGCAAGGACACCAGTCCCAGTAATTCCAATATTACCTAAGCTTCCTAAGTTACAGAATATTCAGAGAGCAGTAAGTCCAATAATAGAGCAAATAAGTAGAAGGAAGGCATTCCTCACCAGTTTGTTCGGATTGTCATTTTTACAATCTATACGTACAAAGGAAGACGATGACACTAATTAAGTCTTTGAACGAGGAATTACAAGAATTCACTGCAGCCGCACTCGTTCCCGAAACAATAGACTGGCATGGAGACATAGTCAGTCAAGAAGAAGTTCGTAAGGCTTGTCGAAACTTCAATAAAAACTGTTTGAGATCCAACATAGGACACAAAGTAAATGTGTCAAGTGATTTGATAGATTTTGTCGAAAGCTACACCACTGCAGCTGACATGACAATAAAGTCAAAGGATGAGGAAACAGTATATCCAGAGGGCACTTGGTTTATTACGGCTAAGGTCAAATCAAAGTCTCTTTGGGATGACATACAGACAGGAAAATATACCGGACTATCAGTTGGGTGTGACGCCTTAGTTCAGAAGATTAGAAAAGCGAAAGCAGCAAACGAACCATCTGAACTAGGGGTCGAATTGAAGCGAAGACTATACAACTTCGATTTCAGTCAAGACGAGCATCATGTAGCACTGGTTGACGAAGCAGCAAATGCGACCAAAATAGCAGTGTTCAAATCTAAAGAACCACAACAGGAAGAAAACATGGACCCAAAAGAAGAGCTAGAAACGCTTAGAGCTCAGTTAGCTAAGGCTACTGAAGATAAAAATAAGTCTGAAGTCAACAAAGCTAAAGATGAAGCAGTTGAACTACAGAAAGCCAAAGACGCAGCTGACAAAGAAAATGTTGCTTTGAAAAAAGAAAAAGAAGACATGGAAAAGCAGCTTGCTGATATCAAAAAGGCTAAAGAAGAAGAGCTTAAAACCTCATTCATCGAAAAAGCAAAAGGTATGAGTAGCGATAATGCTGAAGTATTCGGTGACGTGCTATATAAGTGTAGTAAATCACTTAACGAAGACGAGTTCAAAGTACTCAACGACCAACTAGCAAAAATCACCAATGTAGAGACTAATACTAAAGTCTTAAAAGCAGTTGGCGAAGGTAAAGACACAGGCGAAGTCAAAACTGCCTCAGAAGTCTTTGAAGAAAAAGTAGTAGAAATCGCTAAATCAGAAAAAGTCTCAAGACCTGAAGCGATTATGAAATCTCGTGAATACTTCAAGCAAAATGACATGGAAGTATACAACGAAGTAACTTATGGCGAAAAGAAGGAAAATAAATAATGGCAATTATCGACCATACTAATAACTCAACAAGAGAAATAGTTCGTGGAGCAGCTCTAGGTGTATTCGACCTAATGAACAATGTTTACAGCTCTGGTCTAGTTCCTACACACTCAAGTTCTAAGTCAACTGGTGAGTACTGGAAATATGACAAACGCTACTTCTTATCAACTCAGGTAGCTAAACGCTCACCGGGTACAGTTAACCCAACTGCTAAGTATGAAGCTGGTACTCAGGTTTACAAAATCGATCAGTTCGGTCTTCGTGTTCCTGTAACAGACGAAGAAATCACTGAAGCACAAGATCCGCTACAGCCTCTAGCTGACGCATCTAAGTTCCTAGTTCACAACTTCATTGTTGACTACGAGCTAGACTTCAACAACAAATACCTAGCTGATGATCAGTGGGCTCTTCAGGCCGTAGGTCAGGCAGGCGCTACTACTGGTAATATCGACGGTAATGTAACACTTCCTGTAGCTGACGCAGCTGGCGGTAGATTCCAACAGTTCAACGTTGCTACTTCTGATCCTCTACGTATCATGCTCGACTCTATGAGAGCTATTCAGCTTCGTACAGGCATCCGTCCTAACAAGCTAGTAATGCCTCGTCTAGTTATGGACACTATGAGAGATAACCCTAATGTTATCCAGTGGTCAGACGGCGTATTCAACACACTTCAAGGTGGTGACGATCAGACTAAACAGATCATCGCACTACACCTCGGTCTTGCTGTTAACGACATTCATGTTGTAGAAATGGTATTCCAAGACATCACTAGCATTGCTTACGCTAACCGTGACGTTCAGAATAAGAACTTCGGTCAAGCTGGTGATCCTACGTTTGGTGACATGAAGTGGGTAATGGAGACTTCTTGTCTTTTCTATTACTCTTCTAGTTTCATGGGTAAATTCTCTAAGACTGCGGCTGTTTGCCACAAATGGGACGGCCTAATGAGCACTATCCAAGGTAAGTCTGGATTCGCACCAAGAAACACTGGTGTAGATACAGGTAACATGATGATTCGTTCATACTACGAAGAAGAGAATCTAACTAGTTATGTTGACGGTTTGTTTGCCTACGATAATGACATCGTTGCACCAGAGCTAGGTTTCCTACTCAAAGACTGTATCCCAGCAGCCTAATTAATACGGGAGGACTTCGGTCCTCCCCTTGTTCAAAGGAGTAAACTATGAGTTTTTCATACGACCCTACAAAGCTCGATGAACCAATAAATCAGATGAGATTTAAACTAGGACTAACTACTCCTAACACTCCTGTTGGACTTGAGGACGAGGAGATTCAATTCTGTCTCGACCAAAACGATGGAAATGTAGCTCAAGCTTGTCTTGACTGTTTAGACTCACTAATAACATCAGCCTCTATGCTTGTCGACAGAACGACAGGTCAGGTGTCAGAGGCACTTTCTCAATTACTAGATAATCTTCTAAGAAGAAGAGATGACCTTATATCTAGTTTAGCTAATGTTCCAATATTACTTCATGTTACAGGAGTTGACTCTTGTGAGTACGAAGACGGACAATTAGACGAAACCGTCTATCATGACGATATCCAGATGGAAAATATAAAACCAAATAGTCAGAATACTAGTTCATTTGTGTCATCCTCATGAGTAAAGTAGAAGTAGACTACAGTGGTATTAGGAAGCTAGGAAAAGTATTCAAAGGAATGGAAGCTGACCTAGAGATAGGACTATTTGATTCAGAAAATGCGTCAAAAGGCGCAGCAGTTGAATTCGGTGATACGTTTCCGGGATACGATAATAATCAGCAACCAAGACCTTGGATGACTACAGCATATTCTAATAAGAGTAGAAAGTCATATAGAGCTACCAAGAAAGCAATAGTCGATCATGTTAAGAGTGCGTTCAAAACACAGCCTCATGAAGAAGATAATCAGATGCTGGCAGACGAGTTAGCAGACATTTTGAGAACCCACTTACAAGATCAAGACTTTCCTAAAGCAGGAACTCTAAAAGAAGTCACTAAGATAATAAAATCGGAAAACGGTTCACTATTTGTGGATGACGTAGGTATAGATACCGGAGAAATGGTGAGAGCCATAGAAGGAAGGGAGGTATAATGGGATTAGTTAGATATCAAGACTTAACCTATGTAACAGTACCAGCCCCAACAGAAGACCTAAATACTGGTCGTCAAACTTTCGGAGAAGAGTCAGATCCTGTTACTATAAGAGGTAACATGCAGCCTATAGTAGGCGAGGATAAGAATCTAATACCAGAAGGCAGAAGATATACTGATTTTAAGAGCATATGGACAGACCCTGAGTATCCTCTCACATGGGACATGGTCTTCATTGTCAACGAAGACAGATACGAAGTATTCCATATAGATGACTGGGACAGCGGATCAGCAACAATTCCACATTATAAAGCTATTGTCCAAAGACAAGGGAGTGGTGGAACATGCTAGACCCAAACACAGTAACAGACTCTTTAGTACCTTTATTCAGACCTATACTAGACCCTCAGAAGAGTGACTACAGATTAAGAGTAGTTCCCAACAACCTAGACAGATGTAATGAGCCTTTTTCAACTATACAAGTTATAGACATAGAAGAACAAGGAATGGCTGAATACGGTGATGTGGTAGAAGGACTAGGACTACAGATAAAACAAGACGTTTTTATAACCATAAGAATTCAGAGCTTCGGTGAAGGTTCAGGCACGCGAACTAGAAGACTGAGTCAGAGATTAGAATTTCCTACAACCACAGACTCTATGAAGAAAAGTGGATTCGGACTAATAAGAAAGACAACCGTCCAAGACATAACAGGAATAAACACCACAGGATATGAAAGTAGACATACATTTGATATGGTCCTTTCAGCAACTTGCGGTGAATTCATAAACAGAGTAGACACAGAGCCTGAAGATTTCGGAAAAGCTGGATTCCCAGTATATGACGAGAACGTAGACTTTGTAGAACAAGCACCTATTTGTCAAATCTTGATTCCAGATGGAGCAGAAGACGGCGACGAAATAGTATTCAACTACACCATTTCCAATAACCAATAATGTCGGGAGTACCTAATGGCAGACCCTAAAGAAATAGTTGATGTTGAAATCACTCGTAATACAGTGGTAATCGACACACAGGACTTCAATGCAGTCCTTCTTCTGACCGACGATCAGTTCATGTCACCAGACAGAGTACGAAAGTACAATGACTTGTCTAGTATGTTGACAGATGGAGCTACATCGGATTCAGACACATATAAAGCAGCTACTGGCTACTTTTCTCAAACTCCTAGACCAACTCAGTTACTAGTTGGTAGACGTGGAGCAACTGAGCTTACTATCTCACTACCTGAGACAGAAGTAGAAAACAATAAACAGTACGATATTGTCGTAAATAATACGACTTACAGTGCGACAGCTTCAGGCACAGCAGAGTTGGACACAGCACAAGCTGTAGAAGACATCCTAACAGCACTAGCAGCAGCAGTAACTGTAGACGCTGACATCACAGCTCCAGTTCCTACACCAGCAGGAGCAGCTACAGTCGCAGTTTTGACTATTGCTAACAACGCAGCTATCGATGGACCTGAAGACGGACTAGCACACGACTACACAGCTCTAGAAGACTTGGCTACCGCTATCGCAGCTATCAGAAGTGATAATGACAAGTGGTATATGATGGGTTATACAAACCACACTACCACAGAACAGACAGCTCTGGCAGTCATTGTCGAAACTCTTGACAAGCTTGCTTTTGTATCTTCTCAGACAGATAGTTCAAAGGACCTAGTTAATCAATCTAACCCAGCAGCATCAGATGACGTAATGGGTCTCCTATTTGAGGCAGACTACGACAGATCTAGCGGTATCTTTGCAGGTAATGCAGACGAAGGATACAGAGAGATGGCTTGGCTAGGTAAGAAATCCACAGCTAATCCCGGTTCAACCACTTGGATGTTTGCTAATCTCAAAGGCCAAAGTGCGGACGGACTCTCAGATAATGAGTCACAGAACATCAGAGACAAGAACGGTAACACATATGAAACCATCGCAGGTGTTAATATGGTTCGTGAAGGCAAAGTTTCTTCAGGCGAATACATCGACATTATGCGTGGAGCTGACTATCTAAAATCTCGTATTTGGTCAGAAGTCCTAAGACTATTAGTAACTACAGCTAATGCAGGTTCTAAAGTACCTTTAACAGATGACGGCGTTCAACAGATTGTCGCTATTGTAGAGGCTGAAATTAAGAGATCTATTTCACAAGACTTTATCAAACCATTCGTCACTGTAGAAGACGCAGCTGGCCAAACAGTCAGAGCAGCATCATATGAGATCCAAGTTGATCCTGTCGATAGTATTCCGGCTAATCAGAGAGCTCAGAGAATCGCACCTACAATTAAATTCATTGCAGCACTATCTGGTGCAGTCCACAAGACTGTTATCCGTGGTGTTCTAAACGTATAAGGAGTCTCTAATGGCAGTAGCAACATATGCTCCTAAGAAATTACTCTTGATGATAAACGGAATTAGAGTTACTGGGTTTTCAGATACCGATATTCTAACTATTACAAGAGACACACCTAAGTTCTCTAAGCAGACTGGGGTTATGGATGAGACAGCAAGAGCTCATAGCGCATCAAGTGGCGTTAGAGTTGCTTTAACACTCATGCAGACATCAGAAGCTAACGATCTACTTAGTAAATTGTTAAAACAAGACGACGACGATCCGGGTTCATCTAATCTGGTAAGTGTCTATATTACTGATCAGAATGGTACTTTTCATTTTGTAACAGAAGAAGCTTGGTTAGTTGACTATCCTGAAGTCAGTTTCACTAACGAACTTTCAAACAGAGTCTGGGAATTAGACTGTGCTACAACATCTCAGCATGTTGGTGGTAACGCAGTTAATCTAGGACCTCTAGGAGCCTTCGGTTCAGTTATCGAAGAAGCCACTGGAGTAAACATCCCCGGCATTTAATCATGTCCCCCTCACTACGAGGGGGTCTTTTTTAGGAGATAATATGATAGCTTTCGACATAAAGCCTTCACCAATTAACACCTTCGAGGTAGAATTAGACGGAAGCACGTATCTCATACAATTAGTTTGGGGATACAAATATTCCTACTGGCACATGAACATATCCTCGTCTGATGGAACTAGGCTGTTATCAGGAACAAAGTTAGTACCTGACACAGACCTAACAGGAATACACACAAGCAACGGACTATTTCCGGGACATCTGGAAGTACAGTCACTAGGAGACGAAGAGGACATACGATTCACCTCTTTCGAAGACAGACAATTTCAATTAGTATACATAACAAAAGACGAAGATTTCACAGCTAGGATAGTAAACACTGAGGATTTCAGACCCATACAATTAGGTGGAGACGTAAATGAGATAGGGAACCTCCCTATATACGATCCTGATTTCGAATCACTTATACCACCAGCTTTAGATCCATCAGTATATGACTGCCTTCCACTGGGAAGTTATACAATAGGCAGCTGCGAACCATTTAGCTAATAGGAAAAAACATGGCAGACTTAAAAACAACAAACAATTTTTTAGACTCTATAGCGTCAGCTGTTACAGCAGTAGACACAGCCATAGACATTACAGACGCATCTAAGCTCCCGGACATATCAGATCCCGGAGCATACACAATTTTGACACTGATAAGAACATCAGACAGTCTTCAGGAAATCATACGAGTTGACAGTGTTGTAGGAAACACACTAACTGTACAGAGAGCTCAAGAAGGAACAGCTGCACTGTCCTTCAATCCCGGCGACGAAGCAAGAAACTTTTTCACATCAGGCATGTTTGAAAGCATAAAAGCAGACTCAGTATTAGGGGGAAGTTTAACTCAGGACTCTTTGGTACTAGGAGATGACGATAATAATGCAAAGGTCGCAGCAACACCTACCGTGGCAAATCACTTAGGATCATTAAATTTAAAGGGTGAAACTACAGAGGAAGTTGGTCTGCAGGTAGGCAATGACAGATCGGGTGACGGTGATTCTCTAATCGACCTTATTGGAGATACAACTTACACTGATTTCGGCACTAGGCTTCGTAGATTTGGTGGAGAAAATGCACAAACACAAATATCACACAGAGGCACAGGTGATCTTCAGTTAATAGCACAAGATGCTGGAAGTATCAAGCTAAAGACGAATAATACCGACGCAATTACTATAGATGAAAACCAGAATGTAACAGTTGCGGGAACCCTCAACACTAACGGCACACTTCGCATATGGAACGCTGTTGACAATGGGGTTGATAATACAGGAGTAGCAGACGCTGGTGCTCAATTAAATACTCTAGTCGGTCTCATGGCTTCAGGAGATACTTTATATCTACCAGCAGGAACTTATAATCTATCGACCACAGTATCTGTTGTATCAAAAGGACTTAATGTAATTGGTGCTGGTATAAACTCAACGACCATTTCTGTAGAGAATTCGACAGGTGGATTTTACTTCGCCCCTACAGACACTGTAAACCCTGAGAGTATCCAATTTAAAGGAATGACTTTCACGACTGATCAATTCCCAACTGGATACGCAATTCATGTTGACGGTTCAGGAAGTTTGGCTGAGAGAAACAGTCCTAGATATGATTTTAATGACATAGAGATTATAGCTGATACGGCAGCAACAGCATTCTCAAGAGGAATTTGGATATATAACTGCCTTATAGCTAATTTTACTCGTATAGCTGGTAAAGGTTACTGGACTGGAACAAGTGCGTCAATAGCGTCAGGTAACATGATAGAGATAAACGGCCCTGGTTCTCCTGTTCAATTTACTATATCTGAATGCTCTTCATATTTCTTCAATAGAGCTGTATTTATTAATGAAACAGTCGAGGGTGTGTTTATAGTCAACTGTAACTTTGTCGCTGTTAACTACGGTATTTACTGGGATACAACTATAGCAAAGCCGCAATTAAATGTTGCTAACTGTCACATTAACGCTTATATAAATTGCTTAAGATTACTAAGATGTCATCAAGCTAGTATTTCAGGATGTCTCTTATATAGACGTGAAGAGTCTACAAGCTCAGGCGATGCAATACTTTATATGTTTGATTGTAGTGACGGTATTGTTCATGGTAATACTTTTAATGACCTTAATGCTGCTGTTGGAGACTCAACATGTATTGAGCTAACTGGCTCCTGTAACTACAATAACATCACAAATAACTTATTACTGATAGCTGACAACGGCATTACAGTAAATATATCATCTGATAACAATCAAGTTGTAGATAATGACTTCAGTAGAGCTAGTGTGCTGGACTATAGCATTCTTTCTCTGACAACAGTAGTCTGTGATAACATCTTAGATAAGAGAAGAATATCCGCTGAGCTTGTCATTAAAGGCAATACCGATGGGATGCGTTTCATTGACTTTGAAACTGTAGATGGTGTTACTGATAGGAACGCTAGGATCTTAGCTACTGGTGGTGATGCAACTACTGACTCCGCTACACTTAGACTCTACTCAGACGAATTTGAGGTGGAGACAAACGGATCAACAGCCCTGTCAATAGACTCAGCTCAGAACGCATCATTCAAAGGTAACGTAGATTTAGCTGCGGTTAGTACTGAAGCGAGAGTACTTCAAGTAGGGCACGGTAGATCTGGGGACGGTAACGCATTTATTGATTTAGTTGGAGATGCAACCTATAACGATTACGGTGTTAGGCTTCGTAGGTTTCCGGGCGAAAATGCTCAGACTCAAATATCTCATAGAGGTACGGGTGATTTACAGATTATAACCCAAGAGGCTGCGACTATTAGGTTAAAAACCAACAACGTTGATGCTGTAGTCATAGACGCTAATCAGAATGCAGATTTTGAGGGTGATATAAACTTAAACGCGGACACGACTGAGACTGTAACAATGCGAGTTGGCAGAGGTCGCGGCGACAATGGTTCTAGTAATATTAAATTTATATCCGATACTACATATGCCGATTTCGGTGGGCGAATACTCAAGAATTCGGGCGCTAACGGTACTTATGATATTACTGGCCGTGGCACAGGAGGTATCCGTATTATTTCTCAAGATGCTGGTAGTGTCACACTAAAAACTAGCAACACTGACGCGCTAGTTATAGACGCTAATCAGACAGTTGAGTTGAAAGACATCTTAACCCTCAATGAAGTAACTGCGCCTGGGACTCCTGCTACAGGAAAGTCTCACATATACTTAGACGCAGCGGATGGAGCTCTTAAAGTCAAGTTCGACACCGGCACAGTAACAACTATTGGAACACCTTAATAGGTAAATAATATTGCAGGTCCTTGGGGATACAGTTCTCCGTCCCCTTGGACTTTTTTCTCTGGAGAACACAATGGAGAACACAATGATAAACACAGAAATTAAAAAGGTCGAAATAGAAGACGACCAAACACTAGAACTAAAGATCAAAGAATTCAACTACTGGGATGCTCTTAGATTGTTGAAGAAGTATTTTCTAGGACTCGTACTACCAATACTCAGAGAAGTGCGATCAGACTCAGACGAAGAAGTAGAGGTAGATGTATTTAAACTGTTAGATCAGTTGATGATCAGCCTAGACGAGGATGAGTTAGAGCGTTTCTCTCAAGATTTTATGAAAAATACTAAAATTAGAATGTCAGGAGATGAGAACTGGATTGATCCAGACGAGGACTTAGGAGTAACTGAAGGTCTTGTAGCGATAAAAGAAATAGCAGTTCTAAATTTTAAAACTTTTTCGAAAGCCGCCAGAGTTCTGGGTCTAGGGGATCTGGTGGCACAAGCAGAAGAGATGATGGAAGGATCTCAGGAGGACTAGAACCTTCAAAGGCGACTCCAAAAGCTCTTAATGAAATTCAAAAAACGATAGACAGACTCGGTATAGAGGTTCCAGATACATGGGTTCCAGAGGACGAAATGGAAGTCAAAGTAAATCCTTTGGAAGAGAGAATGAAACGAATACCCCTCTATATGATGGAACTCCATAGACTAGCCGACGCAGGCTACGGAACTCACGCAGAAATATGTGAGAAGTGGAGTCTGTCTTCTGTTGTGCATGCAATAGAACTACTAGACATAAAAGACGAAGTTATTGCATCACAAACTAAGGAGTAAGTATGGCCGGAGAAATTAATGTCGCATCGATGAAGGCGACAGTCAGTTTACGCTTCAACAAGAAGTCACTAGACGTACTAGACAAAACACTAGGTAAGATAGAAAAGACTCTTAAGAATATAGTCATATCATCTAATCAAGCATCTAAGAACTTAGGCGCAGGATTTAAAACACTAAGACTAAAAGTCAACGGTGCGACTTCTGAAGTAAAGAAGTTAAACAAAGAGTTAGGTAAGAGTAAGACGAGAGCAGGCGGTCTGTTAGCAGCTAGACCCGGAGGTAAGTCAGGTAAGAAAAATCCTTTCTTTGAACCCGGAGTAGCGGCTAGACCCACAAGTGGATTCTTCAGACTCCTAGGTAAGTTCAGGACAATGGAAGGACTACTTAAAGCAGTAGCGGGAAGGTTTGTAGGACTGATAGCATTAGTCCCAGCTGCGTCTGCAGTATTCCTAACACTAGCTCACAGGGTTAATGGAACTACTACTGAGATGATAAAGCTCTCAAAGGCAACTGGAGTTAGTCTTCAGTGGATGCAGTCTATGACAGCAGTAGCCAAAGAGCTTGGATTCAATTTTGAGAATGTTAACTCACTTGTCGAAGAGTTGAATAATAAAGTCGGTGGACAAATGCAAGGCTTTGATGAGATAAATCTCATAGAAGGTCTAAAGCAATTAGAGCTGACATTCGAAGACATACGGGACTTAAAGCCAGAAGAACAGTTCGACCTTATAGCTAGAAGAACACAAGAACTAGCTAGATCAGGCGCAGGAATCCAACAACTAGGATCAGCTTGGGACAAGATATTTGGAGGAGAAGGTAATAGAATCGGGGCAAACATAGCCTTGATGAAAGAGGACTTCACTGCTATCCAAGAAAGGATGAATAAGATAACTAAGTTATCAAATCCTGCAGTCTTAGGGGCACAAGAATTTACGTCTTCTATGAATGAGTTGACAGGTATTTTAGGCAAGTTCGCTCAAGAGTTCTTTGGAAGATTCGGATTACAAATATTTCCAGTATTAAAAGACTTTGTTAATTTCCTCATAGATAACACTGGACAGATAAATAAAACTATCAATATGGTAGCTAAAGACACAGCTGACATATTGGCAATGGTTATCGACAGAGCAAGAGAAATAATTGACTGGGCTAATAATAACAGAGAGATGCTGCATGAGAACTTGAAAGTACTCAAACAGTGGGCGTCTCTTATATCAACAATAGCAACGTGGGCAGCTAAGATATTAGTGTTCTTTGGACAACTAGCTAGTCCTATGAATGTACTAACACTATTACTTGCTAAAGGTGTGACTACACTATTCCTTGCTAAAAAAATAATGATGGCAATAGTCGCTTTGTCTAGAGGAAAATCATTAGCATTAATACTTAGAGTGTTAACAGGTAAAGGAGGAGGATTCTTCTCTAGAGCACTAGCTTTCTTGGCTAGAGGTAAGGGACTACTGTTAATGTTACCTAGAATAATTCCTATGTTAGTAATTGCAGTTAAGGCAGCACTTCCTGCCCTCGCACTTGCATTTGTCACAGCTATGTTAGCAGGACTACTGGAAATATTCTTTCCGGGTTTCACATCTGGACTAATAGACACAGCTACACAGTTCTGGGAAGATATGACTGCAGGAATACCTGACTGGATTAAAAACTTAGTTACTTCCATTAAAGATAATTTAGATTTTTCTTTCTTTAGTAATCCGGGAGTACTTGGTGCGAAAGTAGGCGCAGGTTTATTCGGACAATCAGAACCGTCAACATCTGTTAGCAACAACACATCCAGTACTGTTAATAATATAAATAATAGCTTTGTCCTAACAGGACAGTCGGCTTTAGATGAAGTCAGAAGAAGATCAGGAGGTATTCAATAATGTCAGGAAGAACTAATGACAGAATATACATGATCACTCAAGGATCAGGTCAATGGGGAGGTAGAATTCTCCTCTTTGACGTGGTTACTAGTTATGCTACGAATATAACATCTACGACAACTGCGCACTCTGTGGAAAGAGAGAATAGATCAGTATCAGATCACATCTTTAACAGAAATGCCATCATTAATCTACAAGCGTATGTTTCTGATGCTTGGAAGTCAAAGGATAAGTCAGAGGACGCTGCACAGTTTAATAGGTTTGCTGACGATAGGTCAGTAGAGTTGTTTAATATCGCATTGGACCAAGACTATACCCCAAACAGTTCCATCAAAGGATACGAAGTTTTTAGTGTAGCGGTTCATGATGTATTATATCAAGGAAAAGGACCTGCAGCGTCTGACTATACAAGACAAGATCTTAAAGACATAATTAATAAGTCTTATCAGACATTCGCAAGAAACCAAACAGAGTTGTCTAGACTTTCTGAAAAGAACCTCATAACCAATAACGCAAACAATCAGAACGCATTCGATGACGCTATAAACACAGCGGCACAAGCAAGAGAATTATTGCGTGAGGTCAAAAGAAATAGACTACTATGTACTCTTGTCGGTAAATACGAGACTTTTCAAAACATGGCGTTAGTGGTATTTGATAATCCACTAAAGGTCGGAGAAGGATCTCAGGCACTTTATCTTAATTTGACATTTGAGCAACAGAGAGTAGCCACCACTAGACAAGAGACAACCATATTCAATACAAGCGCATCTGAGGCAGTGGACCCTAAAGACAAGTCTAAAATGAACACCGCTAACCTAGAGAGCGCAGCTGTTACGAGATATAAGAAGATACTAGATGAAGCTCTCAAGTTAGATCCTCAACTAGCTAACAAGTTCTCGACAACGACTGCTAGAATACTATGGCGTGATGAGGTCGCAGCAGCAGCAGGTAATCTGTTTGTGACTGAAGGCTCAGAAGTAGGTGATGAGTACATAATTGATCAAATAGTTCTTAAGAAACAGGAGACTTAAATATGCAAGACAGAAGATGGATAAGACAATACAAAGTTGAGATCATTAATCCGTCTCAGTCTTTAGGACAGGTAGTTGGTGGGAAGTATAATCTACTCAGTAACAATTTTACTCAATTTAAAACCAGAGTAATATCATCTGTAGGTGTAGAAGAACCATTAAATGTGTCATTCAACATAGAGGCAGGTAGTGGAAGTGGTTTGATGTCATTATCGATATTCAATCTATCTGAGACTACCATATCCGACATAATGGTTAAGGACAGCTTTATTAAACTAAGTGTTGGATACGGCTTCGAGACTCCAGAGGAAGATCTAAGTCAGTTGTTCTATGGTAAGATAACTCACGCAACTACTCACTACGGATCAGACGGTAGGAAGACTGCTATAAAGGCGTCTGCAGGAGACATATTAAACTTCCTGCCTATAGCCGTTAAAAGTCAAGAGGACACTAGATGGATAGCTAGGATCATATGGTTTCTAGATATCATAAATGAATACTCAGGAAATAACATAGCAGTAGAAGACGCAAAGGACCAATTATCTAGCATAGCCAGACTAGAAGAAGAAGGGTCAAACGGCGTTTACTTATTCGATGAAATAAAAGGAACTGAGACGCTTGTAGGAAATGCGGGGTACCTTCTTAGTAAGTACTTAAGACCTCATAGAATAAGTTGGACTACTGTAGATGATAAGTTGATTCTAACAAGAAGAGGTTTTGTAGATGACAAGTTCACTGCGAAAGTCCTTACTCTTGGAGAAGAGTTATTAACTATTCCAAAGAGGAGTGTTGATGACGATAACCAAGTATCGACAAAAGATCCAGTAGACTTTACTCACACAATACTAATAGACCCTACCATAAAACCCGGATCATCTATCCAGACAAATGTTTTAATAGATGAACAAGGAAGACAGATAGAACAAGAAATTATTCAGAGTGTTCAGAAGATTAAGATAACTGGCGACTACGAAAGTAATAACTGGTACATGAAATTATCCTGTACAGAAGATAAAAGATTTAGCACAGGATCTAAGACTATAGAACAAAAAGCCACGGAATTACAATCAGGAATCCTTGGTGACTTCGGGAGTACCGGAGGTGCGTTCAGAGGAGTCGGAGCAACGGTGGGGTTTTAATGGAAGAATTATACGATTTATGGACTTCGCTACCTGCGACGATAACTAAATACGATCCAGACACACAGGAGGCGACTGTATTACCTCTTGCTAAACTCAGGTGGATAGACAACAGCCAGACTGAGTTCCCTGAGATCGATAACGTACCAGTAGTGTGTCCTGCTACAGCATACGCAGCTATTCAATTCCCTGTCAGAGTTGGGGATAAAGTTTTACTAATGTTTCAGTCAAGAGATATTAGTTGGACACTAAGTAATACAGACACATCTGGACTAGATCCAGTTGACCCTAATTTACTAAAAAACGACTCTGGCAGATTCAATGAGTTATCAGACGCTGTGGCACTTATAGGTTTTTCTAGTTTCTCAGCAGCTCACGGTACGTCTAAAGATCTTCATATCTTTAATAACACAGAGATAGCTAAAGAGGATCAAGACGAAGTAGCAGAGCTAGGACAACAAGCTGTCACAGGCGGAGCGACTACTCAAGAAGACGAAGAGGAGAAAGAACCTCCTACAAACCATATCATATTAAAAGAAGATGGAGAAGTAGAACTATCTAATCCTTGGTCTTCTGTAATAATGTCTGCAAAAGACGAAGACGACGACGAATCAATTGCTCTAATTACGCTGAAGACTGAGGGTAATGTAATAGTTGAGGCTGAAGGTAGTATTAACCTCAAAGCAGAAAAAGAGGTAACAATAAACGCACCTCTAACTACTGTGGTCGGAGCCCTTACAGTAACTGAAGATATAAATTCTGGTGGTAGAATATCAGCACCAGCAGTCGGTGGAGCATTAGTCCACCCGTCATAGGAGTATTATGAGTGATTTAAAAATAGACTATAGGACAGGTGATCTTGTTATCGAGGATAATAAGCTCCTGTTAGTAGGAGTGCCTAGAGAAGACGGTGAGATCATAGCACAGAGGATCTCTATAAGACTACAGCTATACTTCAGAGAATGGGTACTTGATAGAGAAGCAGGAACTAAATGGTACGAAAAGATCCTAAAAAAGGGCGCGGACAAATACGTAGTAGACCAAGAGCTAAGACAAAGAGTCCTAAACACAAAAGGTGTGTCAAGCATACGAGAATGGAACAGCAATCTAGACGCACAGGCTAGGACATACAGTGTACAGTTCATAGCCATTACTAGGCTCGAAGAAATACCAATCAATTTTAACATAAATGTATAAGGAGTCACTATGTTAGACGCTACAGGATATACTAGACCGACTCTTGATGAAATTATCGAGTCAATGCAGGCGACAGCTAGGTCTGAGTTTGGACCACTTATAGATGTCTCATCTGACGAAGCTCTAGGACACTTTATAGGCGTTAACGCTATTGAGATCTCAGGACTTTATGAGGATCTCCAACAACTATACGACGACAGAAATCCAAACACAGCTCAAGGAGCAGCCCTAGACGCATTGTATTTGAATCTAGGACTTAAGAGACAAGACACAGTTAGGTCAACTGCAGTCATCACTATTACAGGAACACCTACCACAGTCATACCTGCAGGTGAAGAATTCACTGTAGCAGGAGACTCAAGTAGAATTTTTGCGCTTGACGAAGAGACGACAATACCTGCGTCTGGGTCTATCGATGCTAATGTAACAGCAACAGTAGACGGAGCAGTAGCAGCTCCAGCCGGGACTCTGACAGAGACTACCTTTGTTGGAATTACTGTAACTAACGATACTGACGCATCACTAGGAAGAGGTCCTGAGACAGATACAGAATTTAGAACCAGAGGACTAAGCTCTTCTGGAGTAGCAGGAAAGAACACAGTATTTGCAATAAGATCATCTCTAGCTCAAATAGACGGAGTTACAGAAGTGGCAGTCATCGAAAATCTAACAGACTGCTGGCTACAAAGAAATGACGCAGATCCGATGCCTCCTCACTCAATCGAACCAGTTGTCGAAAACGGAAAAGAAGCAGACATCATACAGAAAATAGTAGAATACAGAGCTGAAGGAGTTAGGTCCTTTGGGAACCAATCAGTACTCTATACAGACGAATCAGGAACAGAGCATTACTTTGGATACTCAAGACCAGTAGAAATTCCAGTAGCAGTTATAGTCAGATACGACCTATATTCTGAGGAGATTTTCCCTACTAACGGAGAGGACACCATAAAGGCTGCTATGATAGAGTTCGCAGACGATGAGTATAAGATAGGCAAAGACGTTATAGCTCAAAGATTTTTCCCATCAGTATACAGTGTACCGGGTATAAAGTCAGCTGAGATAACGATATCGTACTTAGGCGGCGCTTCAAGTGAAACTGACGTATGTCTTCCTATTGCTAACTTTCAAAAAGCAACTCTTAACATATTAGACATAACAGTAACGAGAGATTAGTATGATTTGTGATGTAGAAAGATTCGAGGACACAGAGTATTCTGTAGTAGACGATCCGGTCTCTCACTTACAGCAGATAGAAACTAATCTAGTCCAACAATTTAAATTCGAGTGCCACCCCAATATTGAGAGTTTGATGAAGATTGTATCAACTGAGTTAGAGAAGATCTCTACAGATGTGCAAGACATTCAGACAAAGATATGGTTAGACACAGCAGAAGGCGCTCAACTAGACATGTTGGGAGTGTTGTTAAGAAGAGCAAGAAGACCGGGATATGATGACGATCAGTACAGATTCGACTTAGAGACCCAAGTCCTACTATTGACCAATGACGCTACTCTAGAAAGAGTTCTTTGTATACTGTCAAGAGAGATAGGACACCATGATACAATAACAGACAAAGACGTTCAGGTTGTCATGTCTGGATACGGAAGTGCTACGGTATTCTTTAGAGACATAGATGACGTAAAACTCATTAGCCCTCAAAATACATTCAACGCAGGTCTTCAATACTGTGACGCACTTCTAGCGGCAGGTATAGGAGCAGACGTAAGAGTACTAGATGAAGATTGTCCCATAGCGTTCTCATTTGACGATAATGACGGAAATGGAGAGGCTTTAGACGAAGGATTCGGAAGTGACATAACAGATGACGTAGATGAAGGTTGTTTTGTAGGTCTCTTAGTACCAAATCCAAACCTAGATGTAGAAGGCGTATTCACGCTAGATGACGAGGGTCTTGACTGGGGATTCGGAAGTGATATAACAGACGATCCAGACGAAGGAAGATTCTTAGGAAGTTTTAGAGAAAGATACGATCCATGTGAGATCGAAAACCCTTATGTAGATAAATAGGAGAACCAGATGGCATTAGAAACCAATCCAAATCTGGACATTCGTTGGGCAGAAATAAGTACCAACGTACCACCAAGTAACTCACCAAACAAAACAGAACCTTTAACTAGACACAAAGACGCTGGCTGGGACTGGAAAGAAAAACCAAGTTTCAGTAGATTCAATATGTGGATGAACAGAGTCTGGAAACAGGTAGACTGGGCATCCGACTGCATAGACGTCTTAGTTCCTGTTCTAGATTTAGTAATAGACGAAGACTTAGAACTACACGTCAGTACCACTGGAGACGACACAACAGGAGACGGTACAGTTTCATTACCGTGGGCTACTCCACAAAAGGCTTATGAGTTTCTTCAGGGGAAGATAGTTCCAGACGGAGTTACTGTAACAATTAGAGTAGCAGCTGGAGAATACATATCTAGTAGTTCTTTAAATATTGGACACCCAGACGGTGATCGTATTTTCTTAGTAGGAGAAGACCTAGTAGGAGGTAAGCCTTACGGAATGCCAATCGGTGACTATTCTGTAGACAGAAATGCTCCAGTAGTTCCTGCACAAGGAGTCAATGAATTCCAAAACACAGCTGGTACACTTCCAGCAAACTCATCTGCACCTACTAGGACCACAGCTAGATCAAACGACCTAGCAGCAAACGAGGCACTGATCAGAAGTAGATATCAGACTATATTTACCTTCAATAATGTTAGTGGAATCAACTCAGTCGCAGGAAGTGGTAACGTAGATAAAATAGCCGTTCTAGGAACTAGGACTGTAGGTACTGTAGGTATAGCTTGTGGAGGAAATCCGGGAGCAGTAGCAGTTACTTACGGTGGACATATATCTGTAGGAACTCAAGTAGCAGTTCACGGTTTCCATGAAGGCGTTATAGCTAATGTTGCTTCAAGTGTTCTGTGTGATTCAGTCACAGTTACTGGATGTTCGTCTTCTGGTCTGGTTTCACAATTTGGTGGAGCTATGATATGTAGAGGATCAAATATCCAAGGATGTGACTTAGACGGTATACAAAACGCAGCTGGCGGAAGTATGTTAATGGACGGTTCTGTGTGTTCAGGTAATGGACGTCATGGTTCATCTGTCCGAGGAAGTGTTCAGTACATATCGAGCGTTACATATCCAATAGGTATTACATTATCAGGAAACGGTAATCAAGGTATTATTGTAATTGGGTCAGCTGGAGCTTCTGAAGGATCAAACGCTGTAATCTCTGGTAATGGAGATAATGGTATAGCCACACAACAAGGTGGTAGTGTATTGATCAAAATAGGATGCAGCACTGTAGGTAATGACGGGTCTGGAGTTCTATCTGCTGAAGGTAGCGTAGACATTAGTGGAAACTGTCTCAATAACGGAGGTGGTGGATTGGTAGCACTAGGATCAGGAAGTATTACTACTGGTGACTTAGTTATTAATAATACTAACGATGACCACACTCCCGGAAGTGGTACAAATTCAGGAATAGCCTCAATAGTCTATTCAGAAGGACAGACATCTATAAATATAGCAGATGCAGGAGTAGGCAACGTAGGAGCAGGAGTTACATTCAGTCCAGCTCACGGTGTTGTCGGTAATGGTAGTGCCATTAACTCTTTCGTACAAATACCTACATTATAAGGACATAACATGGCAGACGCACCCACCAACAGACCAATTGCAGAAAACGCTATTGTAGCTAAGTATCCTGAGTTAGTTGGCTTAGAGACTACTTTGGACTCAGTAGCAGCAGCTGGTAGACTATACTGGTACTTGGCAGTAGATTGTGTACAAGACACTATTCCAATTGTCGACCACATCAACACAGTATTGGACGCACAAGGATATGAAGTCAAGTCGAGAAGTATTACAGTTAATACTTCTTCAAAAGATTTGATTAGTATTTTTATTCCACCTATTGTGGTAGCACCGTAAATAAAACCCCTATGACATATGTCATAGGGGTTTTTAATTATTCTTTTACTGGGGTCTGCATGTATTGACCTTTGAACACCAAATCGTTTTTTGGGACATAGTTCCACACAGGTACGGGCTTTATAAAAAAGCTGTAAAATCCAGTCAGTACATTATGTACTGTGTTCTCAATATCGTCTTCGATTACACTGACATCATAGGACTTAACTGAATCCATATACAGATAGTCTCTGGAGTCTGTGTCGAAATTACATCCTTTACGATGCAGACGACAGATGATAACTTCTGTGTCAGGTAATTTAGTAAGTGGTATGATCTCATCTTCGAATCCTCCGTCTGAGTATACTGGTGTTGGGCATTCGTCTTGGTACTCTCTTGCGTAGCAGTCAAACATCCTTTGACGTTTTGTGGCTTCTACTTGTCCGAAGTAATCACGACCCATGTGCGGTTTTACAATGTCTTCTGAGACATAGATCATCCAAGACCTCTGGGAGTGATGTAGTCCTGTGATTGGGTCTATTGGTAGTCGATCCCAAGGAGTCTCTTTTAACTCTCTGTCTTCGTATCTTTTATACCAGTCATTGAAGCCGACTAGTGCTAATGACATAGCTAGTTCAAATAACTGCTCTTTCATCTCACACTGCATGAAGTGACAGTGCGACGCTAGGTGTTCAGCTATGGTGTCTTTGCCTGAGCCCGCTGGTCCGTTTAAAATAAGTATCTGGTTCATTAGATTTTAAAACCTCTTCTATTGGTGTTATTAGCCTGTACTTCATGACAAACTCAGTCCCTTCTAATACTGGATCATATATCTCAAGTATTATGACTCCGTAAAATATGTAGACCTTTTTGTCAGGAAAGTGATTGCAGTGAAAATAGTCTCTGAAGTACCTTATGAAGTCAGCGTCTCCTATGTACTTTTTTATTAGCTCGTTCTCTTTTCTGGCAAAGAAGTGAGATGTCTTAAAAACTCCTTCCTCGTCTAACATTAGTCTAAACCTGCATTTATAATATGCTGCTTGGTCTGGAAAAGTTCCAACATCTTAATAAGAGGAGATATGTCACTTAGACTTATTCGGAAGTCAGAAGTACTATCTTCGTCATCTATAGTCAGGAAGATATAACCTCCAAAACCGCTGTTGGATATAATCAAGTCGTTATCTGAGTCTGTTGGGTCTTTGAATTTTGCTTCCATTTGATACCTCTTTTTCTTTTGATTTTACTTCACGACAGACGCAGGGGTCACATCTCCTACCCCGTACGTCTCCGGCTGGGCACATCTTACTCACGTCCATCCAAAAATTCTTTTGATTTATTCAAATGTGGACCTCATTAAGTTTTTTGAATATAACCCCTATTTGAATAAGGGTAAGTCTTTCGTTCATTAGTCTACCTTAGCCATACCGTTCAAGGACTCTCTGACTCTTTCTTCTAGTTGAGGAGTCCAAGCTCTCGATGCAAGTGTGTTCTCTATATAGTCTATTAGCCTTCTACGTCCGCACTCAGTCACTAGATCTACAGGACGTATGACTAGATGGACGGTATGGTCCATTTCTATCTGCCTACCTGTAAGAGGTTGACCTGCTTTTATGATGTATGTGTCTTCCATTAGTCTACCTTAGTCTTTTATAAATTTCTTCAAACTAGAAATATTTGTCCTCTAAGTCTTTTATAAATTTCTTCAAACTAGAAATCTCTTTATTAGCTTCTTCTAATTTTTCGTTCAACATTCCTGTGTATGTGTCGTTGTATAACTCATTACCGTCTTCGTCAAAAACTATAAAAGCTCCTACGTCTTCTAGGTCAACCCTTCCAGCGCAATGATGACACAGATTAGTGTCATACTCAATTGAGTCAATAGCTTCTTCAATACTGTTTGCTTCGACTGTCCGACTAACGCAGGCGTCTAGCAGGTTAACTACTTCGTATTTCATTAGTCTACCTTATCCATAAATTCACGCACCATGTCTTCTATGTCAAAAGGAGTCTCAGTTCGTAATTCCTTTCGGTCTATTACAATGACTTCGTCCTTTAGAGGGTGAGAGCAAGAAAACACTTGTCCATTGGTCTTATTATACACTATGTAATTTGACGAGTGCATAACAAATCTTTTTACTGCTGTTTGGTAATCACTCATCCAAACCCTCCAAATATTTTGACTCTATGTAGCACTCATTCCACCAACTCTCGTTCGTTTCGAATTCCTCTGGCTTGTACTTACCACCCATGAGGGTACTCAATTGTATATTTGTCTTTCGAGTCATAGGGGACTGAGTCGATCATTTCATTGACTTCATTAATAGTCGGTTGTTCGCCTTCGTCCATTACTAATCTAACATGTATGTCCTCTTGCGCAGGTAGCAAACCCTTCCATTTCAAGTAGTCTCTGTGTTCTTGCGGTGTCATACTACCTCCGCTTCTATTCTACCAGTACCGTCACACATATCACAATCACAGAAGGCTTCTAGGTCTCCAGTGCCTTTACACTTAGGACACTTTACCGTAACTGCAGTACTGATTATACCAAGAGCAACAGCAGTATTCTTATTTATCCAGAAAGCAGTGCCGCCTACCCCTAGTTCAATCGTCTCCTCAGAGTTCGTAAGATCGAAGCACACGATTTCAACTTCGATCATTAATTTCTCATCAATTTGTTTAAGTAATTCCATTATGCTCCTTCCGGTACATCCCTGCACCATATTCCATCTATTATTGTTATCAAACATCTCTTACCATTAGGATACTCTATACACTGAGTATGGCTCCAACTACTTGGTCCTTTAGCGTAGTCTGCAAAAAGTGTCCTAGTTATACCAACTTGCCACACATTTTGAAATATACCAGCTGTGTGACTATGTCCTATCGTACACTCGGTTCCAATCTTTGTAAATGCCTTAAGACTTCCTCTTGAACCATTTGGTCCACGGTCTCCGTGCATTCCGTATTCAATCTTATTAGGACTTCTGTGTGACTCATCGACTTTAAGGAATCTAATTTGTTTCATGTCTTGGTGGTCCAAGAACTTCTTAGACGCTTCTTCGAACATATTAATCTTAGTGCCTGACTTAATTGAATTATATAGTCTGGTCTGACTTTCTAGAAGAAACATAGCGTTATCGATATTAGGCTCTTCTAAGTGACTTGTTTCACGAACCCAACGAGTATACGCATTATCATGGTTAGACGCCACTACGTATGACTTACAGAAGTCTGAGGAAGTTTCACGCAGGAAGTCGCATGCTTGTTTGATCTCGTCTTCAACTAATACGTTAGCCTGAGACTGTAAGAAAAATACATCTCCACGATTGTGGTGGTTCCTACACTTAAAGTCTAATAGGTCATGAAAGAACTGCTCACGTGGTTTTAACACATTGAACATAGAGTCCTTATTTGTCCAACAAGCTCTAACTGTTTGTTCGTCTTGGTCAGGCACGTGTACATCGCCCCATACAATACTTTGAGCTCTGTGTCCTGTAGTCAGACATCCGTTCTCCCAACGATCTGTTAGGTCATAGAAACTTCCGTCTTCTTCAGCTATGATCTGTCTTACATGGAAGTGCTTCTCGTCGACTATCTCAACTAACAAACCACCGATGGTATGCCATTGTTCAGCCTTTTGACCTGCTTTCTTCTGCATGTAGTTTGATTGCGTCATGCAACCTGTAGTCATTAACAGCTTAGTTAGTTTACCAGGTAAAGTGGGGACTGATTCCAATGCCAGCTTAGGATGAGGAATAATAGCACTGGAGGTCCCCGTGTGAGTTTGTAGCCCAGATAACGGATTAACTGCTGTAGGTAGAATATTTAAACTACCTAGGAAATCTAATTTTTTATTGAGCTTACGACGCTTACCTGTTATATAGTCTGCTAAGTCTTTGTCGTAGTAAAATTCTTTGTCTTTCTTCTTGGCATTACCCATGCCTTCACTTCCCTGTCCGTCTACATTGTATGTAAACCCAGACACTAGGATAGTTGCGTTCTTTTTCTCACACATAGCTTCTACATTACGCAGGAAGTCTTTGTGTGCAGGGGTATTTATTTGCGCAGACGAGATAAAGAAAGTTGAAGTCCCTCTTCTATCGAGAGACCTCAGAGCTTTGTTGTATCTAGAAGACACCGTTCTACGTGGATAACCTAGTTGTCTTGCATACGCAGATATTGATCCAGCTGTGTCTACTGCGTCAACTAGTTCTTCATTTGAGGGCCATTTTCGCATAACGGTTCTCCTATTTTATTTGAATATTTCTATTTTTTCAATATTAGTAATCAGTACGTCTTCTGGTAATAGAGGTGCTAGTCTTTGTGCGTTGAAGCACTGTATGTTTCTTTTACCAGCTTCTTCTATGAGATTAGACAACCAGCCAGAATATAAATCTATTGATTTACAAAGGTTATCGTCTGTTTGCACAAATACTACCTGATGAAGTTGCGCCCCTTGTGTTGCTTCCTCGTCCATTAGTTAACCACTAGTTGTGCGTTGATTCCAATAGCAGCAAGTTCTTCAATACAAGACTGAATAGTACCAAATAGTTCTTGAGGAGTATATGACTCTTCTTCGTACTGTACAACTGGTTCTTGAGGTGGAGTTTGGACTGGAGCTGGAGCTGGATTAGAACTTACGGGGGCATTGAGTGCCGCAACTTGTAGTCTTAGATTTTCCAACTCTTGTTGCTCTGTCGGATTCAGACTCGGTTGTACTGCAGGAACTGCCGCTTGTACTACTGGAGCTGCTGGAACTGGGTCCATTACTTGACTAATGTCTAGTTTTGTCTCCAGTGATCTCATAGGTCTTTTTGATTTAGGGTGGGGCATTAATTGCATACTATACCTCTTTTAGATTTTTTAAGTTTAAATGTTTGAACTCAGGCCACTTCTTTGCGTCTTGTTTGGAGTCGTGCTCGTATGGATACATGAGACCCTTTGAGTCTCTTACCTCATAAGCAGCTTTTGACCAAACCAACATCATCTCAGCTGTTGCACTTGGCTGTACATCTGGACATATTTGACTCAGTGAATTAACTAACAACTCGACTACTCTGTCGGCTACCTGCGTCGCTGTCTTTCGATTTGCTATAACGTCTCCACAGATCTCATCGTGAATAAATCCCCAAGGTTTGAAATTTCCTTTTAGAATAGATTCTGAAGTTGGATCATATGACTCCTGTGATATCCACATACATCCCATAGTCGCTCCTTCTGCAGAGTTAGACTGTAACATACTTCCGTTAGCAGCAGCTGTGTAAGAGCAATTAGGACGTCTTAGTCCCATGACTGTCTCATAGACGTATCTGTCATCTCCTTTCTTGGAGTGATCATAGTCCTTTAGTCTCTTTGGGAGACTTCTTAGCATCTGGAATTCGTCTGGAAAAATATTAGCAAATACTTCTCTGTAAGCTTTGGCTTGATCCATAGTCATATGAAATCTATACACAGTGTTTGACACTTCTGCAATAGTCGCAGGTCCCATACCACCTAGTATACCGAGTCCTACTGGTTTAGCTGACTTACGGTAATGACCCCAGAAGTCTTTCTCCTCTCCATTGACTAAGATAGCCTTCGGGTTTGTCTTGAAAAACATGAACTCCTGATATATGTCATCTGCCGAATTAGACTTATTTAACTTACATAAGTCAGCGAACCAGTCTTCATTCCTAAGTGCCCACTGACAAGCTAAATAACTGTGTGAGTCCCAACCTTTGTTGATGATCTCAGCGTACTTACTTCGTCCCATGACATTGAGTGTCATCTGAGCTGCTGAAATGAACTCCAGTGCTGTGTAGTCGACTGCAAGTATCCAGTGGTTCTCACGTGCTCTGAAACAATCCCTTACCTTTGAGTGAACATTTTGTATATTCGCACTAGGGTAAAGACTACCAGCAAACGAAGAAGTCCTTCCGGTTTCCTTGAGTATGTCATAGTTTGGATGTATTACTTCTGAAATAACACCATTGGACATTTTCATCCTAGGGATCTCAGTAGTCACCAATTTCTGAAGACTCTGTCTGTGTGCGTACTCTTTTAAGGTGTCGTCTCTGTACGAGTTAGCCTGTAAGAATTTCTTATTAGTCGATATGTAGTTCTTGTAACTTCCTTTTTCAAACGGCTTGACTTCATTTGCAGCTAGAACACCTTCTTCAAATTTAGACATCTGCTCATTAAACGATGTACCAAAGTGAGACTGGAATTCTTCTGGGGTTATGTCACCTGCGTAAAATTTCTCCAAGAGAATCATGAAAGCTTCGTCTTCTAGTGAAGCATCACTCCACCTGAGTTTCATGTCTGGACTTTCTAACCATAGGTCAAATACGTACTCTTTGAATACTTTTGTCCTAATACCTTCTTTTACTCCAGCTTTAATTCTGTCTGGACAATCACAAGCCCACTGGGTCTTATCTTCTTTAAGTCGTTTCTTTGAACATCCTTCGATGTGAGCCTTCGACGCTTCGACTCTACAATCACACAACCACTCTTCTGTAATTGGGTGCTTTAGTTTTAGACATCCTTTCTCATGCTTCTTCAAAAAGACTGGACCGTCTTCAGTCGCAGGTTTCAAAATACCATTTTCTAAAAGGTGAGTCATTTTGTCGTGAGTTAATTGTTCCTTGAGGTCTTCCTCTAAGGCTTTGATCTTCTCAGGATTGGTATGAACGCCTTCAATTGACATACGATACAAGTGAAAGTCTAAGGCACATCTATAACTCAGTGTCTTGAATGGGTCAAAGAACTTAGTGTCTAAGACGTGTTTACGCTTTCTTTCTTGTTCTTCCCAAATAGTAATTAGATACTCTGAGTCGTTGAGTGCGTAGTCACGGGCTTCCTTTGGATACTGTGAGGCTTTTAGTCCGTCTAGTAAATGGTACTTGAGACGCCAAACATCTCCGTGTTTATCTCCTGATATGTCCTTGTGTAAATACTTCTTTACTAATCCGTCGAGGGCATAGTTGACCCTTCTGTTCTTATAGACTAGGGCTCTGAAACCCTCGGAGTCTGATTCAAACTCTTCTACTTCCTCGTCTGATATAGTACCAGTAGTAGTTAGATTTAACAGCTTCTCTCTGATAATGGTGTCATGAACTAAGTCTTTTTCGTATAGTTGACAAATGATATTATAGAACTCAGGGTAGTGGTGTCCTAAAACATGTAAGTCGTATTTGACATTTTGTCCAACTAATACTCTGTCTTCTGAGTTCAGCGTAGTAATAAGTAAGTCAGTTATTTTATCGTAGAACTCAGGGTCTCCATTACCTAAAATTAGTGACTCAATTTTTTCTGCTCTAGCTGCGAATGTAATACACACAGGTTTAGGAGCTAGGTTTTTGACGCCTAACAAGTAGGTCTCTAAATCGAAAGCGTAGGGGTACTTCATAGACTACCTTTTTGAAAAAGTGCTGCTACAGGACGTATGGTTGTCTCACCGATTCCTTGGTCTACATATGGCACAGAAGAAGAGTAATAACCTTCCATTCCTCTTTCGTACACATATCTGTAGAACCCATTAAAAGCAGGACTATCTGTGTATGGAAGACTACAGTTGCCTACTGTCACACTTAGTACTTTCTTTTTGGTCTTAAAAACTATTACGTCGTACACATTGTCGAAATGGTCAGATATGATTTCTTGCTCTGACTTTTCTTCTACTTTTTTGAGTATAAAATAAGGTAGAAAGAGACCTACAGCGTCGTCGTAGAGTTTCACGACTCCAAATTTGTCTAAGTAGTATTCATATGGTTTAGGTTTCCGGTACTCGCCTGTGTACTCCCATCCTTCCGGTGGATCTGGTAGGTCTATTTCAGTCTTCATCTTTGTCGTCTCCTTGTCTCTCTATGTCTTCTATTGTCATTAGAACCATGAATCCGAATATGAATCCGAGGAGACATAGTATATCGATTATTGACATACTTGTTCTTGTATGAAGAAATCAGGTCCCCATATCGCAATGACTACTTTGATTCCATCGTGTGTAGTTATTTCTATGTTACCTTTTACCGGACATATATCTTTTATTACTCTGCCTTTTAACTTATCAAGGCACTCTAGGTCTTCTGTGGTTAGTTCATTCATCTAAAAATTCTCTTATAGTTTTGATTCCGGTGTAGTAAGTAAGTGTCTGGTACTTTGCGTTTACTATGCCTACTAGATAACCCATTGAATTAAACACTGGTCCTCCACTACTGCCGGGGTTTGACTGTATTATAGCAGTGTATGTCTTAGGTAGTACTTTCCATCCTTGGTAACTTCCTTTGATCCCTTCTGCAAATGTAAATAGCTGACCAAAGTGGTATGTGATCGTATACAGTGAGTCTCCTACTCTTAGTTCTTCTCTGGCTAGTCTAACACTAGGTCCATCGTAGTCCTTGAAATAAATAAGTACGAGGTCTGACTCTTTGTCTATTTTGATTATCTTCCCATTGATCTCTTCGTCTCTATGGAATAGTTTCATGTCACCGTGAACTACATGAGCTGCGCTAAGTACATAGCCGTCGCCTAAGTGAACTCCAGACCCCATTGCAGTATCGCAGTAAGTCCTGACTACAGTTGCTTTCTTTGACTCATACAGTGCGTTGTTTGACATACAGGACATAAGTAATGCAAATGTCATTAACAATAAAACCTTTTTCATCTTCTTCCTCTCTCTCACAGTTTGTGCTGTCTAGACCCTCTCGATCTTAATAACAGCTTTTTGATCCATAGTCGTATATAAGTCGACTACTTTGAACTCTTGTCCGGTTTCATCGACTACCCTTATTTCTGGACTCACTATATACCCTGATCCGTTTTCAAAGTCTCCGGTGTTTAAAATTAAATGTGTTAGGTCTCGTATTGTTCTTGGTCCGGACATGTCTCCTCCTGTCTAGATATTCTTTGGTAGACTGCGTTCATAATTGACTCACTGGGACTCAGTGGACGGGGTTTATTAGTTCCACGATGATTAGACTCTTTTAACAAGAGGTCTGCATTGGTTACTAAGGAGTCACTTGGTCTGTTAATCCTGTCGCTTATACGCTCTCTATCCCTGACACCTTCGCAGGTTCCCAGTACGTCAGGTTTGTTCTCATGGGACTTGTAACCAGTCTTTGTAAATGTCTTTTTTACTTGGTCTTCTATTTCTTTTTGGTACTTATTCACTCGCAGCCTCGATTACTTTGTCTATCTGTTCTCTTACATGTTCATAATCATTACCTACTACACAACTAGCCAGTGCAATAGTTAATTTTCTATCTATACGTTCTAGTCTTATTATTTCATCAGACAGTAATTCTTTAGACTCTATGAGTATTTTGACAACTGGACCTATGCGGGCATAGTTGTGTACTTTTTCTTTTGATTGTTCTAGTAGGTGTAATAGTTCTTCTTTCATCTAGGTCCTTAAAAGTTAAAAGAAGCCCGGTCAAGTTTTTATCAAGACCGGGTTATTCTCATGTGTTGGATATTACTCAGGGGCTCAATCCTAAGTAAAGTGTTTGAAGTGACCAAAGCCGGAATCGAACCGGACAAAGGATTAGTGTCAGAGTACTTGAGACTTATGTATGTGGTTTGGATCGTAGTCATCGCACACATACTGCTCTCATCTAACATCCTCGTTCATGTCTCTACCTATGACTGTCCCGCCTTGGGATTCTTTGGTCTTATGCGTAAAAAATAACTAACGTGAGTTATTACTGTTCTTGGCTGCAGATATACTTGTTCTGGAACATCTCCCGTACTTTTTCATCCACATTCTAACCTTCCCAGCACTATATTACTTCCCACCTCTCTACGAGGGTCCTCTCCTTACATGTCTGTATATCAAGGTCGTTAGTTAAAGTGACCATAGTGAGATTCGAACTCACATCTCCCTCTTCAGGCGTATTTCCGTGGACTGTCCTCGTACATTCTACTATATGATCTAAAAAGTGCACCCATCACAGGTGACTAACTGCCGCGTAATTTATGACGTATGGGCTTTGTCAGAGTGGATACAGAAGGACTCGAACCTTCTCTTGAGTGTGCACTAACTCGAACACCCGTGTATCCTGAAAAAAGTAAGCGACAGGGTTCTCACCTGCGATATGCCTCGTTTAGTAAAGGTATCTAACAATTTCTCACCCATGTTCAGGCGACTGATTTCACTTACTCGCATGCCCGTTCATTTAATGTTGAACGGAGCCGAACTTTCATCAGAACCCAAGGGAGGCCGACTTCACTGGTTGGGACGATCTCTATCTAATCCCTGACGACTGCCATACTAAGCCCTTGGATGGGTGTCAGTTTCGCACTTGTATGCACGGTTACTCCCGAAGGACTGACTGACCGCAGTTAGTATTAATGGTAGGTTACTAACTGACGTACCTATACTGATCGCACCATATAGGGCAATCGCAACCGATCCTACTCTTACGTTCGTTGTCCAAGGGTCACCTTAGGATAGAGCTCTGGTAGGTCGATAGGTCAACAAGACCCGTCGGTCCTGTCTAGCTCCTCTACAGCCGTCTTACGGGCTGTCTACAAGCTTTGTACATATAGCACATATGTAAGGCCCGTCACTTTAGTTACCCAGAGTAGACTAATCACTCAGTGCTTTACTTCCAACATGCACCAAATGTCGCCACCTTGTACTACCGCAGAGTGTGGAACTCTCCTGACCTACTTACTAGTTTTCGGTCTTCGATTGACAACAAGTACTGGACATAAAACAAGTCCAATGAATATATTGCCTCTAGTCCTCTGGTGCGCTGATCGTATGCCTACGACCGGATCGGAGTGTATGCCGTCCATTAAAGCGTGAGGGGTAACATATTTTATACACAGTAACTAAGATAGCGTTACTGTGCGTCTTCGGTGTTACATCCACCACAAGGTTTGTCTCTGGTAACAAACAAGACTTCTTTTCCACAGACACTACAACTAGGAGTTCCAAATACTCTGTTGTATCCTGAGTCCATCTTGTCTTTTACCTTGTCGCCTTTACGATGCTTTCGATTACCTGTCTTAGGACTATTAGCCCTTTTCAAATAATGCTTCTTACGAAGCCCGTACTCACGAGCCTCGCTTGGAGACATATTGTCGCCGTAAGACATTATTCCGCTGAATAAGCTGGGTGAAGTCCAGTAACAGATTCCAGATCTACGCCATTCTCTTTTAGTTCGTCTGCGTCAGTAACAGGACCCATCATATTAGCCCAGTACATACCTTCGACTTTATTACCCGTCTTTACTGCGTTACCTTTGCCGTCTGTTTCATATTCGTCTTTAGGCGTATTAGCATAACGAATAACAATACCTTTGACTGGAGTTTCGAAACCTGCGTCTGGTTTACCGTCTGTCTCAGAGAACTCACCAAATGTCGCAGCTGCTGCTCCGTTCCAAACGTCGTCACCTAAGTCTGCATTCGGGTTGTATGAGTCAACAACCTCATCTAACATGAGTGTAATAGCTGACATCTTCTTTGTCTGGGTGATAAAGTGTTTCATCTGCTGCTTACCCATGTCAGCCATTTCTTGAATACCTGTACCAACGAACTTATCGTCTTCGTGCCAGATGATCTCACCTTCCATCGCAACCGCAGGTAATCCCATACCGCCGTCTTTTTTGAACATCTTACAACGGTCGATTCTTGCTAGGAAATTACCCGGAATCTTGTTTGAGTATTCTCTTTTACTACCACCGCCATTGTTGACTTTAGTACTTCCAATGTTTGCTTTTTCAAAATAATTCATTCAAATCTATCCTTTAATGCTTGTTCTAGTTTTTCGTCTATTTCTTTTTGTATTATACCACGCTGAGTAAGTACAGCACTTGGTAGTATTTTTGGGTTCTCTGTGTATGTTGCGTATATTAGCTTCTGACGTACTCCTGTCTGATGTTGGAATAATGAATCTGCTAAGACTGCTGACATCATCTCATGATCAAATGGTAATGTATTACAGGTGTGAACTATTAATTCGTCATACGGACTACCGGTACGATGGTTCCTTCCCAACAACTGTTCCATGACATGTGCTTCTCTTCTGAACTGAGTCAGTAAGACATGTTTAACAGGCTGTAAGTTGAATCCTTGGTAGTAAGACCCAGAAGACGCTATGAGAATCTTTCTCTTATTTTCTTCTTTAATTATTCTCTGTGCACCAACTTTTCCACTTGGACAATAGATACAATCAATACCTGCGGCTTGGAACGCCTCGTATAACCAATCACCCATACATCTGTTGTAGTACCAGACTAAGACGCCTTCATCAGACTTCTTTGTCTTCTGTATATTAAGAGCCCATTCGACTGCGTGATTTATCTTAAATGGACAAACCCTCACAGGTATCGAATCTCTTTCAAGCATGCCTTCGAACTCAAGTTTCCTAGGAATTGTCCATGCGTCGTATAAAGACTTTCCGACATTCTTGTCACCGTGGTGATACATGTCATTACCTATTTGCATAGGAGTATCAAGACCTCTTTTGGCATTGTACTTTATCCAGTCTCTCAGTTCTTTATGGTAGTCCTGAAGGAATACATTGTGTTCTTTTGACCTATCAAGTAGTTCATTGGCCTCTGCAGGTGAGATACCTTTGACTTCTTGTAACTTGTCGACACAAGGCCAAATGAGTTTGTTGTAGAATCCGCTAGTGAGTTCGTACTTATATCTGAACTTATGTATTGGATGCTCGATCTCATCTCCACTAGGTGACTTCATGAGTTCCACTTGTTCAAATAGTTTCTCTAACTCTGTCCAACCTTCGACGGTTTCGTATTCAGTCGCAGCTAAATTATCTATTACCAGACTAGTACCTACTTCAGCCTCACTTGAGACAACTACACCTGCAGCTGTCTGTAGTCTGTACCTGTACGCTTTTCTGTAACTAGCGATCTCACCTCGTTTCCATATTTCATCTGGGAAATGGGTCTTAGCCCAAACCAGTAGTGGATTCAAGAACTCCAAGTCTGTGTACTCAGAGAACGTGGTGTCTAATACTTCACACCATCTATCCAGATCAGCCATAGTAAGAGGACAAGGTGTACGCTCTTTTAAACACCACTTCAATACGTGATAGTAGTCTTTTAAGTGCTTCTTACCCATAGTCCCTGATAACGCACAGAACTCCGTCTCAGGATTCTCATCCATATATCTCTTCACTCTTGCGGTCTGAGTTGATTGGATGTTTGCTAGAGTGTGTGCTTCGTCTGCTATAATTAGATCAGGTGCTATATTGTCAAACAATTCATCGGTGTCTACACCACTTAGTTGACTATACGACATTATATAAAGTCCAGATCTTTTCATGGACTCAGTACGTCTTTTAGCTCTTGTAGCTCCTGAGATAATATTGACTGGCATATTGATTCCTACTTCTTTACGAAGCTTTGGTATGTCGTCTTTTATTAACTGAGTTGAGACACTTGGAGGTACTAGTAATAGTATTTTCCTAAGTCCTTTTGAGTAGGCTGCGTTTGCAGTGGATATAGAGATCAAAGTCTTACCGAACCCAACGCCAATATAGGCGAAGAGTCCGTTAGCTAACATATAAGCTATGATAGCATTTGACTGAGTCTCCAGCAACTCTTTGAACTTAGCCGTCTTTAAGAGAGTAGCGTCACTGAACTGAGTATGTATTTCAGGTGACACAGGGAACACAAGAGGTAGTTCGAGTATTCGATCCATCTGCTCTGACTTAAAACGGTCTAATTTATCCTGTGATACCTTTTTGAACACTATTTCTTTCTAACTTTTCTAACTACTTCAGGAGGGAATACATACTCTTCGGTGTGGATGTCTCCATCATCGTCTATTAATGATATCTCATATTCTTTGGAGAAATGGGATAGATCCGAACGTACTCCTGTAGTCTCAAAAGGATATGAGTCGTCTTCTAGACAGTCATTACCAAACAACTTTTTAATTAGTTCGACAGACATAACTTCTATCCTATCGCCATACTTAAGATCTTTGGTGTCACCCCATTCGTAAGACAGATAAGTCTCATGTGTCCTTGATGTGTCACCAACGCAATCAGTTATTAATCCACCCCGGTTATTTATAGTAGTCGTACCACTTAAGTCAAATTCTTTCAAAGGATTCTCGTACTTACTAAGTGCTTTGAAGACTTCAGCGACTGGTTCGTCTGATTCTATTTCTACAGTACTCCTAGTAAGTCCTGCTACTTTCTTTATCTTTAATTTCATAAGACCTCCTATCTCTAGTTAATATAAACGAAGATACCAGCAGCAATTAGTGCGTTGATAGCTTCCTGCTCTTCTGGACCTGCGCCATATGCTACAATAGTCAAATTGTTCAAATGACCTGCGTTGAAGGCTTCAATGATATCATGTCTTACTTGAGCTCTTCGTGGCCATACTCCAAGAGTGTAATAGTCTTCGCCAGTTCTGTCTGTAATAGCTTGTGTGAACTCAGCTAACATAGATTGAATAGATTTTGTCTTAGCAGTCGCCAGTGGCTTACATCCGATACAAAGAATAGGATCTTTTTTACTGAAGTGCTTGTCTTCTGTTACCTTACCGACTTTTGAGTCTGTATCTACTTCGATGTCGACTTTGACATTTACTTTTGCAGTCAGTTCAGCTACTTTTTCTGATTTTACTATTGGATTCTCGTCTGATTTAACCAATGAAACCGAAGCAGTACTAGCGTCTACTGATTTGACTTCTTTGACTTCCGGCGCAGGTTCTTCAGCTTTTTTGTCTGCTGCGTCTTTCTCTGCCTTGGCTTCCTCTAGTAGTTTCTTATTAGCACATTTGAGTTCTTCCTGTAACTCATTCCACTTCTTGCCTTCAAGGGGTAGTTCGTTTGACTCCAAGACTGTAGTTAGATCTGCAATGTCTTTTTCGATTTGTTCAATACTTCTGACTTCTTTTTCCACTACTTTCTCTTGACTTCCGTCTTTAATTTGTTCTTGTAATTGTTCTACGACGTCTTTCTGCTTCGCATTTCCAGCAGCAGGTTTCTTAAATCCTTTAAAGCTCATACTTTTATCCCTGAGTTCCTTATTTCTTTGTTTTTCTAATTCGTTTCTTTCGTATCGATCTTTGTACATGTCGACTGTCTCATTCATATCGCACATGTCTTTGTACTTGCAGTAGTAACATCCTGAGTCTCTTTTGGACCTATCGCAGGTACTCACTTTTTCCCAAGACTCTGGTTTGTAGTTCTTCTTATGATTCAACATCTTCTGAGCACTGTGTTGGAGCTTCTGATAAGCACTTACACAATCTCTATATGGGACTTCTGCTGGAACCTTTTTGACTACCTTCTCTTCTTTACAGTATTGGTTGTGATAAAGCATGACAGTCTCTGGGATCTCAAGTCCTTTTGACTTCTGGTACTCACACCAGTAATACATGTATATAAGACACTGAGGGTCTAGACCAAGGTATCTACTTGACTTAGGGTCTGGTAGTTTAGTCCACTTGAAGTTCTTACAAGACTTATGGTCTTCAATGGAGAAGTCGTAAGCATAGTCAATAGCTCCCTCGAATATGACTCCGGGGATTATTTCGTCTTCGAACTTCCACTCTATATGACCTTCTGGATGTCTTACCAAAACACCTTCTGTAATAGCTCGGTCAATAAGTGTCTTAAGGACTCGTTGTTCCTCTGTAGTTAGATCACCTGCGTGATTTCCGTAGTCGTCAAATACTTTCCACCAGTCCTTTGGGTACATATCATCGCCATCAAGTCCACCTAGATATCTCTCAGCGACTTGATGTATTGCAATACCGAACTGAGTCGCACCTGTGTACGGCTCTTTGCACTTGACGATCTTTTTGAAGAACCACTTACGAAAGCACTTATCGAACTCAATCACACGTGAGACAGAGATCTGCAGTGCATAACTCCACTTACCGTCTACTGTCTCACCTTTTTTGTTTGTCCAATCAGGCTTTCTTGGGCTCTTTCCGAACCAGTGCTTCATACGTCGTACCCATAGGGCCAGAGTTCAGCCCCTTCTACAATACTTTGTACGTAGTCCAATTCTACTGTGTTACCTTGTTTGTCTCTTACCGTGAGGACGTCTCTGAACCTATCTACTTCTAAGATAGTGTAGTCGTTTCCTTGGTAGGCAAAAGACACACCGGGGTTTAGGTCGTGTGTTGTCATTTGGACTCCTTGACTTCACAAGCGAACTCAGATACTTGCATGACTTCTTTTAGACAAGATATCACACAATTTACACTAAGTGGATTAATGAGTACCTTGCCAGTATCATTTTTGATATAGACTTTATTGTCTTCTACTCCGACTATGTTCATACTTATGATTCCTCCTTAATATCCATACAAAACGACATGTAATTGTTCTTTGAAGTTGTCTTTAAATGACTGTAAGAAGTCTCTTCCGACTTTGAATCTTCTGTAGTCAGAGTCTTCGCAGTCTTTTTTAATGGCTTCAAGAACTACCTCAAGAGGAATTGCATATAGTTTTTCACCATAACAATCTTCGTCTTCGTAGTCGTCTCCTCCTAGACTAACTTCTACTAGACTAACTTCTACTCTAAGATCTCCCTCACAGTCTCCTATGTGACAGTCACCTACCTTACACAGATCAAAAGTTCCGTAAGTCATAAGGTGGTTAGGACCGTCTGATATCTGCCAAGGAAATCGCTTCCCTACAAACATTTTTACTTCATATCCCATTACTGCTCCTCCGTAATAACGTATTTAAAGCCTTTCGAGTCTCGTACTTTTTCAACACAAAACTCTTCGACATATATTTTATTGTCTTTCATTGATTTACTCAAAGCCTTACCTATTTTAACGCTGATCTTCTTCTTGGCGTCTTGAGTTAATTCCAATCCAGATTCGTCTTGGTAGTCATCGAAGTTCAAAAATACTCCAAGACAATTGTCTGTATTATTTGCGACAAGACATTCATATATGTCAAGCGTTCTCATACCTTCACCTAGTTTACCTTCAGCCGCAGCTGCAAAACAAACTGCACGTGCGATCTCATTTGAACTATCAGCCATCTGTTTCTTCCTACGTGTAGAATTAATAGAGATGTCAGGCAAGTCAAGTATGTCAACACAAATAGCATTAAGTATAGCTGCTACGTCTTCGAACCTCTGTGGCTCTAGACAAGTCTTTTTAGGACACCCTAGTGAAACGTACTCAGCTAAAACGGTATAGACAGCTGAAAGGATCTTAGGACTGCTTTGAGCTATCCAGTTATCTAATCCGCCTTGATACTTCTTGATGACTTTATCAGTCTTACGAATGGCAACTGTCAAACTCCTGTCAACTAAGTCAGAAGACATTTCAATACCATTGGTGTTTGCATGAAGTATCGTTTTTGATACGTCGAAGGTCGACGGAGGACTAAACGCAGCACGTCCAGTTATATTATCAGAGGTTATCATACCCTCAATAGTCGAACTACTGAACTCTTTCATAGCCTTTGACTTCTTCAGATTATCAATAATAATAATTGACTCACCTTCAGCCAGCTTAGTGAATATAGCCTCATCAAGTCCACCCTTACAAGCTTCTGCAGTAATAATACTCCATGACTTTGTGTAAGGAATAGACATAAACTTTGTTATCGTGCCCTTCCCAGCTCCAGGTGCGTCTGCTGTCGTATAGATCAAAGGTCTAGAACCTCCTTCTAAAAGACCTGCATATGCTAGTCCCGGTAACATCAAACCACTAATAGCTCTTGATAAGTCACTTGGACTCACAAATTTGAAGTCACTAAATAGGTTTAGAATAATCTCCTTAGCGTCTTCTAACTCCATTAGTTCATAGCCTTTGTCATTACAAGTAACTAAAGTCTTGGCTTCTTTATCATATCCTGTGATAATTCTACATCCTTCCTCTCCTACGAAGAATACAGGTACATCACTTACGAGATTGATCTCTGGTATACGAACATTAAAGTCAGGGGACTTCATTAACTTTTTAGTAAGGCTGTCTGGCATATCTTGAACCATGAACTTGCCTTGGATATATCGAATAAATGCTACACCCGGTCCTACAATACTTGGGAAGATGTCTGAGTCAATTGGCTTCAAACCTCCTCTGTCGATAATAGACAGATTACCTGCGTATCTATACAACTCAGGTACTTGATCACTGACAGCGACTGCTGCAGTATCAGCCATCTTATGAATTTCACTCTGTACTAATACGAGAGGTCGAACACCTGCGTCATTCATCACCCTGTCAAAACTAATAATCAGTTCTTCTAGTTTGGTGTCGTCATGTTTGGCTTGATCAAATGCTGAAATAATTCTGTTGATTAACTCAGTGTCTTTTAAGTCGTCTGACTCAAGCTCTGTCAAATACTCTTGGTACTGATCCAGTCGTTTCTTCTTTTTGTCCATCTCTTTTTCTGAGTGGCGTTCAAAAGTCTCACGACAAATACCATACAGTACTTCTAACTTGTCGACTTCTGTGTCCATTGGAACTGCTTCCACTGGGTCCTTTAGCAGGAAAAACAGATCTACGTCACTTAGTTTAATACGTTTTGACTTAGATGTAACTGAGTCCATTAGGATTTCGATCATAGCACTAAGAGCTACAGTTTTGTCTTCTGCGTCTTCTAAGGCTGTCTCGAACTCGTCGACTATTCCCGGTAACATTTCTACCACCGCTTTCTTCAAACGTGTGTAGTTATGCGACTTCTTGGTGGGGTATCCGACTTCTTCAACTCCTTCAGGAGTCTCAAGCAATACAGTCTTGTCTTCTAACAGACTAGGATAAACGGTTCTGTACCAAGTCTGCCAACCAACTGAGTTACCTGCCCACAGGAGTTCTTGCATTAGTCCGGTAGGACCTACAGCTCCTTTCTTTGGGTCGAAATTATATCTCTCGACTCCGGGACATCTTACTAGACTACAAGAATCATAAAGTACTTTTGTGTCTGGATTAAATCCAAAGTCTTTGACTAGTTTAGCTAGAAGTCTGGTACGTTCTTTGTACTCAGTGTTGTTCTCTGCATCAATTCGTATCCATGAGTGAATAGATTTGTTACCTGTGAATACAATTGCTTCACACGGTAAGTCAGCCATCATCAAAACACCTGCTTGTTCTTCAAGTGGTATGTCATCGAACTCAAGTACACAATATTTGTAATCAGCCACACTGTCTTGATTTCTACTACCTGTTGACTGATCAAGTGGGTTGACTGAGATGTACTGCTCAACTATGTCGCCATTGTACAGATTTGCGTATGTGTGGTTCCAAGGATCTCTGGAAGTAGCATATGGTTTATCTAGTATGACTTGTCGGAATAACTCAGCGTCAATTGGCGCAGGTAGTTCCATAGTAGTGTGGTCGCATAGTGGAGTATGGTTTGGAAGTACGGTCTTCTTCGACTCTTTGCGTTTTTTAGCAAGTTGTAGTGGACTAACTTTTTCCTCAGAAAAGAACTTCAGGTATTTCTGTGGTTGGTATTCGTCACCTAAGTCCTCTTTGACCCAGTGTACTAAGCTTCCTATTCCTACGTCTCCTGCTTCAATCTGTGACTCAAAGAATTTCTTCTGTGATGCATTGGGATCATAAGAGTCGAATCTTGAAGAGAACGTATCGAATAAGTCGAAAGCGAGTTCTTCGTCTTCTATCTCTCTTTTTAGTATTGCTACTAATTTGATCCAATCGTCGTAGGACAAATCGTTTTCTATATCATCTAAGAGGGCAGATACATAACCTTCTATGTCTTTTATTTCGTGGTTTGAGATAACTGCCTCATTTAGTCCACTAAATATCATACTGTCTCCTTAGTCTAAGAACTTAACGAACTCATAGAGCTCCTGCGGGTCTAGAGTTGTGTTCATGTGTGTTAATAGTTGATAAGCGTGAAAGAATGCCTCACTCTCTTCTGGTGAAGTAAAAACCATCTTTTGAGTCATGTGGTCTGGTTCGATTCCAATTTCTTCAGCGAAGTCCGAAAACAGTTCGTCTATGTTCATAGGGACTGCTTGGTTAGGGATTATTTCCATAGCCTCTTGACCTCGGTACTCAATGGAATCCTCTACCATATTACCTGACGTATTCATGAAGTGTAAAAATATCTTACGCTTTGTGTCTTGAATTTCCTCAGACTGTTCGCCTAAGACATCGTCAAATTCTTGTATGTTATCTGTTAATGAGTCAATTGTTTTGTTTTGATTCTTTGTCGTATTCACACAGTATTCAACTGCTGTCGCTAATTCTTTGAGACATTGTGCTAGTTGTTGAGGGGTGTAATCCCCGGCTTTAGCAGCCTCGAATAATTCGTCTACTGATTTCACTTAGGTCTCCTATTTCTTAAATTCGTCCATTATTTCTTTTAACTTGTCTTCGCCTATTAGGTCTAATATTGAAGGACCTTTACATGCTTGTTCATAGGAGACCTTAGTTCTTGAGGATAGTAGTCTTAGTATATTTTTTTCTATCTCATATTCTAAGTCAGCTGTACTCATATCATTTTTGATACCTTCTAAGTCTACTGATTTCACTTAGGTCTCCTATTTACCCAGAATCTCTCTGCGTCTTCTATCTTTTTTATCTTTATCATACAACCAGAAAGCAAGTCCTATTGCGTCTAGTACGTCTGCTAGTATCGTAACTCTTTTTTCACCCAGTAACACTTTTGGCACTGAGTAGTCCTTGGTGGTTCTAATGTCTTCGTCTGAGAACCCAAGGCGTTTACAAATCCAATACTGGTTCGCTTTTTTCTCTCTGTTAGTCCAGTCTTTCGGAAGTACGTATTCAATTGAGTCACACATGTGAGAAGAGCCAACTGCCTGAGTTATCATACCTGCGTAGTTAGCTAGTTTTATGATACTCTTTTGTTTATTGGCTTGACCTTTGTAGATCTCCTGCGACTCAACTACAGCTTTGAAGTCTTCACCTGTTGATACAAGGAAGTCGTTTGTCATACCGTCGATCTCATAACAATCCTTTAAGACATTGCCTGACATCTTAATCGCACAGAAGTCCACTAAGTCACCTGAATAACTAACACATGCAAGGGCTTGGTGTTTACCTTTGGCTGGGTCAATTCCTAGGTAGTTCACGCTACTGTCTCAATCTGATTCATATGATTCCATTACCTCTTTAACTTTTTTCCAATACAAAAGAGTTCCGACTTTGTTGACTCCGTTGTATCCTCCGTTCCACAGACGAGCTAAGTACTCTTCTGTCGGTAGTTTTCCACTGGCTTCTAAACAATTCATACAAATGTAGTTGAAGTAGTTCCTTACCAGTTGTCTTGAAATACGGTAGTCCACTAAGTCATTCTCTGTGATCTCCACACCTAAACAATTCGACATCTCATCCATCATAATAGGTAGGATTTGGAAGGGTCCGATTTCACCTGCGGCTCCTCTCTCTAAGAAAACCATGTTACTCGGTCTCTTAGGTCCTGACTCAATCATTTGAATTGCGTCGATTAGACGGTTAAGACTTGGTGGTTCAGGTGTGGTGTGGTCTTCTTGGACTCTGGGGACTGCACTTGCTGAGATAATAAGAAGCACTAGTCCACTTATTGCTAGTAGTATTGATGTCATACATCACCCCAAGCTGTAAGTTTTAATTATTTGATAGTAAGACCAAGAGTCTCCGTGCTTAAACATAAGATACTCAATTGCTGCGTCTTCTGATACGAAGTCTAGACTTATTGTCTTTACATTCATAGTAGTTTCTTGGTAAGGATCGTAGTCACTACTGTCTTCTTGTAGAACCAGTATTTTCCATACTTCTTTCATGAGTGCTCCATAATTAATTCAATTAAGTCTTCATCGTATTCAGGACTCATAACTATGTCTTCTCTTATGAAACTAAGTATCTCTGTTGCACTATGTTGATCTAGTCTTAGTGTCCTGTAAACAATACCTGCCAAAAGTCTTCTGGTCTCATCTGGAGAAAATTCACACAATGAAGAGTAGATCTGATTCATTTTTTCTGTTTTTTCTCGATATGTCATTCTTCCCTCCAGCCGAAACAAAGTTCGTCATATACGTCTATTATTTTTTGAATATTAAATCGTTGCTTGGTGAATAGTTGACGCAGTGCGTCGTCTCTGAAAACGTCTGGTAGCATAAGACACTGTTGGTAAGCGTTTCGTATGCTTGTGTGCATCTTATACGCAGCCATGAATTTGTCGTGCTTGTGTCCGTAGTCTTCTTCTTTTGGGTCCCAGTAAAGTTGCATTTACTCACCCATTAAGTTTTTGAAGATCTTACGTTTAGCCTCTATTCTCATAGGTCTGTACATAATATTAAGAATCATTCGTTTCTGTGACTTAAGTACAGGAGTCGTTGGTGAGATATTCCACCCCATGAGTTTCAAAAAGCGTCGTTGTTTACGATTCATATAAACGTAGTCGGGCTCTGGCGCGGGCTCTGGGCTTTTGTCTAAGTCCTTGCCAGATGTGTCTTCTACCACTTTTACTTTGTCTGCTAGCTCAGAGTTGTCTGCTATTTTCTCCTGCATCTCCTCTGCGAGGACTTGGTCTAACTCAACAGCTTCTTCTCTAGTGAGTTCTCTCTGTGCTTTTTCTTTCGCGAAGTCGTGGATTGCTTGAATACGCTCTTCGACTAATTCCTTACTTGGGTCTTCTGTGTCTTTGCTTGTGAATAAGTCGATAATGTCTGTTACACTATCTTTTACGAATTGTGTGATTGATTTACAAATTGTCATATTATTCCTTTATCAGGCTTAGGGCTTTGGGTTGTTAGGGTCTTAGTTTTTAGTTCTTAGTGGAGGTCTACCACCTCATTTCCACTTTAGTCTCACGGACTTCACCAGGTAGTTTTATTGTAATACTTGGTTGTCCTAGTCTAGAGTCTACTTCTACTTCTACACTAGAACCTTCGTGTCCTAAGAGTTTGAGTTGTGAGACTAAGAATTCTTCTAGGTCTCGTGCTCCTCCGGTGGTCATAGGGAACCTAGATCTTCTGTTATTCCACCTTTTACACAGTTCTTCTGCTAGGTCTTCCATTATCAGCTGTCCTTAAGTGACTTGAGTTCTTCTACTATCTCGTCTCGACGAACTGAGAGTCTTTTATACTCAGTTCTGTTCACTTGGTGACTGTGTATGAGTCTCTTGTACCTAGTTAGTATTTCACTGTCTTCAGGTAGTTTGTCAAAGAACTCAGTAACAGCCATGTTCATTATTATCTTAGATATATTAAGGTTGGCTACTGTTAATGGTGTGGTTTTGTCCATTATCTTTCTTGACTCAGCTGTCAACTCTTTGTATTTGTCATGTTTTTCTGTCATCAAACGTCCTTCAGTTTAAAATATAGATGGTCTGATATTTCTTGTATACACAATATCGTACAGTCACACCTGCTATTAGTTCTAAGTCCTAGTATTGTGTCTTCTAGGTCAGATGTCACTTCTGTTAGATGGTCGTGATAGTCTACATAATCTGCTCTGTAAGTTATTAAGTAGTTCTTGGTTTCCTTCATCTACTCCACTCCTTTTCAAAGTGTTCTTTCTGCAAGATCTTCATTGTATCTGTCTCGCTGTAATAGTCCGACTTGTATTTCTCACGGGTCTCATGGTTCCAAGCGTTACGTGCTACTCGCTTGAGTCTCATATCGACCTCTGGGTCTTTTAAAGCGTGTGAGACCGACTTACACACTTCAAATGTAATTGGACTTAGCTTTAAGTGGTGTTCGGCTTGCTTGCGCTCTTTGTAGTCCCCCGTCTGGAGGAATGCTAGAAGTACTAGTGTTTTTAACATATGGACTCCTCCTTTCTATATCTATGGTCATCTGTCTTTCAAGTAAGTCTTTGCTTAATTTAGTCATTTGTTACTTAGTTCTACTATTGTAATATCTAGTGCGTCTAGTTGTGGCTGTCTTAAGTTGCCTAAGTATTTCAGCTCTTGTATCTCTTTTTGTCTTAAGTGTGCTTCTTTTATAATCAGTTCTTCGTTCTCATTGTAATACATCTTGTGATCAAGACCTATATAGTCTAAGTAGTCGTTTAGTCTTTTTATTCTTCTTCTCTTCAACCAGTTCTTTAGTAGTTTCATGTACGTCTCTTGTATATTTCGCTCTTAGCTCGATGACTTATGTATCTATCTTCTAGTCTCATGAAGTCACGGGCTAATTGCGTAGTTCCTATGATCTCTTTGCCTCTATTTGTCGATATGTATATTCCGTGGTCAGTCTGTTTTCCTGCTGTATATGTCTTTCCTGCCGTCCATGTGTTGTATATGTCTGGTGTAAGTCTTCTGTAGTTGCTCATGTCATCTCCAAAGTCTCTTTCCTATAGTGACCTAATTTTCGGACCTAAATGCCATAAAGTCCTAGTTTTCAGTGTGTTATAGAAGGTGATTTTGTTGAAAATATGGTCCGTTTTTATCGGTATAATGGGACTCAGATGACATAGTGAGGCATTTGTGTCACACCTAGGACGTAAAAAAGCGAACCACCCGTCAAGGTGGTCCGCTGCGTTAGTGAAATTGGGTCTATTTGGCTACGTATGTGTCGTAAAAATCCTCTAGACTAATGGGTACGTGCTTGTTATTGATTAAGACAACTAAGTCGTTTCCAAATTTGTTTACAATCTTTAACTCTTCTGTATAGTTTAGAGCTCCGACCTCGGTGTATTTAACTCCGTACCAGTACAAGTAATCACCTATCTGCTTCTTACTGTTCTCTTCTATCCAGATCTGCTTTTCACAATCTATACTCACTGTCCCAGACAAAGTATCTGGGTCTGACTTATATGATGTGTGAACTGTAACTTCATCTAGTTTACGAGTTATAATAATTGGGTCTTTCGACCTACTGGGTCCATCCCAAGCACCTGCGATCAAAGACTCCAGTAGTAGTATGAAGACGAAGGCTGTTAGTATTACGTATGTCATTTCAATAAGTCCTGTGTTTCATAAAATTTGAAATAGGGTAAAAAATGAAATCATAGTGAATCCCTACTTTCTTCGCCTGCTAAATATAGTCCTCTCATTGTTATTATTGGCCATATTGTCGACCACAGTATACTACTAATCAAGTGCTTCATTTCAGCTCCTGTCCAATCTGTCATTGTGTTGTTTGTTAAGTAGTCCGCAGATAATCCATACTACCAACCACGGTGGAAATAGTAGTGTAAAAATTATGTGCATTACATGCCATGTGTATTTGTATTTCATACCAATTTCTCCAGTTCGTAGACCTGCACTATCATTTTATTTAACTTATTGTAAGTGTGTTCATCAAGTTCGTAGTTAGGCTGTACGCCCTTAGTATGACGTACCATCGTTTCGATCCTAAGTATCTTTTCCTCCAGTCTTCTGATCTCACCCTCTATGACGATAATGGCAGCAGTCTCA
>TARA_R110002020_G_scaffold111612_1_pt1 | contig 75255 bp, 73 predicted proteins | sample TARA_R110002020 | Tara Oceans TARA_R110002020 (sample SAMEA4396489) | marine metagenome | biome: Westerlies Biome; feature: [MES] marine water layer (ENVO:01000295) within the mesopelagic zone...; material: water (ENVO:00002006), including particulate matter (ENVO:01000060) such...
CCTATCTAGTTATACAGGTAATGCAGTTTTTGCAATCTGGGCTACAGATGGAACAGTTAATGATTCAGAAGACTATGATTTCTTCTTCGATGAGTTTATTGTAAGAACTCCTTTAAACTGTGAGCCACCAGTTGCTGAGTTTAGTACAGTAGATAGTTGTGATACAGGAGAATTTTCAATAGAGGTAAATGTAACTTCTTTAGGGTCATTCTCTACTATTGATGCTTTTGATGATCAAGGTTCTGCAACACAAACAATAACAATGACAGGAACTTACACATTTGGTCCTTATGCTTCTGGTACAGACGTATTAATGACTTTAGGTGGAGATGATGCAGATTGTAATATAGATGAAACAGTAACATTTGTTTGTCCAGCACAAAACGATGAATGTGATGTAGCTACAGATCTTACAGTAGGTCAAGATTTTGAAGACTTCCCTGTAAACGGAAATAATATTGGGGCTACAGATTCTATGCAAGGAGATCCTTCTTGTGGTACATTTGGCTTTAATGGCGGAGATGTTTGGTTTACAGTAACAGTTCCAAGTGATGGTATTCTTACTATTGAAACATTATCAGCTTCTGGTAGTCCTATAGGAGATACTACAATAGATGTTTACTCTGGAGCTTGTGGTGATTTAGTAGCTGTAGCTTGTGATGACGATGGTGGAGAAGGTGCATTCTCTTTAATCGAGATAAATGATATGACACTTGCAGACCAAACACTTTATGTAAGAGCTTGGGAGTATGGTAATAATGCATTTGGAGAATTCCAAATCTCTGCTTACAATGCAAATGTTGTAGGTGTAGAGGATGTTAATGAAAATGCTAATATTTTCCTTTATCCTAATCCTGCTTCTAGTGAGTTACATATTTCTGGATTGCAAGAAGTTACTAACGTATCTATATTTAATATGTTAGGTCAGAAAGTTCTTTCAACTAAAACACAGAATATGATTAATGTTTCAGATTTAAGTACTGGAATGTATGTTGTAACTATTGATAATAATGGAGTTAAGAAAACAATGCGTTTTATTAAAGAATAATCTTTAAGACTTTATTATTTACATTCTATAATTCAAAATCCCGAAGCATTTGCTTCGGGATTTTTTATTTGGCTACCTTTACAGAGTGAAATTATCGTACTCTTTTATCATACCGGTTTTTAATAGACCACAAGAAATTGATGAACTTCTGCAAAGCATGCAGAAGCTAAATTTTACATCAGAATTTGAGATTGTAATAGTTGAAGATGGCTCTACACTTTCATCTAAATCTGTAGTAGATGAGTTTAAAAATAGCTTAAATATTTCCTATTATTTTAAAGAAAATTCTGGTCCAGGCGATTCTCGAAATTTTGGAATGTCTAAAGCCAAAGGAAATTACTTTTTAATACTAGACTCAGACGTAATTTTACCTCAATACTACCTTTTAGAAGTAGATAGAGGCTTATCTGCTAATTACACAGACTGTTTTGGAGGACCAGATGCAGCACATGATTCTTTTACAGACATACAAAAGGCTATAAATTATGTGATGACTTCTTTTATTACCACTGGTGGAATACGAGGTAATAAAACGTCTACTATAAATTTTGAGCCACGTAGCTTTAATATGGGGTTATCTAAGACAGCTTTTTTAGCGTCTAATGGCTTCGGTAAAATACATCCTGGTGAAGATCCAGATTTATCATTACGATTACTAAAACTAGGATTTAAGTCTCAACTATTAGAAAAAGCAAAGGTCTTTCATAAAAGACGTATAAATTGGCATAAATTTTATATTCAGGTAAATAAATTTGGTAAGGTAAGACCAATACTAACTAAATGGCATCCTACAAGTGCTAAACTAACATTTTGGTTTCCTCTACTGTTTTGTTTAGGCTTTTTACTAGGTTTAATAGGGGTATTCTTTAATTTTCACTTTTTATTATACTGCTATTTTGGTTATACATTAGTATTACTTATTCACTCTACTATTATTAATAAAAATATTAAAATTGGCTTTTATTCGGTTTTGGCAATGTGTATTCAGTTTTATGGCTATGGTACAGGATTTGCAGTTTCAAAACTATATATTGGACTTATGAAAAGACAAGAACAACAACAATTCCCAAATCTCTTTTTTAAATGAGAAAAAAAGAGCAGCCTATTTCTATATTTAAAAAATTTAAGCAATCTAACTTTAAGGCATTTTTGTTTTTTCTCTGCATGTCTTTTGTTGTTTGGATACTTGTACAGTTTGCAAAACCCTATAAACAAACTTTAGATTTTGATATTAGGTACACAAATATCCCTAAAGATAAATTAGTGGAGAATAATGATAATAGCTTAAAAGTTACCATAGAAACCACAGGGTTTAGATTAATAAGTTACACGTTCTTTAAACCTTATATAGATATAAATTTATCTAACTTAGAAATTGCATCAAACGAATTTATATTCGACATCAACGAAAATAAAGAGTTTATTGCTAAGGAATTAAAAATATCAGAAGATGTTATTTCTTTAAAAAAAGAATCAATAAATATTCCTTTTAGTCAAAAAACGGTAAAAACACTTCCTGTAAATATTGCACATAATATTAAATACGCTGTAGGATTTTCAAATGTAAGTGATTTCAAAACAAACCCAGATTCAATTAAAGTAAGTGGTCCAAAATCTGTATTAGATACATTGGAGGTTATCAATACAGAAGAAGTAAAGTATGATAATGTAAACAATAGTATTACAGGAGAAATTACTGTGAACCAAGCTAAATATAAAGATGTTACATTTTATGAAACCAAAATTTCTTATGAGATTGAAGTAGCCAAGTTTACTGAAGGTAGAGTTAAAGTCCCTATTGAAATAATTAATGTTCCCAATAACGTGTCTGTAAGCATATTTCCTAAAGAGGTATATGTGGTTTACCAAGCAAGCTTAGAGAATTTCAATTTAATTTCATCTGAAGATTTTAGAGTAGTTAAAGACTTTAAAGAATTAAAATCTGAATCAGATTATTTTATCCCTAAATTGTACAAAACTTCACAACTATCTACAGAATCTAGAGTATTAGATACCAAGGTAGAGTTTATTATAAAGCAATGATAACAGTAGGTTTAACAGGAGGAATAGGTAGTGGTAAATCTACCGTTGCAAAAATGTTTGAAGATTTAAGCATCCCGATTTTTATTGCAGACATAGAAGCAAAACGCTTAATGAATTCCTCTAAAATTATTAGGCGTAAGCTAATTAAAGAGTTTGGTGATAACGCCTATACAGAAACAGGTTTAAATAGACCATTTATAGCAAATATTGTATTTAATAATAAGGAAAAACTTTCTATACTAAATTCGATTGTTCATCCTAAAGTACACCAATCCTATAACCGTTGGCTTAAAAAACATAAAGACGAAGTTTATACGGTATATGAAGCAGCTATTATTTTTGAACTGGAAAGGCAGAATGAATTTGATTATACAATTCTAGTAACCGCAGATGAAAATTTGAAATTGGACCGTTTAATAAAACGCGATAATACAACTAAGGAAGAATTACAGAAAAGAATGAATAATCAATGGTCTGATGAAAAGAAAATACCTTTAGCCGACTTTGTAATTGAAAATGATAATTTAAACCACACAAAAGCACAAGTATCTATAATTAATAGTCAATTAATAAAGAAACACAATTCTTAACAATTTGTTAAATTTAACAATTATGAATGTTAAAATTGTACATTTGAGTGAATGAATAAAAGGCTTTTCTACTTACTGGTAACCCTAATGAGTGTCTCACTTATTGGGATTGTTTTTGTTCAAGGGTATTGGATTAAAAATACCGTAGAGGTTAATGAACAACAGTTTTCATTAAAAGCCAATCAAATTCTTCTTGATGTTTCTAACAGATTAGAATTACGTGAGTTAGAGATATATTACTTCGCATTTAAGAAAGTTGCAGATAGTATAGGTTCTGCCCAAGATGTTTCTTTTGGTGAATTCTTCAAAATTCAGCAAGACGATTTTACAAATGAGACATTTATATATTCCAATGGCTTATTAGAGGAAGATTATAAGATATCTTCATCATTCTTAAACTCCAATGTTGATAGTTTAAAATTTAAAAAGCTTGTAAAACAACAAGCTGAACGTATTATAAAAGAGAAAAGCGCTCAGAAATCTCCGAAAATATCAGATAAGCGTATTCAGGAGCTTATAAATATGGATCCCTTTGAAAAGGATTATATTAGGCGTGCTGTACAAATTTATGGATCTAAACTGCCTATACATAGGCGTGTGCCAAAAAATGTACTTCGAGATTATCTAACTGAAGAGCTTGAGATTAGAAACTTAAATACAGATTTTGAATATGGTATTTATAGTAATTCATTAGCAACTAAAGTTCGTACAGAAGACTTTGAGTTAAAGTCATCTTCAACCTATGGCATCTCGCTTTTTGACACGCAATTAAATAAAAGTGGTTATACTTTATATGTAAACTTTCCGCAAAAGAATAGCTTGATACTGAGTAGTATAACGTTACTTTCTGTATTATCAATCATTTTTACGCTTATCATTATCGTGGCGTATACCAGTGCATTAACTCAATTAATAAGACAGCGTCAAATCTCAGAAATTAAGACAGACTTTATTAATAACATGACGCACGAGTTTAAAACGCCAATTGCTACAACAAAATTGGCTTTGGACTTTCTGAAGAACCCAAAGGCCCAATCTAAACCAGAAATACTACAAAGGTATTTAGGGATGATACGCGAAGAAAATGAGCGTATGAACAGTCAAGTAGAAAACATCTTGCAAATAAGTAGGCTAGAGAAGAATGAACTTGATATTAAGAAAGAACCAAAGAATATTCACGATCTCATTAAAAAGTCTATGGATCACGTAACACTTCTTGTGGAGAATAGAGATGGTTATTTAAAAAGCCACTTTGGAGCATTAAAAACAAATGTATTAGCTAACGAGTCTCACTTAACAAATGTTATTGTAAATATTTTAGACAATGCTAATAAATATTCACCAGAAGCTCCTAAAATAGATATTTACACAGAAAATGTTAAGAACCATATTTTAATTAAAATAAGAGACCAAGGTTCTGGTATGAATAAAAAAACAAGACTTAATATATTTGATAAATTTTACAGAGCACATACAGGAGATGTGCATGATGTAAAAGGACATGGTTTGGGTCTTGCTTACTCTAAGAGAATAGTAGAAGAGCATTATGGAGAAATTACCGTAAACTCTGAAAGAGGGAAAGGAAGTACCTTTATAATTAAATTACCAATAATTAATCAATAACAAATGGAAACTGAAAACAAAAAAATCCTACTGGTAGAAGACGATCCAAATTTTGGAATCGTACTTAAAGATTACCTATCTATGAATGATTACGAAGTAACTCATGCCAAGAATGGTATGGAAGGCTTTGAAAAATTTAAAAAAGACGATTACGATCTTTGTATTCTAGATGTAATGATGCCTTATAAGGATGGCTTTACTTTAGCAAAAGAAATACGAGAAAAGAACGAGGAAGTGCCAATTATCTTTTTAACTGCTAAGGCAATGAAAGAAGATGTCCTTAAAGGTTATAAGGTTGGAGCAGATGACTACTTAAATAAGCCGTTTGATAGTGAGGTTCTTTTAATGAAGATACAAGCTATCATGCAACGTAAGAGTACAGAAACAGTTGCAGACAGTAAGCAATTTGAGTTTAACATTGGTAATTTCCACCTAAACTCTAAATTAAGATTCCTTACGTTTAAGGAACAAGAGCCAGAAAAATTATCTCCTAAAGAAAACGAATTGTTACGCCTTCTTGCATTACATGCTAATGATTTAATGCCAAGGGAACTAGCATTAACTAAAATCTGGAGGGACGATAATTATTTTACATCTAGAAGTATGGACGTTTATATTGCTAAACTTCGTAAGTACTTAGATAAAGATGATTCTGTTGAAATCCTGAACATACACGGAGAAGGATTTAGACTTGTTATTAAAGAAGACGAATAAACGTTAGGTTTCCAGTTATATATACTATGCAATCTCAGTAATTAAGTTATTGGGATTGCATTTTATTGTCTATAACTTTAATAATTGTTTGTTCAGCAGTTTTGTAATTAAACCAAAGCGTGTCACTATTTTTCTTAAACCAAGTGAGTTGCCTTTTAGCAAATCGGCGTGTGTTTTTCTTTATTTCAGAAATGGCAAACTCTAGTGACCACTCATCATCTAAATAGTTAAAGAGTTCTTTATAACCAACGGTATTTAAGGCGTTGTAGTTTTTGTAAGGTTCTAAAGACTTAACCTCTTTAAGCAAACCTTCAGCCATCATTATATCAACACGATCATTAATGCGCTCGTAAATCTTGGTTCGATCTGCTTCTAAACCAACTGTAATAGTATTAAAAGGACGTTCTTCTTTATCTTGTTCTAAAAAAGAAGTATAAGTTTTTTGTGTTCCAATACAAATTTCTAACGCTCTAATTACTCTATGAGGGTTGTGAATATCTACCTTTTCAAAGTACTTAGGATCTAAAGTTTTTAATTGGTTTTGTAGTGGCTCTAAGCCTTCATTTTTAAGACTATCATTTAACTTAAGCCTTATGCTTTCATCAACATCTGGAAAATGATTAAGCCCTTTAACAATAGCATCTACATACAAACCGCTACCACCAACTAAAATAACGATATCCTGAAGTTTAAAAAGCTTGTCCAACAATGCTAATCCATCACGCTCAAAATCTCCCACAGAATAATCTTCTTTGACACTTAGATTCTGAATAAAATGATGTTTAGCAGCGCTTAACTCTTCCTTAGAAGGAACAGCTGTACCAATTGTCATCTCTTTATAAAATTGTCTCGAATCTGCTGAAACTATTTCAGTGTTGTAGTGATTAGCCAGTTTAATACTTAAGGCTGTTTTTCCAATGGCTGTAGGACCAACTACTGCTATTAAAGTCTTAGCCATAACTATTCCTCATTAAGTATAAAACCGCATTTATGGCAGTATTTAGCATTGTCCTGATGTTTAGTTGCATTACAATGCCTGCAAACCTGTGTATTAATATGTACTAAAGCATCACGTTCTTCTTTAGTGATTTTAATATCTCCTTTATTAGAATGATTATCTTTATTTACATATTCTGCGCTTACAATTCCTGTAGGTACAGCAATAATACCGTAACCTAATATCATTATTATAGCCGCAAGTAATTGTCCTAAAGGCGTAACTGGTGCTATATCTCCAAAGCCAACAGTAGTAAGTGTAACTATACACCAATACACACTAACTGGGATACTTTTAAAGCCACTAGCTTCACCTTCAATTAAATACATTAGCGTCCCAGATATAATACACATAACCAATACGCTAAATAGAAATACAAGTATTTTAGGTGTACTGTCTTTTATGGCTTTTACTAGTTTGTTAGATTCACCAATAAAGCGGGCAATTTTCAGTATTCTGAAAACTCTTAAGAGTCTTAAAGCACGTACTGTAAGCAAGTAAGTAGAACCTGCTAAAATGAATGATAAGTAGAGTGGAAGAGTAGACAATAAGTCTATAATACCATAAAAGCTAAAGATGTATTTTGAAGGCTTTCTTATTGATATTATTCTAAGAATGTACTCAATAGTAAAGAAAATTGTAATAAACCACTCGCCATAATAAAGCCACTCATAGATCCATTTATCTAAACCAGCCACACTTTCTAGCATAACAAAAATGATACTAATCAAGATTAAGATTAGTAAAACCACATCAAACAACTTACCCATAGGCGTATCTGCCTCGTAAATTATTTCATGAATTTTGTCTCTAGTTTGTCCTTTACTCATAGTACATTGGGCTATTTCTTTCTGAAATTAGATAACTAAAAGCCTAAATTAGTTATCTGGCTAAAGCTTTACAATCTTAAGGCGCTTATTTCTTCGCATATAAGATTGTATGATATGCTGTGCATCTCTATCATTTTCCATTGGTGTAATAATAGATCTTATAATATCTGGATGAGAAATTTGATGATTTAAATCAAAATACCCAACACCCATAAAAATACCATTTTCTATGAGTAATGCACTTTTTTCTGAAGTTTCTCTACCACGATCTACAACGATCATATTTTGATTAGAAAAACTATACTTATCTATTATAGCTTGTATTCGTTTATTATAAACCTCTGGAGATTCCTCTGAAACACAAGCTCCAAAACATTTTTTAATAGAATAATTAAAACAAGCGCTATCTGAGTTAGAAATGCCTGTTAAATTTAAACATAAACCAAATTCTTCAATTATACGATCCATAAATGATCGTGCTTGATTTTTATTGGTAAACGTAGTTATAGGAGTCTTTTTAGTCTGGTTTTTTGAGTAGTAAAGTTTTAAGTAGCCATTATCATCATAGGTTTGGTATAACCCGTAATTAAAAACTGAACGTTTTAAGGCTCTATTGTACTTAGGTTTTAGTTTTTTAATTTCTTGATTTTCTTTCAGTAACGCTACCAACTCATTTCCTGTAGCTTCATAAGTTACAGCGTAAACTTCATTTTGCATTTCACGGCTCTTTACAGATTCACTTGTAAAGTGTTGGTTTAACCGCTTTCTAATATTTTTACTTTTACCTACGTATATAATCTCGCCATCGTCATCATGCATATAATACACACCTGTAGACGATGGTAACTCTTCTACAATCCTAATGAGTTTTGTATCTAAGGAAGATTTAGGTTTTGTTTTAATATTGGCTTTAATTATCTCTTTATCTACATCTTTCTGTAATAAGAGTTTAAAAAGTTTTACAGTAGCAATAGCATCACCATCTGCTCTATGTCTTGATGAAATAGGTATTCCTAATGCTTTGGTAAGTTTTCCTAAGCTGTAAGAAGCATGACCTGGCAATAGTTTTTTAGAGAGCTCTACACTACAAAGTGTTTCACGTTCGTATTCATAGCCTAGCCTTCTAAATTCAGTACGTAAAATTCTATAATCAAACTTAGCATTGTGTGCTACTAGTATACAATCTTGAGTAATTTCTAAAATACGTTTTGCTATCTCATAAAACTTAGGAGCATTGCGTAACATATCGTTGTTAATGCCGGTTAGACCTACTACAAAGGGTTGTATAGGACGCTCTGGATTTACCAAGCTTATAACTTGATCTACTACTTCATGACCGTCAAACTTATAGATGGCTATCTCTGTTATGCCTTCTTCGTTATACTTTCCGCCAGTAGTTTCTATGTCTAATATTGCGTACAATCTATTTTATCTCTTCTAATTGTAATTTCGTTCTCCAAAAATAGCACTTCCAATCCTAACCATTGTACTTCCTTCTGTTATGGCTAACTTATAGTCTCCACTCATTCCCATTGATAATATGTTTAATGAATTGTGATCTTTTGATAGTCTGTCAAAATGAGACTTAAGTGATTTAAATTCTCTTTGTACTTGCTTTTCATCATTTGTAAATGTAGCCATACCCATAAAGCCAACCACATTTACATTAGGATACGTTTTTTTAAAGTCTTTATTCAGGATAGCTTCAGCGTCATTAATATCCATTCCAAACTTTGTGTCTTCTTCAGCAATCTTTATTTGCAAAAGACAGTTTATTGTTCGGTCATGTTTTTGTGCTTGCTTATTAAGTTCCTTAATTAATTTAAGCCTATCTATACCGTGAACTAAGTTTACATATTCTGCCATATACTTAACTTTATTGCTTTGTACATGACCAATCATATGCCACTCTATATCTTTAGGTAAGTTTTCCCATTTCTCTGTCATTTCCTGTATCTTATTTTCACCAAACACACGTTGCCCAGCATTATAAGCTTCTAAGAGATCTTTTTCTGGTTTAGTTTTAGATACAGCAACTAATACAACGTCTTCAGGAAGTTGACTTTTATAGTATTTTATTTGTTCTGATATATTCATAACACTGCAAAAATACAGCTATGTAATGGGAATGTCTAATATTTATTAAGTACTTTATTAAAACTCATAGATACAGATACCGCTTCTTAATTTAGGCTCTATATAAGTACTTTTGGGTGGCATTGTTAGGTTGTTATCTGCAATACTTTTTAACTCTTCCATAGTAATTGGTAACATACCAAAACCTACTTCAAATTCTTTAGCATCTACAGCATACTTTACATCTACCAAATCATTTTTACCGTGAATGTAAGATAAGCGCTTATCGTTTCTAACATCCTCAATTCCTAATATTGGATTAAGTAATATATCGTATAAAATTTGAGTGTCTAAGGCTTCTAATGGATTACTAAAATTACGATAGCGTTTTCTTAGATATAAAGAATAAAAATGCCCATCTAAATACATACTAAAATGATGTTTTTTAGAAGGCCTGTATTGTTGTGTGCCTCTATTTTCTATTCTGAAAACCATATCGAGTTTAATTAGAAACTCTTCTTTACTAAGGCCATTTAAATCTTTTACCAACCTATTAAATTGATGAATTTTTAGATTCTCCTCAGAAATATAGTAACTCATAAAATACTTGTAAGATTCTTTTATGTTAGAATCTTTACTCGAAGACATATCTTGATTTAGTAAAACTGAAGAAGCAGACCTATGGTGGCCATCTGCTATATAAAGCTCCGGCATTTGCTCAAACTCTTTTACAATAGTATCTATTTCCTGAGTGCCAGTAATAGGCCATAGGTAATGGGTGTCTCTATATGTGGTAGTAAACTCATACTCAGCTCGAGAAGCCATAACCTTTTTCATTATAGAAGATATGGTCTCATTTTCCTCGTAGGTAAGTAATACAGGTTCTGCGTTAAACCCTACAGTTTTAAGGTAATCCTTAAACAAGGTTTCGCGATACTCTATAGTATCTTCGTGCTTCTTTATAATATTGTTTTGGTAATCTTCTGCGCTGGAAGCACCAATAATTCCCGTAAACTCTTGAAAGTCTCTATCAATAATTTTATAGATATATAAAGATGGCACCTTATCTTTTATAAATATGCCATCTTCTTTAAATTCTTGATATCTATTTCTTACAAGCTCAAAACGTTCTTCACCATTAATAACCTTTTGGTACTTATAACCAGGATTTACTATATGTAAAAACGAATACGGATTGTGGTCTAGTCTTGCCTCACGCTCTGCTGGCGTGTAACTTTGGTACGATCTAGAGGCGATTAGGCTTACCTTATCACGTGTTGGTCGTACAGCATTAAAAGGACGTATTACTGCCACAATTAGTGTGTATGGTTAATGAATTTAAGCAAACTGTTTGCTAACAACTTCTGCTTTTCTGTTTTCTGAATAATCGTAAAAGCCTTCACCAGACTTTACACCTAACTTACCTGCACGAACCATATTTACCAATAGTGGGCAAGGAGCATATTTAGGATTTTTAAAGCCTTCATACATTACCTCTAAAATAGAAAGACAAACATCTAAACCAATAAAATCTGCTAATTGTAATGGTCCCATTGGATGTGCCATTCCTAATTTCATTACTGTATCTATTTCATAAACTCCAGCGACACCGTTGTATAGTGTTTCGATAGATTCATTTATCATAGGCATTAAGATACGGTTAGCTACAAATCCTGGATAATCATTTACCTCGACAGGAATCTTATTTAGCTTTTTAGAAAGCTCCATAATAGTATTGGTAACCTCATCACTAGTATTGTAACCTCTAATAATTTCGACCAATTTCATAACTGGTACAGGATTCATAAAGTGCATCCCGATTACTTGATCTGGTCTAGATGTTACAGCGCCAATTTGTGTAATAGAAATAGAAGAAGTATTTGTTGCCAAGATGGTATCGTCTGGACAAACCTCATCTAACTCTCTAAAAATATTTAATTTTAAATCTACATTTTCTGTAGCAGCTTCTACAACTAAACCTGCATACTCAACACCTTTAGCTATACTTGTTGTAGTATAAAGATTATCTAATGTGTTTTGTTTATCTTCTTCAGTAATTTTTTCCTTGGCAACCATACGGTCTAAGTTCTTTGTAATGGTATCCATACCACGTTTTAAAGATGCCTCAGAAATATCTATAAGTTGTACTTTGTAACCAAATTGCGCAAAAGTATGTGCTATACCGTTGCCCATTGTTCCTGCACCTATTACTGCTATATTTTTCATGTAAGTTATTTATAAGTTTCAGTTAACCTATGAAGGTTAAAGGGTTAATTAAAATTCGTTTATAATTAGTTTTGCCACACGTAGAGCTTCTGCACCTTGTTCTAAAGTTACAATTGGCGTCGTGTTATTTTCAATTGCGTCTGCAAATGTCTCTAACTCATCTAAAATGGCATTATTTTCAGTAACTTCTGGATTGTCAAAATAGATTTGTTTTTTAACACCTTCGGCATTCTGCAAAATCATATCAAAATCTCCTGGTTGTTCTGGAGCATCTTTCATTTTTACAACCTCACATTTCTTAGTTAGAAAATCGACAGAGATGTATGCATCTTTTTGGAAAAATCTTGCTTTACGCATGTTTTTCAATGAAATTCTACTAGCTGTAAGATTGGCAACGCAACCGTTTTCAAACTCTATACGAGCATTTGCAATATCTGGCGTGTCGCTAATAACAGAAACACCACTTGCGCTTACGTGTTTTACTTTTGATTTTACAACACTTAAGATTGCATCTATATCATGTATCATAAGATCTAATACTACAGGAACATCTGTTCCTCTAGGATTAAACTCTGCCAATCTATGTGCTTCAATAAACATAGTATTGGAGATTTCATCTTTAACAGATTTAAATGCAGGATTAAAACGCTCTACGTGTCCTACCTGACCTTTTACATTATAGTCTTTAGCTAACTGAAGTAATTCCTGAGCTTCTTCAACTGTACTTGTTATAGGCTTTTCTACAAAAAGATGTTTTCCAGCCTTAATAACTTGTTTGGCATTTTCGAAATGAAATGTTGTAGGTGTTACAACATCTACCATATCTACATTTTCCAACAATTCTTCAATTGTGTCAAACTGCCTATAGCCAAATTGCGCTGCTATTTCTTTTCCGTAATCTTTATTTGAATCGTAAAAACCAACAAGGTCATATCGGTTAGATTCCTGTAAAAGACGCAAGTGTATTTTTCCTAAATGTCCTGCGCCAAGAACTCCTGCTTTTAGCATAAGTGTTATGATTTTCAACAAAAATAAGATTTCTCAATCTGTTTGGAAAGTTTAAGAAGAATTATCAATTTTATCCTCGTGAAAGATTCCCATAGACAACAAGGCAAACGCCAACAGCTCGTAAAGATTGTACAAGAGAAAGGTATTGAAGACCAGAAGGTTTTAAAGGCCATAGGTAGTATACCAAGACATTTATTTATGGATAGTAGTTTTGAAGATCACGCCTATCAAGACAAAGCTTTTCCTATTGCTGCAGACCAAACCATATCTCAACCCTATACAGTAGCGTTTCAAACAGAACTTTTACAAATTAAAAGAGGTGATATAGTTTTAGAAATAGGTACAGGCAGTGGTTATCAAACTGCGGTGCTTTGTTACTTAGGTGCCAAAGTTTACACTGTTGAACGCCAAAGAGAATTGTTTAAGAAAACAGAACGCTTTCTTCCTAAATTAGGGTATAGGCCAAAATATGCCACATTTGGAGATGGCTATTTAGGACTACCAGATTATGCACCATTTGATAAGATTATAGTTACTGCTGGTGCACCGTTTATACCAAAACCTTTAATGCAACAGTTAAAAGTAGGAGGTAGGTTAGTTATTCCTGTAGGAGATGATGTTCAGATAATGACATTGTTAGAACGAAAAAGCCAAAAGGAGTTTAAGAAAACTACTTTTGGCGAGTTTAGATTTGTTCCTCTTTTGGAGGATAAAAATTAAGCTTATTGTATAGTAAACGTTAACCTATCTACGTTTGTACTTGTAGTGTCTGATAATGTAATTTCATTATCTATTCGTTCTGTTAATACCCAATTGCGTTCTAAATCTGTAAATGGATCTTGTTGGTTAAAGTCTAAAAACAAAAATTCATTTAATGTATCATTAGTTGATGTTGTTGAATAATTCCAGCTACCAGTTTCCGAAAATAAATCATTTTCGCCAATAACAGTACCATTAGCTGTAAATTGAAAAGTGAAGCCTTGAAAATCCTGCTCACTGGCAACATTATCTAGATCTAATCTTGTTATAGTGTAGGTGCCTTCAATATTTGTTTCGATATCTGCATTTGGGCCATCATTAGGACTAGCGGTTGTGCCGTCATCATCACTGCTGCAAGACATTGCAATAGTACAAAGTGAGGCTAATAAAAGTGTTTTGATAGATTTCATAAGTCGTTTTTATTTTAAGATACCCAAAAGGATACTTTTTATGACTTAAGAAATTCCTAAATTTTTATCTGTTTATTTTTTAAACAGGCTGGCTTGGTCTGCAAACTCTACGATATTAAAATCTGGACTGTCATATATAGTAAGTTCCGAACGGCCTTTAGCAGTTATATTTATAGCGTTATCTGCTTTTACTGAAGCTTTTGCTCTGCCTTCAATAATTACCGTACAGGTTTGAGAAGTCAATTTTTCTCCAGTAAACGAAGTTGAATTATCTGCTCTTAATGTAAACTCTTTCACATCACCTTCAATTTTAGCTTCTGCATCTTCTAATAAGTCTGCTTTAAATTCAGGCGAATTTACTAAGGCTTCAACATCACTTTTTTGGTTAAGTTGAAATACTGTATTTTCTGCAGTTACATTAAGCTCTGCTTTTGCGTTGTCATTATTAATAAGCGTAAACGTTTCTGCCTTAATGGTACCATAAAATCTTGAACTTCCAGATGTCTTAATAGTTACGGTGTTAAAGAGTAAATCTGTTAAACCACTAATTTCTGCCTTTTCTTTTACTCTAATTTCATTTAAAGCATCTGTAAAGGTTACTCTTACACGCAAACGTTTGCTTCTTCGTATTTCTTTTATAGTCTGTAAGTAAAGAACGTTTCCTATAACATCTACATCTATAACTTCGTGTAGGTTGTCATCTGCTTCGATCTCAATCATTGCAGTTGGTCCTTTAACAATAACGACTTCAAACTCTTCACCTATTTCCATTGCGGTAAACGGTTCTATTTCAGTTTGTTCAACAGTTACATTTCTACTGCCTTTAATTTTTTCTTGTGCTTGTATTGTTGTAAAAGTTAATACAAATAAGAGTGTTGTTGCTAAAAATTTGGTTTTCATATTCAATTTATTATAACACAAATATAATAGAAAAGCCTCCATAATGGAGGCTAATCAACATTTAACTAAACAAATTAAGAGTTTTATCCTTTTGAAATATTTCCACCAGTAGTACTATCATCAGAGATGTTAGTGTCTTCTGGATTACCACTGTATTTTATATTGCCGCCAGTTGAGACGTCTGCGCTAATTTTTTTATTTGCATTTACCTTTATATTGGCACCTGTTGTAGCTTTAGCTTCTACGTTTTGAGCTTTAAGGTTATCTGCATTTAGATTTGCACCTGTTGTAGCTTTAACATTAAATGTATTAGTATTACCTTGTAGTTTTAGGATACCACCACTGGTGGCTTTAGCTTCTAAATTCTTTGTATTAAGTGAAAGTGTTACATTGCCGCCACTTGTTGTGCTAACCTCTAAAGACTCTGCATTTAATTGGCCATCATTCTCTAATTGCGCTCCAGAATTTACGTGAATCTCTTCTAAATCTGTATAAGTTACAAAAACGTGCTTACGCTCTGAGCTGCCAATATTTGCATCAGTTTTAATGATTAAGGTATTATCTTCTACATAAATTGTAATGATTTCTTGTAGATTTTCATCTGCCTCGACAACAACATTTTGAGTGTTACCTTTAGTTAGGATAACATTTAAGCCGTGCCCTGCATCTATCTTATTAAAATTAGATTGGAGAGTTATGGTTTCATTAGTAACGTTTCCATTACCATTAACTCCTGAAATGAAGCTGCAAGAACTTAATAAAATGCTAAGAACTACGCCTATAATTACTTTGGTTAGAGTGGTCATTTTGATTAGTTTTTTTGATTATGAATGATAAAATTGGGTGAAATTAAGTTGTTTAGCAATATAATTTCACCCAGTTGTTGATTTAGTTGAGTGAATCGTTAGAAACCTTATTTATCTCTATACCATTCTCATCAATTTTAATTGAGTTTACTTTCTCTTTATTAACTTCAACACCATTTTTATTGATTTTTACTTCAACTTCTTGGTTATTTATGTTTAACCTGGCATTAATTTCGTCATCATCACTATCCCAATCGTCATCATCTTCATCAATAGGACAGGTTTCACAAATAATCTTATCTTTAGCTATGGTTAAATAATGTTCTTCCATATCATGTTCGAGGATGTCATTGCTATTCCAATTGTTCCTGTGATAACTAGATGCATTTTTATCTACGTATAGCGTTGTGCCAACAGGAATAAACAAGGTAACTTCTACTTCTTGATCGTGAAATTTATCTAACGGATTTGCAGTTAAGTAAGAATCTAACGCTAACGTATTGTTAGTAAAAGTATAGTTGTACTCTATGTTTGAAGCAAATCGTTTTGCATCATTATAGTCTGAACCTTCGGAGTTTTTAAGTACTTGTATACTTGCAACACTATCTTGTGTAGATCTCACTATTAAAGCAACATCTTGAGTATAAAGTATTTTATTACCATTACTGTCATACTTTATTTTAAAATCTCCGTGCTTATAATAACCTTGATTGTAAAGTGGATTATTTTTCATTCTTACCGAAAGTGTATCATTAGGTGTGATAGGTAAGATTTCAGTCTTTACTACATCGGCATCAAAAGCGCGTTGCGTTGCTTGTCTTATTCCCAATGCAACTAAAACCGATAAACATACTAACCATAACCCAAGTAATACAAATTTTGCAGTTGTACCAATAGATTTTAATTTCTTAACCAGAATTTTTAATCCAAGGTAAAAGACAAAGAAAAAAGGAATTCCTACTGCAAAAAATATTAAGATAGAAACCACCCAAATAGGAGCGCCTACGTTTGCCATTTCGACATAATCTGTCCAAGGAGCATCTATTATACCAAATGTTCCAACACTAAAGAGTCCTATAAATAGAGCAATAAGAGTAACACCACCAATTAATAATAAGAATACGCCAATAATTTTCACGAAGACTTTAAGGCAAAACATGATGATTTTTCCAATAGCTTCAACAATTGCAGAAACACCTGATTTTGCTTTATTACTATATTGGTCATAATTTACATCTTTAACTTTGCTGGCAACGGTATCAAAGCCTTCTCGTACCTTTTTTTCGATATTACTTATATTCACTGCTTCACCTCTCATGGCAAGTTTTTCTGCAGTGGTGTGTGCTTCTGGCACAAAAATCCAGAAGACAATATAAATTAATATGAAAGCACCACTAGAAAAAATGGTAAGTAACACCCATAATAAACGCATCCATAATGCATCTATACCTAAATAATGTCCTAATCCGGAAGACACACCACCAATATACTTATGGTCTGGATCTCTATACAGTTGCTTGTAGTTAGGTTGTTTTTTAGACGAATAATCATCCTCGAAAATTTCATCATCTAATTGATAGTCTTCAGGTTGACCCATTACTGCAATTACTTCATCTACCTCTTTTAAAGTGATGACTTGATTGTCTGTTTCAATTTTTTCTGAAAATAACTCAGAGATTCGAGCTTCTATGTCGTGTATAATTTCATCACGACCTTGAGCATCTGTAAAAGATCTTTTTATAGCCTCCAAGTAACGTTGAAGCTTATTGTAAGCCTCTTCGTCTAGGTGGAAAAAGAATCCAGCGAGATTTATGTTTACGGTCTTATTCATCTTGTTTAGTTTTTTTGGTCGTTACTTTAGTTACTGCATTGTGTAGATCATCCCAAGTAGAGGAGAGTTCTTTTAAAAATAGTTTTCCGGTTTCTGTAAGGCCATAGTACTTACGTGGCGGTCCGCTTGTGCTTTCTTCCCAACGGTAGCTTAACAAGCCTGCATTTTTCAATCTGGTAAGTAAAGGGTAAATTGTTCCTTCTACTACCAGTAGCTTTGCGTCTTTTAACGTGTCCAGAATTTCTGCCACATATGCATCTTCATCTCTAAGAATAGAGAGAATGCAATACTCTAAGACGCCTTTGCGCATTTGCGCTTTGGTGTTTTCAATCTTCATACACTGAGTTTTTGAATGTCATTACTGTTCGATTTTTTGATTGATGAATGAGAAAAAATAGTATACCTATTATTTTCTTATACAAATATATGGTTAAAAAAAGGTATTATGCAATACAAAGTACCATATAATTTTAAAATTTAACATTTATATAATCTTATTATAGCAGATTATTTGTTGTATTTTTGAAGCTATAAAACACTAATTATGAGTCTTAGTCCTAGTAAAATCAATACCTTCCTGTTTTTTAAATTACCTTCTGCATGGTGGTGTGGAGTAAGGTTGAAAGAAATTGATGCTAATAGAGCAAGCGTTAGTGTAAAACATAAATGGTTTAATCAAAACCCATTTAAGTCTATGTATTTTGCTGTTCAGGCAATGGCCTCTGAATTATCTACAGGTGCATTGGTTATGAATAGTATAAGAGCAAAAGGAAAACCAGTTTCTATGCTAGTAGCAAACAACAAAGCTACATTTACTAAAAAAGCTACAGGACGTATTTACTTTGAGTGTTTAGATGGTCAAGCAATTGCTGAAGCTATAGACAAAACTATTGCAACAGGAGAAGGCCAAACACAATGGATGAAAAGTGTTGGTAAAAATGAAGACGGTATAATTGTTTCAGAATTTCACTTTGAGTGGACAGTGAAATTAAAATCTAAGCGGTAACCCTTAGTCGTATTTAGGGTAGAGAACTTGGTCTTTAGTGGTTAGGGTTAATTCTCCTTCTTCACTAATATAATAATCTAATAAAAGGTCTCCCCAATAAGTGCCATCTGTAAAGTTGGCTAAAATCCATTTATTGTTAATTACCTTAATACTATTTATTCTCATAAAACCTTCCATACCTTCATAAGGTACCAGGTCATTATCTGCATCTGCTTTATTTCTTCCAATAATAGCATCTTCAATTAAAACTTCTATTTCTTCTGGTGTTACACCTCTTTCAGAAAAATATTCGCTAGCATATGCATTACTGCTTAGTGTGAATTTTTGAGACTCTAGTGCAACATTAATTAATGAGTCATTTTCAGACTTATATCTTTCAACATTTAATTTTAGATTTTCAATCTGTGATTCTTGATTTTCATAAACCCCTTTTGCATTGGCATATTGAAATATGATATATAGTACTGCAAAAATAAATAGGTATAAAAATATGCGACTTCTCATTATAGGGTAATTTTTAAATTATCGTAGGCTAAATGTATATGATCTGGTAATTGGGATTCTACTTCATCGTGAAATCCTAAAAGATGGCTAATGTGAGTAAAATATGCTTTTTTAGGTTTCACTTTTTCAACAAAAGAAAGGGCTTCTTCTAAATTAAAATGTGAGGCGTGAGGCTCTATTCTCAATGCACTAATTGTTAATACTTCTAAATTTTTAAGTTTGTGTAACTCCTCATCTGGTACTGTTTTTACATCTGTTATATATGCAAAATTCTCAATTCGGTACCCAAAAACCGGTAATGTATTATGTAACACTCTAATTGGTATAATAGAAATACCGTTAACCATAAAGGGTTTATTTTTAATTGGGTTTAATACAACATCTGGTGCTCCAGGATATTTGTTTTCTGTTTCAAAGATATAGGCGAATCGTTGCTTTAGAGAGTTAAACACACGCTCATTACCATATAAGTTAATTGCACCTTGTTTAAAGAAAAAAGGTCTTATATCGTCTAAGCCAGCTGTATGGTCACTGTGTTCATGTGTAAATACAATAGCATCTAAACGTGGTATAGGGTTAGTAAGCATTTGTTGCCTAAAGTCTGGACCACAATCTATCACAATATTTTTTCCGTTAATTTCTATTAAAACAGAAACACGTAAACGTTTATCTTTAATGTTCTCACTTAAGCAAACAGGATGTGTACTTCCAATGATAGGAATTCCTTGAGACGTGCCAGTGCCGAGATAGGTAATTTTCAATCTAATTCTTTGTTTACAAAAGTAATTATTATTTTTTCTTTTGGCATTGCATTTGCTACCTTTGATGTGTACTGAAAAAGAATACTTAAAAACACGTTATGCCAATAACTATAATGGGCGACAAGGAATTTGAAAATGTTCCTTCCATAAAGAGCAAAGCATTAAGAATAAACCTTAATCAAAATATTTACGGGACTTTTGCAGAAATAGGTGCAGGACAAGAAACTGTACGTAATTTCTTTAGAGCTGGTGGTGCTTCTGGTACCATTGCAAAAGCAATGAGTGCGTACGATAAAGATTTTAGTGATGCAATTTATGGTATAGAAGAAGATAGGCGATATGTTACAGAAGCTCGCCTACAAAAAATGCTTAAGCATGAGTGTGATTTAATGGAGAACAGATTAGATAGAGAAAAACATCCTAATAAGTTGTTCTTTACTTATGCTAATACTGTTGCTACAATAGATTTTGCTAAAAAATATAAAGGTCACGGTTGGGTAGGTATTAGATATCAAGTAGATCCTACTGAAGATTACAATGAAATTATACTTCACGTAAGGTTTCATGAAAACGATGCACGTTTACAGCAAAATACACTTGGTATATTAGGTACAAACCTTATTTATGGAGCTTATTATAAATATGATTCTCCTAAAAAACTACTTAGATATTTATACGATCATATAGATAAAGATCAGATAGAGATAGATACCATTAACTTTTCTGGACCAAAGTTTGACGACACTGTAGATAACCGATTAATGAGTTTACAGCTTGTGAAAAACGGAATGACAGAAGCTGTCATGTTTGCTCCAGATGGGAACAATGTCTTGCCAGCACGTATTTTATACAAGAAAAATGTACTAGCTTTAAGAGGTAGCTTTAGGCCAGTTACTAAAGTAAATATGGATATGTATGAAAAATCATACAAGCTATTCTTAGATGAAAATAAAGTAGATCCAGAGCGCTCTGTTTGTATTTTCGAAATTACGCTTTCTAATCTTAGAGCAGAAGGAGAGATTGACGAAGAAGATTTTATGGATCGTGCTAAGCTGCTATGTTCTTTAGGGCAAACGGTTATGATTTCTAATTTCCAGGAATACTATAGAGTTGTAGAATACTTCTCAAGGTTTACTAAAGAACGTATGGGCCTTGCAATGGGTGTAAATAACTTAATTGATGTCTTTGACGAGAAATACTATCGCCATTTAAGTGGTGGTATATTAGAAGCCTTTGGTAAATTATTCTTTAAAGATTTAAAAGTTTACCTATATCCATTAATGGATCCTGAGACAGGTGAAATTACCAATAGTGAAAACTTGAAAGTGCATCCAAGAATGAAAGAGCTTTACAAATTCTTTAAGTACAATGGTAAAGTTGTTGATGTTGAAGATTACAACCCTGAAATTTTAAATATCTATTCTAGAGAAGTTTTACAAAAAATTCTGAATGGAGAAAGTGATTGGGAAGATATGTTACCTGCTAACACGGTAAAGTTAATAAAGGAACAGAAACTGTTTCACTGTGAGAACACTGCAGCAGAAAATGTTTAGTTTTATAAATGAGATATAAAAAAAAGCCCGAAGTTTTAACTTCGGGCTTTTTATTTGCATCTTAAAGATTACTCAATTCTTGTAATTTTTGCGCCAATTGCTTTTAAGCGTTCATCTATATTTTCATAACCTCGATCTATCTGTTCTATATTATGAATAGTAGACGTTCCTTTGGCAGACAATGCAGCAATAAGTAATGAAATACCTGCACGAATATCTGGACTTGTCATTGTAGTTGCTTTTAGTTGCGACTCAAAGTTATGTCCAATAATAGTTGCTCTGTGAGGATCACAGAGTATAATCTTTGCGCCCATATCTATTAGTTTATCTACAAAAAACAAGCGACTCTCAAACATTTTCTGATGTATGAGAACACTACCTTTTGCTTGTGTAGCAACTACTAACATAATACTTAATAAATCTGGTGTAAAACCTGGCCAAGGCGCATCACTAATGTTCATTATAGAACCATCTATAAAACTCTGTACTTCATAACCATTGGTGTGAGCAGGAATATGTATATCGTCGCCTTGTTTTTCAACAGTAATTCCTAGTTTTCTAAACGTATTAGGAATTAATCCTAAATCGTCCCAACTTACATTCTTTATAGTAACCTCACTTTTGGTCATTGCAGCAAGACCTATCCAAGATCCTATTTCAATCATATCTGGGAGGACATTGTGAGTACAGCCACCTAAAGTTTCAACTCCTGTAATTTTAAGTAAGTTAGATCCTATGCCTTCAATATTAGCACCCATAGATACTAACATTTTACAAAGTTGTTGTAAGTAAGGCTCACAAGCTGCATTGTATATAGTAGTTTCTCCTTTTGCTAAAACTGCAGCCATTACAATATTTGCAGTACCAGTTACAGATGCTTCATCTAATAACATATAGGTACCTGTAAGACCGTTAGGAGCATCTACGCCATAAAAGCGTTCTTCTTTATTATATCTAAAGTTTGCACCAAGCTTAATAAAGCCTTCAAAATGCGTATCTAAACGTCTTCTTCCAATTTTATCACCACCAGGTCTAGGAATGTAACCTTTTCCAAAGCGAGCTAGTAAAGGTCCAACTATCATTATAGAACCTCTTAAGCCACTACCTTCTTGTTTAAAAAGCTCACCTTCTAGATACTCTAAATCCAGATCGTCACTTTGAAAACTATAACTGCCTTTAGAAAGTTTTTCAACCTTTACACCTAAATGCTCCAGAATAGTGATGAGTTTATTTACATCTCTAATATCTGGTATATTATTAATTATGATTTTTTCTGAAGTTAGTAAAACTGCGCAAAGAATTTGTAATGCTTCATTTTTTGCGCCTTGAGGCTGTATGTCACCTTTTAATTGATGACCACCTTCTATTTTAAAGGTTCCCATAAGGTCTGGTAAGATTTTAAATTGAAATTTAAACAGTTCTCAAGGTAAGCTATTGCAAACTTTAAACTGTTATGTAATGATTAAGGATTAACGTCTTTTGCGTCCTTTATTTCTATTATTGCTGTAAGATTTCTTTTTATAGGTTTTTCTGTTTGAGTTATGGCTATTAGTATGTTTTACTAAATCTGAAGCTTCAGACAAGTCTTCATCTTTAACTTTCATATTAATTTCACCATTACTCAATTCAAAAAGGTGATCAAAAATCACATCATCATCAACTGTATCTTTATTCCAGTTGAGAAAACATTTTTTCATGTGGTTGGCAATAGTATAAACCAAGCCATCTCTTTTATCACCCTTTTCCCATTTTACAGCCACATCAATCATTCGTTTTATGTTATTACCATAAAACCTATACTTAGGAAAGTTTTGAGGGTACTCTAAACCTTCTGGGCGTTCGTATAATTCCTCACGAGTTGGTATAGGAAAAGGTGACTCTACATTAAGTTTAAAGTCACTAATTATAAATAACTGATCCCAAAGCATATGCTGAAAATCTGGCACATCTCTTAAATGGGGATTAAGATTTCCCATTACCGAAATAATTGATTTAACTACTTTATTTCGTTCTGCATCATCTTCAATAGTTACTGCGTGTTCTACCATTTTTTGAATATGTCTGCCATATTCAGGAATAATGAGTTTACTCCTTTCAGAGTTATATTCTAAATCGTTTATCAAAATGAGTTGTTTATATTAGGTATCTCAATAGGTGCCGAAGTATCTAGCACGACTGCAAAATACTAAATTATATGCAAGTTAAAATGTTTTAAAGATAAATTTAACCTTATAAGCTAATAACACCTTCAATTTTTTCGCCTACCTCTTTATATTTAGCAATTACAGCATCTGGATTTTTCATTTTCACATTAACAGAAACGCTAGAATATGACCCTTTACTAGACGCTTTCGTGTTAATTACAGCGCCCATATCATTAAAGATAGTATGTATTTCTTTTACCTTATCCTCATCTGCAGGAATTATAAATTTATATAAGTATTCTGTAGGCCATAAAGCAGTATCTGCTAATTGACTTTTTAATTTTTTATAAAATGCGTCACTTTTATCTGTCATAGTATTAGTTTATTTACAAAAATACCATAATCATACCATTTTTGTAATCTGTTAAATTGAAATTAGTTTGAGTTTAGTATATGGCATTAATTCACGAAATTTGTCACATGGAAAGTAAAAAAATTGTAATGATAGGTGGTCCTGGTACAGGAAAAACATCTGTTATAAGAGCTATAGAAGATGAAGGCTATACATGTTTTCACGAAATTTCTAGAGATGTAACAGCTCAAGCTCAAAAGGAAGGTATAGAGCAATTGTTTTTAAAAGAACCATTATTGTTTAGTGAGATGCTCATGAATGGTAGAGTACAGCAATACATAGATGCAGAAACAATTGATGAAGAATATATATTTTTTGATAGAGGTATTCCAGATGTAACAGCCTATATGGATTATAAGGAAACGCCTTATCCAGAGCGCTTTACGATTACAAATAAAACTTATAAATATGATTTAATTTTTTATTTCCCTGTTTGGAAAGATATTTATAAGCAAGATAATGAGCGTTACGAAAGCTATGAAGAAGCTTTAGAGATACACGAGTTTTTAAGAAAAACATATAAAGGCTTAGGTTATAATTTAATCATGGTACCTAAAACTGGTGTAAGTGAACGTGTAGAATTTATCCTATCACATATAAAAGGTTTATGATAAATGCCGAACATACCCTTAGGAAATTTTGGGGTTTTGAAGCTTTTAGGCCTTCACAAGAATCTGTCATCTCTTCTGTATTAGATCATAATGACACCTTGGCACTTTTGCCAACAGGTGGTGGTAAATCGTTGTGCTTTCAGGTACCTGCAATGGTAAACGAGGGTATTTGTATTGTAATATCTCCGCTAATTGCACTTATGCAAGATCAAGTTAATGTTCTTAAAAATAAAGGAATTAAGGCAATGGCACTTACGAGTGGTATGAACTATTCAGACTTAGATGCCGCTTTAGATAATTGCATATATGGTAATTATAAGTTTTTATACCTATCTCCAGAACGCTTACAGCAAAATTTAGTTCAGGAGCGTATAAAAGCTATGAATGTAAACCTTATAGCTATAGATGAAGCACACTGTATTTCTCAATGGGGTCACGATTTTAGACCAGCATATAGGGAGATTAAAATTTTACGAGAATTACATCCTTCAGTAACATTTTTAGCACTTACAGCAACAGCCAAGAAGGATGTTGAAAAAGATATAATACAATTATTAGATTTATACCAACCCAAGGTAATAAAACAGTCTTTTAAGAGAGAGAACTTAGCATTGCGAACTCTAAAATCTAATAACAAGTACCAAACTCTGTTAAGGGAACTGCAAAACATTTCCGGAAGTGCAATTATTTATTTAAGAAATAGAAAGTTAACGTTGGATATTTCTAACTTTTTAAACGCCAATAATCTTAGTGCTACAAATTACCATGGTGGTATTACAAACTCAGAAAAGAAAGATCGCCTAAAGCAGTGGTTAGATGGTACCAAAAAAATTATGGTAGCAACAAATGCTTTTGGAATGGGAATAGATAAAGCAGATGTACGAAAAGTTATCCATTTTAATTTTGCAGATAGTCTTGAAAGCTATTACCAAGAAGCAGGACGTGCTGGAAGAGATGGTAATAGGGCAGAGGCCGTAATGATTTATAATGAAAGCGATACTATTTTAATACAAGATCTTTTTCTTAAAAACCTTCCAAGCGTTGAAGGTGTAAAATACGTGTACTCAAAACTTAATAGTTTTTTTAGAATAGCTTTTGGTGAAGGTGAAGGAGAAACATTTAGTTTTAATTTTTATGAATTTTGCCAACACTACCAATTAAATACATTATTAACATACCAAACTTTACAGACTTTAGATAGAGCTAGTGTGATAACTCTAACACAGCGTTATGCTAAAAAAAGTGAGGTGCAGTTTATTATTACAAATAAACAATTACTTTATTTTATTGAAGAAAATCCTAAATATGAACCAATTATAAAAGCCATTTTGCGTTCTTATGGAGGTATTTTTGAAGCTCCTGTTTCAATTAATTTAGTGCAGGTTTTAGCAAAGGCAGGCACTTACGAGAAAGAAGCATTACAGTTGTTAAAAGAATTGGATGAACAAGGAATCATAACATTTGAATTTTCTAAACACGACGCTCAGATTACTTTTTTAAAACCTAGGGAAGATGATCATACTATTAATCCTTTGGTGCCGTATATAAATCAACAAAAATCACATAAGGAGTACCAAATCTCTTCATTTTTAAAATATGTAAAGAATGATGAAGATTGTAAAATGCTTCAGCTATTACACTATTTTGATGAAACTAAAGGAACACCTTGTGGAATTTGCTCTGTGTGCTCAACTAAACAAACTAAATCACAAAAAACAGATTTTAAAAGTATTAAAGAAGCTATTTTTTTTCAATTAAAACAATCTAATAAGTCCTCACATGAGCTTTCAGAAGCTATAAAACTGCCTAAACAAACCTTATTACAAGTATTAAGCTTATTAGTAAGTGAAGAGTTAATTATGAGGACACCAGAAAACACATATAAAATACGATGAGAGATTTAAGAATATTATTTATGGGCACTCCAGAGTTTGCCAAAACTATATTAGATCATGTAATTAATGAAGATTACAATGTAGTAGGTGTGGTTACAGCACCAGATAAGCCAGCAGGACGAGGTCGTAAAATTCACGAGTCTCACGTAAAAGGGTATGCTGTAAAAAAAGGGTTAAAAGTATTGCAACCTACTAATTTAAAATCTGAAGAATTTAGTGAGCAACTAAATGAGTTAGATCCTAATGTAATAATAGTTGTTGCATTTAGGATGTTACCAAAACAAGTTTGGCAGTATCCTGAATATGGTACATTTAATCTTCACGCATCATTATTACCACAATATCGTGGTGCAGCACCTATTCATTGGGCAATTATAAATGGAGAGACTACAACGGGCGTATCAACATTTTTTATAGATGAAAAAATTGATACTGGTGAAATGATTTTACAAAAAGAAATAACTATTACGCCAGATGAAACAGTAGGAGAGCTACACGATAAATTAATGAATTTGGGATGTAGTACCGTTACTGAAACCCTAAAACTAATATCGGAAGATACTGTAACAACAACACCACAACCACAAAATATAACATTAAAAACGGCTTACAAACTAAATAATGACAATACAAGAGTAGATTGGTCTTTACCAGTTAATGAGGTGTATAATAAGATAAGAGGCTTAAATCCTTTTCCTGTAGCATACACAATACTTCATCAAGACAATGAGGAGTTGCGTATGAAACTTTACAAAGTTAGAATGCAACAGGAAGAACATTCGAAATCACCTGGAACAATAAACATTGAAGATTCTACCTTAAAAATTGCAGCTAAAGATGGGTTTATTTTGGTAGAAGAGTTGCAACTTCCTGGAAAGCGTAAAATGGCAATAAAAGATCTTTTAAATGGATTTAGCTTTAAAGAAGATAGCTATGTGGTCTAACCCCTTATTGGTGTTGGGATTGTTAAAATCTTAAGATTTAAAGCTGTGTTTATCAACATTAGGTTAAAGTTATTAACAAATACTCGCATTTCCCTTGCTATACCTTGCGTGGTAAAGAAATCCGTATAAATTTGTAGAGCAATTAAGCATAAGTTTAACCAACATTATTTAAAAAATTCATTCTCATGAACAAATCAGATTTAATTGATGCAATGGCAGAAGATGCTGGAGTATCTAAAGCAGCAGCAAAAAAAGCGTTAGAATCTTTCTTAGGACACATTGAAAAAGGTCTTAAAAAAGGTGACCGTATTTCTTTAGTAGGATTCGGTTCTTGGAGCGTTTCTAAAAGAGCTGCTCGTGAAGGTAGAAACCCACAAACTGGTAAGACTATCAAAATCGCTGCTAAAAACGTAGTAAAGTTTAAAGCAGGTTCAGATTTACAGAAAGCTGTAAACTAAGTTTTATCTTTATTAGATATGAGAGCCCTGCAAATTGCAGGGCTTTTTTTATTACTAGCCTTATTTGTTATATTGGTATTTTATATCTAGATTAGCTTAACTAGTTTCTTACAACCACACCTTAATGTTTACACCTAAACCGAAAAAAGGAGATTTACTTATTGCAGAGCCATCTATTTTAGCAGATGTCTCTTTTAATAGGTCTGTAATTCTTTTAGCAGAACACTCTATTGAAGGCTCTGTTGGTTTTATTCTTAATAAACATTCAGATTACGAGTTAAGCGATTTAATTCCTGAGATAGAAAATACATTTCCAGTTTATAAAGGAGGTCCTGTAGAGGAGAACAATCTATACTTTATTCATAAAGTACCAGATCTTATACCAAATAGTATTGAAATATCTAATGGAATTTATTGGGCTGGAGATTTTAATGAAGTCACTAAGCTTATTATGAGCAAAAAAGTATCTGAAGAGGATATTCGCTTTTTTTTAGGTTACTCTGGTTGGGGTGCAACCCAATTAGATGATGAACTCTCTGGAAACTCTTGGATCGTACTAGAAAATGAAGATAAGAACAATATTATTGGCAAATCTTCAGAAAGTTTCTGGAAAGAAAAAATGGTCGAACTAGGTGGCGATTACCTAATTTGGAGTAACGCGCCAGAAAATCCAAGTTATAATTAACTTAGCCTTGCGTGAGCATTAAGTTTTCCTAGTAGAGACTTTGCAGTTGTATTTTCAAACTCCTTCTTTCTGTATTTTGTAATTGACTGTATTCCTACAATAACATTTGTAATAAAAAGTTCGTCTGCTTTTTGAAGCTCAAACGGAGATATAGATGCTTCTTCTAAAGTATAATCTTCAAGTTTTCCAATAATATTTATGAGTTGTTTTCGAGTAACGCCATTAAGACAACCATCTGAAATTGGTGGCGTTTTTATAACATTGCCCTTCACTAAAAAAAGATTACCATTTAAAGCTTCTACAACACTTTTGTTTTCATTTATAAGAAGACAGTTGGCATAATCATTTTCTTCAGCATAAATACTTCCTAGAATATTTATTAGTTTATTGTTAGATTTTATTGAAGATAGTAGGCCGCTAGTTAAGTAATGATCTTTAAAAAGTTCAATTTCGTAGGCTTGGTCTATACCCATATAAAAGGGCTCCTTAAGTTCTGTAACCATAATTATAAATTCTATGCCACGGACTTTCGGAGAATACAGACCACCTTCTTTCCTATGCACCTGTAATTTTACTCTTGCATTAGTTAAAGATTTAGATTGTACAGTTTCTTTAATCTGTGTCTCTAAGTATTCTGGAGAAAAGGCCATTGGAATATCCATTCTTAATATCCTCATTGAAGACATTAATCTAAAATAGTGATCTTCCCAAAATATTACCTTACCGTTTAAAACACGAATGGTTTCAAAAAGGCTGTCTCCATAAGAATAGCCTCTATTAGTAATAGAAAGTTTTGCCTCTTCCTGAGGCATAAGATTGCCGTTAAAATTTACCATAAAAAAACCCGATTTATAAAATCGGGTCAAAGATACGGTTATGATATTTTTTTTAGGTAGAACCTAGCACTTGTTTTAGGTTAGATACCATATTTTCCCAAAGCATTTTTCCTTCTTCTACTTCATCTTCATCATCTGCAAAGTCTGTTATCATTAAAGAAACGTCTTTGGTAATTTCATCTACTTGTATACGAAGCTCAAAGAAATATGATTCTTCATTCTCTACATCATCCATCCATCTAAACTTTACGCGTTCATCTGTTTTTTTACTTAACAGTTTAGCTTGTTCTTCACTACCTTCCCAAATAAAAGTAAAAAGTTCGCCTCTAGAGTTAACATTGTCGGCATACCATTCACTAAGACCTGAAGGTGTTGATAGGTAATTGTAAAGCAAGGAAGGAGACGACTGTATAACGAACTCCATTTCATATTTTATTCTGTCTTCCATTAGTTGTGTAGTTTGTTGGTTGGCCAATATAATTATTAATTGTTAACGGCAAAACAAATTTGGCTAAAAAAAAAATTTAAAGGTGCTTGCCACGCTCAGAAATGTTATTATATTTGCACCCGCTAAGTGACTAACTTAGCAATTGAAATTTTGGCGTGGTAGCTCAGCTGGTTAGAGCGCAGCATTCATAATGCTGAGGTCGGCGGATCGTGCCCGCCCCACGCTACTGAAATTCTATAACCCCTGTATTTTCAGGGGTTTAGAATAAAAACCACGTACTAAGCGTGTCAAAAATGTGTCATTGATTTTTAGTTGGAATAAACCGGCTAAAAAAAAAATGGACTTCCCTCAAAAAAAGACTACTTCTCACATACCTTTTATAGATTATGTTCCTGCGGAACTGAAAATTTCACGCTCTAATGGATGGCAAATTGTTTTCTATGCTCGTAAGCCTGGCTGTAAAAAGCTACAACGTGTACGTCGTCGTGTAAAGGCAATAAATGGTAATCTTAAAAGGAGGAAATACGCTAAGCGTATTTGCAATAATATTGATGAGAAATTACAATTGGGATGGTCACCTTTTATAGATGGTTCTGGAAAAGATGAATACTTACCTTTAGTAGATATACTCACAAAATTCTTAGAGCAAACTGTAAGAAAATGTAATGATGGTTCATTAAGACCAGATACATTACGCTCTTATAGATCTTATATAAGAGTATTTACAAAATATTTAAAAGAAATAAATAAATCTGAATTGTTTGTGGCCGAATTTACTAAGCCATTGGTGATTGAATTTTTAGATGATATTTATTATGTTAAAAAAAGAAGTGCAGGTACTAGCAATAATTACTTAACATTTTTAAATCAAGTTTCTATTTTTATGGTAGAGCGAGGTTTGTTACCAGATAATCCAATTGCAAGTATTTCTCAAAGATCTATATCTAAGAAAAAACGAGAAAATATTCCTAGTGATACTTTAGATGAAATTTTCAAATTCCATAGATTTAAATTACCAGGTTACTATACACTTATGCTTACAATTTACAATTGCTTCATAAGGAGGACTGAAATGACCAAACTAAAAGTTAAACACATTGACCTAGAAAGGGACGTGATATTTATTAGTCGGGATATTTCAAAAAATAGAAAAGATTCTTTTGTAACAATAACTAAGCGTTTAAAAATTGCTTTAAAAGATCATTTAAAGAATTCAAACGATGAGGATTATTTGTTTAGTGATAATAATTATAAACCTGGTGAAGAGAGTTTGACACCAAAGAAAATTTCAGATGAATGGATAAGAACTAAAAAAAGCTTAAAATTTAAAAATACCTATCAGTTTTATAGTTTAAAGGATACTGGAATAACAAATATGTTTCATTTAAATATTCCTACTATTAAAATTAGGGATCAAGCTAGACATCATGATATTAGAATAACAGAAACGTATACTCCTAGACTAACAGAAAGTGATTCTACAATCAAAAACTTGGACTTCTAAATTTCTCTATTGCTTTTGTTTTTCGTGTTTTTGCAATATTTTTGTAACAAACTATATTAATTGATTGATAGTCAGTAGCTTACAGCGTTACAAAAATATTTCAGCTATATTTCGTAATTATCGTTAACTAATTAATTAACAGATAATTATAGCGTTACAAAAAGGTATTTTCATTTTTGTAATAGAGTATGTCATTTTTGTAATAATCCTTTTAAATTAGAAATTATATTATTATTTATGGAAATAATACCATTTAATGGATATAATCCAACTATTTAATTAAATAAGCAAGTTTGACAGATTCATTTAATACTATAAACGGTATAAACATTTTTAATGTTTATACCGTTTGATTCGTTTACATATTAAATTTATATAAACAGGTTTTGGTTTTAAAAGTAGATGATTCTGTATCCAAGTAAACTTAGTATCCACAGTAAGGTTTTAAAGCAATCTTTATTATAGGAAAAACTAAACATTATCTTATTAGTTTCTCAAAAGCTTTTACGCTTAGATTAACAGAAATTGAGTCTTCAACTAAAAAACTTAATCATTAAATTATTCTATTGCTTTTGTTTTTTGTGTTTTTGCACTTATTTTGTAACAAAGTGTATTAAGTATTTGTATTTCAGTAGTTTGTAGCGTTACAAAAATAAATTAGCTATAATTCTCAGAGGTATTCAACTATTTGTAATACAGTTGTTTATAGCGTTACAAAAAGCTATTTTCATTTTTGTAATACATAAGAACATTTTTGTAATAATGCACTTTCACTTAATAAAAACAAAGTAAATTGGATTATATCCAAACATTGCCAGGTGTTATTTTATCTAATTTTTAATCAGTTAAAACGGTAACAACGTTAAAGACAATAATAACATTATATTCGTTTAAAACATTTCTCAACCAATTACTTTTTGTTCGGCATTTCAAAATTCACGAGGAAGACCACGAACTTTTATACAAACTGATAACCTACTTCATCGAAAACCAAAGAGTAGCCACCAAACTCGAGGTTGATCTTAATAAAGGTATTATACTTTCGGGGCCAATTGGATGTAGGAAAACTTCATTGATGCGATAATTGCCTCATCTCTTACCACATAAAAGTCACTATCAACCCACCTTGGTGCCTTTCAGAAATATCGATTTTGGGTTCAAAAACCTTGGTTGTAAAGTTTTAGAAGACTAAGCAGATACCAAACCCTATTTTTGTGATAATTTAGGTATAGGGCCAAAAGGCAGATATTATGTTAAAGGCTGTAATGTTATAGGTGAATTACTAATCACTGACTACGAAGTGACAATGAACCAAAAGTTTTCATATTGAGCACGGTCGTGATGTCATATAACCAATCTCAACTCCAATGAAATTGAAGGACGTTATTGAGAGTAAGTAAGATCAAGAATGAGGTCAATTTTTAACCTCATTATCTTTTCTATGAGTAGTACTGATAACCGTGAATAAAATAATACATGTTTTCAAGATTTAATTTTTTACAGTGAGAAGTTCTTATTCAATCATAGAAACTTATACAATTAAATAAAACCTTTATTTATATTGGCACCGACTAATGGCGTGTATAGAATTGTTAAAAGATAACTTACTTAGGATTTTTGTGAAGAACAGTAAAGGAGATTTCTTTAGGCAACATAAAACAAGTTAATTAGAAAGGCTTGAGTAAGTCTTAGGCTTAGAAATTTTGATAATTCATAATTTGCAATATTGGGCTATTTATAATCATACATATTTGAAGGTGATGAAAATCAAGAATTCTGGAATTTCCAATTTGACTTTTTTCATGTTGAAATTATACCACGCTTGCCCAAGATAGAGTATAGTAACTTTTTGCATAGGTTTACACTCATTCTTGATCGTGTGATTTATGTCGACAATAAGTCAAGTGTATTTGAAGATCCCACTGATTTTTTCGCTATTTAAATCGCACTATATAAAAAAGTTTTAGAATTATGTATTAAGCTTAATGTACTAATGAATGATAGCGAAATAGTCTAAAGTGATATTATGGTCAACAAAAAAGAAATAGTTGAGAATGCATATTCAGATTACTTAGCAAAAGCCATAAAATCTAGGTATGTATAATTGCATTTACGATTTTTCCCATAGTTAGAAGTCAAATAAATTTCTATATTTGATATTAAACTGCCCTAATTTTATTAAAACTAACCATACAACCATACTAATAAATGAGTGAAATAACCTTAGAACAACTTTGGGCTCTAAAGAAATTCACACCTAATCCAAAACAAGAAAAAGCTATAAGACATACTGATGGCCCCTTGTTTTTAACTGCAGGGCCTGGCTCAGGTAAAACTAGAGTTCTTCTATGGAGAACACTCAATTTAATTGTATTTCAAAAAGTTGATCCTAAGAAGATTTTCTTGGCAACGTTTACCGAAAAAGCTGCACACCAACTTAAAGAAGGTTTACAGGGTTTGCTCGGAATGGTCACTAATGAAACTGGTAAACCTTATGATATTTCTGGAATGGCTTTGGGTACTGTTCATTCCATATGTCAAGACATTCTGGTGGATCGAGAGAGAAGATTTTCCGAAGGTGGTCGACGAACACAATCACCAGTATTGCTAGATTCACTTTCACAATATTTTAAAGTTTATCGTAGAAGTTTCTGGCGAGAATTAATAGAAGCAGGTGGTTATATGCTAACCGACGATATTGAAAAGAATGAAGAGCTCGCCCAACGAGAATTAATTAACTATTTCACAGGTAAAGATAGTTGGTCAAGACACCAAGCTGTTACAGAGATAATTAATGTATTCAATAGATTTTCCGAGGAGAATTTAAAACTTGAAGAGGTTTCTACAGATGATGAGGTTCTAAAAAAAATCCTCAAAATGTATGCATATTACAAGGCTAGCCATATAGAACAGAAAGTGGTTACCACAGATTTTTCACTGCTCCAACAGATGGCTTACGATAGACTATTAGAATTTGAGGGTACTGAGAATGTTTACGACCATATTATTGTCGATGAGTATCAGGACACCAATTCCATCCAAGAACAAATTTATTTCAAGTTGTCAGCTAGGTGCAAAAACATTTGTGTAGTAGGAGACGATGATCAAGCTTTATATCGATTTAGAGGAGCTACCGTTGAGAATTTAGTTGAATTCGAAAATCGTTGCTCAAAGTATCTCAATCTTAAACCCACTCGTATTGACCTTGATACCAACTATAGAAGTAAAAAAAGAATAGTTGATTTTTATACGGATTTTATAGAACAGGTCAATTGGGAAAAGAAATCTGGTAAGGGGCATTATCGTGTCGCAGATAAAAAGATCAAACCCTTCAATCAAGAAAACTTTCCTGCCATTATCACAACTCCTAAAGGCACTAAGACAGATGTCTTCAATGAAATTGCGCAGTTTGTCTTCGAATTGAAAGAAAAAGGTAAAATTGAAGATTATAATCAGGTGGCCTTTCTTTTTCCATCCTTAAGTTATAGAGGAGAAAAAAATGGCGCTGTTGCTCAATTTGAAAATGCATTGAATGAAAAAGACATTCAAGTCTTTGCACCACGTGCAGGTCGCTTCCTCGATGTGATGGAGGCAAAACAAATTTTTGGATTATTATTTTTAATTCTAGGTAGGCCTAGTCATCAAGGTCAAGCTTATGGAGGGCTTGCAAGTTTTAGAGGGTGGCAATTAGAGGCAATTGCAGAGGCAGAAAAACTGTTAAAGCAAGATAGCCTACTTGCAGAATATATTGAAGACCGTAAGACTGAGCTTGTATCTATTGAAGCAGATTATTATGCACTCTTAAGAGTGGTAAATAAAAAGAAATGGGATATCAAAAAGCCTTTAAAACTTGAGATGATTCGTGATCTGCATTCGGCTTCTGGACTTTCAGCAAAGAGCAAAGCAATATTGCAACGTCAGGGCTTTCAAAATACATTAAAGAAAAAAATACAGGCAAAACAACCTGCCAGCATAGCGTATGTCATCAATAGAATTACCTCAGTAGATTGGAGTGTCCTAGACTTATTCTACCAACTCAATGGGTTTAACCATTTCAGAAGGATGACAGAACTGGCTGAGGAAGGTATCGATGAAGGACCAATCTGTAACCTTGGTTTAATCACTCAATATCTTGCTCGTTTTATGGAAGAGTATACGCCAATTATAACGGCATCTTTTATGAATGACAGAAAGTTTGCTAATGTTTTTGTTGGATCATACCTCTATGCTATTTATCGTTTAGGCGAAGCAGAATATGAAGATGCAAATGATCCTTTTCCTAAAGGACGTGTGCCATTCCTTACCATACACCAATCAAAAGGTCTAGAGTTTCCTTATGTGGTGGTAGGCAATCTTTACCGAATGCCAAGGCCAGCTGATAAAAAAGAAATTATCACAAGAGATTTATTGAAAAAAGAAGGAGAGCCTCTCGATAAAATTTCAGAATTCGACACAATGCGTATGTTTTATGTGGCGCTCTCTAGAGCTAAACAAATGACCATATTACCGCGATGGTCACGTCAGCGTAAGATTGAACCTTTTAAAGATATGCTGGATAACACTTCATTGCCTTCATTCGATGCGCTGAAATGGGAAAATATCCCAGAAATACCTGTTGAGGTTGAGGACATCGGCCGTAGTTATAGCTACACGTCAGACTATTTAAATTATCAGCAATGTCCACGTCGTTATATGGTCTTTAAGAAATATGGATTTATACCTTCTCGCTCACAAACAATGTTCTTTGGTAGTCTCGTGCACCAAACCATTGAAGATTTACATCATTTATTAATAGCAGAAAGAGCTAAAAAAACCGCGTAATGAAAGAACACGAAATCATTGATAAGTTACGCGAGTACTTTGAGGAAAACTATGAGTTGATGCGACTTGAAGGTGGTCACGCTCTCACAGAAGACGTAAAACAATTAGCACTCACTCAAGTATTATATTACTACAATAAAATGCGTGATGTAGCTAACAAGGTTACAGATACTGAAGTAAAACTCACCCTACCAGAACAGATAACTCAAAAAGGCAGAAACTTCACGATAGAAGGCATTGTTGATATCGTTCGGGACGATGATGAAACTTGGATGTACGATATCAAAACACACGACACGGATTATATCAAGGCCAATAAAGACCTATATGGAAGACAGCTCAATGTTTATGCACATATTTGGCAAAAACTAAGAGGCCAACCACTTGACAAGACGGCCGTTATTTCTACAGCCTATCCTGCAGGATTAAAGCGAGCTCATCTCCTCAATGATCCATTTCAAATTCAGTACGAATTATCAAAATGGGAACCTTTGGTCGATTTAGATTTTGACCAAGAGAAAGTTGAAGAAATCATCGCAGATTTTGCAGAAACAGTGGATTGTATCGAGGATAAAAAATTCAAGCCTGCACCTGTTGAGGTGCTTAAAGAAAACCTGGCTGGAAGCAAATCAAAATTTGGTCAGCGTATTTGTCGCGAATGTGATGCTCGCTTCTCCTGTAGCTCTTATAGAGAGTATGTGTTAGGTAAAGGAAAAGGCAGTCGAGGAAACTTCAGAAAGTATTTTGATGATTTTGGTAGTGATACCGCCAAAGAAGAATGGGCTAATGCCAATTTAAGTGCTCGTGATATCAATACTATAAATCCAGAGTAATAAAAAATTAAAACCGTTAAATGGCACACGAAAGATTAAGACCCGAATATAGTTTCGACCAAGAAAAGATAGACCAACTCAAACAACTTGCGCCAGAGTGTTTTGAAGATGGCAAAATTAACTTCGAGACACTCCGCCAAAACTTGGGAGACTGGGCACAGGATGAAGATGATGATACCATTGAGCACTTCGGTCTGTCTTGGCCTGGTAAGCGTGATGCTCGTAAGCTTGCAGCAATGCCTGCTACAGGAACCCTAGAGCCTGTCTATGGGGAAGGACTAAAACCAGATGGTACACCAGATACCGATGGTAAAAATGACAGTAAGAACATATTTATAGAGGGCGAAAACCTCGAGGTGTTGCGCATACTGCAGAAGAGTTATGCCAACCGTATCAAGATGATCTACATAGATCCACCATATAACACTGGCAACGACTTTGTGTATGATGATGATTTTACGGAGCCTGTACAGGAATACTTGCGTCGTACTGGCCAAGTAGATGAGGAGGGAAAACCACTCACCACAAACAAACGCAGCGATGGCCGTTTTCACAGCAAGTGGCTCACGATGATGTACCCACGACTGCGCCTCGCGCGTAACTTGCTCAAGGAAGACGGTGTCATCTTCGTAAGCATAGATGACAATGAGGTACACAACCTACGTGCTATTATGAACGAGATTTTTGGTGAGGAGAATTTTATCGCCGAGTTAGTATGGAAAAGTAGGCAAAACAAAGATAATCGAAATGTTACTAGTGCTTCAATCGATCACGAATATGTTATCTGTTTTGGAAAAAAATTGAGAGGAAGCAGTAGAGATCGCACACAATATAAAAATCCCGATAATGACTCAAGAGGTGATTGGGCTAGCGCAAATATGGTAGGGTTACTTCCCGAGAATTTAAGACCAAACTGTCATTATGATTTAATAAACCCGGAAAGCAAAGTGAATTATGGAAAGCCTAAAATGGGTTGGCGTTATGATCAAAACACTATGCAAAAATTAATTAAAGAAAATAAAATACTTTGGCCAGCTTCAAGTGATGGGCGACCGAGAAGGAAAAAATTTTTTTCCGAATTGAATCAAAAGTATACTGGATTTTCCACAGTTATAGGCAAAGGTATTTATACTAAAGACGGTACAGAAGATTTAGAAAATTTATTTGAGGATAAAGTATTTGATTTTCCAAAACCAGTAAATCTTTTGTCTATTTTAATAGAACAAGGTGCAGGAGATGTTGATGATAAGGATGAAATTATATTAGACTTCTTTGGTGGTTCTGCATCCACTGCACACTCATTAATTGTGTCGAATATTCAAAATAAATTCAATAGAAAATTTGTTATCGTCCAACTTCCTGAAGAAATAGAAAGCGGTCATCCTGCAAAAAAAATGAAGCTGAATACGATTAGCGAAATAGCAAGAGAGAGAATAAAAAGAGTGATTAAAAAAGAGGACTGTAAAGACGGATTTTCTTTATTCAAATTATTTGGTACAAATTATAAAACTTGGCAAAACGTAGAAAGCAGTAGTGTTGAGAACCTACAAAAGGCCTTGGAGTTTCACTCTGAGAGTCCGCTACAAAAAGACTGGAACGTGCCTAAACTCTTGACCGAGACCTTGCTCATTGAGGGCTTTCCGCTGGATAGCACCATCGAGAAAGAAAAACTCGAGGGTAATACCATCCACACCGTCACTCACGACAGTCTCGAGACCTCACTCAAAATTTGCCTTGATGACAAAATCAATGAAAAACTCATCGCCACACTCGACCTCAAGAATAATGTTACTTTCATCTGTCTGGATAGTGCCATCAGCAATCAAGACAAGCTTCGCTTAAGTGACAAAGGGTTTATCAAAACAATTTAAGGATGGCAAGAAAGACAATTAAAATAAATTTCGAGGCCAACCAAGAACATCAGGTGCTCGCCATTCAAAGTACCGTCAATCTTTTTGAGGGTTTCTCCAAGGTAGAGAATGACTTCTCAATGGGTGACGATACTGTTCCCAACATCGGTCCTTATGAAATGCTGGATGAGGAGTGGCTCTTCGACAATCTATTGGCAGTTCAAAAACAAAATGAATTAGTAGAGGATATGTTCCTCAATTTTGATGATGGGTTTCAACTTATGGGCTATGATTCCTGGCGCTATCCTTACTACACTTGTGAGATGGAAACAGGTACAGGTAAAACCTATGTGTATTTACGCACCATTCACGAATTACGTAAAAACTATGGTTGGGGAAAGTTCATCATCATCGTACCAAGTGTTGCCATCTATGAAGGAGTTGTCAAGACTTTTGATATCACGAAGTCACATTTCGGTGGTCTTTATGATCAAGAGACCATTCACCTCACCAAATATTCAGGAAAGAATATTAGTAAGCTTCGCGGTTTTTCAAGCAGTAGTTCAGTTGAGGTAATGGTAATGACGATTGATGCGTTTAATAAGACCACAAATGTTATCTACAAGCCAACAGAAAAATTACAGGGAGAGAAATTACCCTATGAATATATTCAGGAGACACGGCCTATCCTCATCTTGGACGAATCACAAAAATATCTCACCTCAACCTCTAAAGAGGCCTTGCGTACCCTAAACCCCTTATTCGCATTAAAGTATTCTGCCACCCCAACAGAACGTGGTAAAACCCGTGAAGATAATCGTGAGTTGATGAATCGTTTCTATAGGCTAACACCAGTAGATGCGTTCAAGCAAAATCTAGTCAAAAAGATTGAGGTCATTGGCGTAACAGAGCAAAATAATTTTAATTCAAATCAGCTAGCCTTCGCTCTTAATGAAGGTAAAAGCGGTTACGGTCTTGGAGTACACGCACGGTTAGTAATTATTAAAAATGGCGAACCAAAGGAAGAAGTATTAAGCCTTAAAAAAGGCGATAATCTTTATGAAAAAACAAATAACGAAAATTACAAGGGTCTTGAGATTGCTAGTATTGACAAAGCAAATGGTCTAGTAATCTTCACTAATGAAGAGCGTTATCAAGTAGCAGATGGTGGTGAAGTTACACTTAGTCAAGAGGAAATATTCAGAATTCAAATCGAGGAGACCATCAAGGCACATATGGTGAAGCAGAAACAACTCCTCAGTAAAGGTGTTAAAGTGCTCTCTTTATTTTTCATTGACAAGGTTGCCAATTATGTAGAAAGTGATGGGTTAATCAAGCGATTGTTTGATGAGGCCTTCAATAAAGTCAAGCAGCAGTTTCCTTTTTACCAAGGTTGGGAAGCCAGTGATGTACGTGAGGGCTATTTTGCGAAAAAAACATCAAAAAATAAACCAGATGAGTATGTAGATACAAGAATTGAGAAGAAGACCAAAAAAGAAAAAGAGCTTGAACGGGTAGCGTATAACCTCATTATGAAAGAGAAAGAAAAACTTCTCAATTTTGATGAGAAGAAGAGCTTCATCTTCGCCCACTCTGCGCTTCGCGAAGGATGGGATAACCCCAATGTTTTTCAAATTTGTACACTCAATACAGCCGTTTCAGAAAATAGGAAACGCCAAGAAATAGGTAGAGGTTTACGAATTTGTGTAGATCAGACAGGAAATAGGGTATGGGATGAAGGCGTAAATGTCTTAACGGTTGTGGCTAATGAAAGCTATGAGTCTTATTGCGAACAATTGCAGACAGATTACCGTGAGACTGGGGACGTAGCGCCACCAGCACCAAGTAATGCTAAAAAACATTTGGCGAAGAGAAATAATGAGATTTTCAACTCAAAGGAATTCAAACAGTTCTGGCTAAAGCTGTGTCAGGCATCTACTTATGATATCAATATTGATGAACCAAAGCTTATAAAAGACTGCACCAACAAGCTGAATTCAGAAAGTTATCCAGAACCTAATATTGTTGTGGTAAAAGGTCGTTTTGTGATGACTAAATTCGTACTAACTCTTAAAGGTATTAACAATGGGGTTATTGCCTTAGAAATTTTAAAAACAGATACAGATGGTCAGGAAGTTAATATAAAACGAAACTTTAAAAAAGGAGATGATATTGCTAAGATGGCTAAAGATGATCGTCTCAAAGGGTTTAAAATTGTAGATTTTAAAGAAGACGGTGAGTTTTCCGAAATTGTTTTTGGAGACCGTGGTATTCTTAGAATGGATGAAACCATCACATTTACTTCAGAAAAAGGCCAAAAAGGAGACCCTCAACTAAAACAACAGGCGCAATCCACTTATCCAGTATTTAATTTTATCGAAAGAGCTGCAGAGGCTACCTTACTTAAAAAAATCACGCTCCTTGAAATTTTTAAGAGCCTTCGTAAAGATATCAAAGAACGTATCTTTAAGAATCCGGAAGGATTCACCGCAGTTTTCATTAAAACTATCAAAGAGGTACTAGCAGACCACATTGCAGCTAAAGTTAAATATACCTTGACGAACACTGTAATGGACTATGATGCTGAAGAAATATTTCCTGAAAAAAGAAAATTTCCACAAAAAGAATTAGTTGATGGTACAGATTGGGCACTCTATGACCAAGTCCAGATAGATAGTGATATTGAGCGACGCTTTGTGGAATACAAACTTAATGAGGATAGTGAAGTAATTTGCTATTTCAAATTCCCTAATCAGTTCAAGATTTCATTGCCTAAAATTATTGGTAACTATAATCCAGATTGGGGTATCATTCGTTGGGATGAAAATCACAAGTTAAAATTGGAGTTGGTAAGAGAGACAAAAGGAAATGTAAACCCAAATCTTTTACAATGGCCGAATGAAAAACGTAAGATAAAATGTGCCATAGAGCATTTTAATCTTACAGGAGTGGATTACAAACAAATTGTTGGAGACGAAGTAAAATGGTGGTAGAAGGTCGCATTATTATTAAGTACGAAAAGTTAGGTTTTATTCAATATGACCTGGATAAAAGGATTTCGTATTTAGTGAAGAATTATAATGCTTTTGAATTAGGAGATATTATTGCGGTAACTTTTACAAAACCAGATGGTAGTTATGCCTATTAATAAAGTCAAATGAAATTAAGAAAGTATTTTGAGTACCAACCAGATCTGGAGTTAACTGTCGCCCAAATAGGAATTAATAAATGGGATTGGGTAGCTACCAATAGATATGATAAAGGGTATGCTAAGAGGATTATGTCCCTAAGCAGATTTGATATTTTGCCAGTTCATATTAATGAGGACTTAGACCATTATTATCAAACTAAAAATTGGGGAGACTATTCTGAAATAGTTTTGAAAGACATCTTAAGAGAAGACATCATTTATTACAGGTTGAGTTTCCTAGATTTATTAAGAAAAATGCAAAGGGAGGGGAAATATCAATTTTTTTTAGCAGATAGTAATGAGATTTTAGGCTTAGTCTCACTAAATAATTTAAATTGTTTAGCGGTTTACAATTACATATATCAAATAACAGCATCATTAGAAAAGGTAGTATCAGATTTTTTGCAGAGAACGCTAGATAACGATGAGGTCATTCTAATGCTTTCTGGTTCGTCAGATAAACAGGCAGAAAGCATTATAAAAGTTTATAAAGAAATGAAAGCTGTAAATAAAGACAATACTATTTTTCAGTATTTGTTTTTTCCTACGCTTGGTACTCTATTAAAAAGTGCAGCAGACAAAGTAGAAAAAGAAGTACCCGAGTTAATGGATTATAGAACCAAATTTTGTGCAGGAAATTTATATTGGGAAATAAGAAATATAGTATCACATCCAGTTAAACCTCTGTTTGTTGATGAAAACTCTATTCTAAAAGTTAATGAGCTTATCTCAGACTATTATGCCATAAATGACGTATTGAAATACTATGGATGACGATTTAATTAAACATAAGGCTTATCTAGAAAAGAAAGATTTTGTAATTAAAATCCCACTTCACTTTTTTAAAAAGGAAGAAGTTGAGGATTTAAAAAATAATGGCACTTGGTATCAAGGGTTAGATTCAGGGGAATTAAAACCAAGAACAGACACACAACTTGCTTTTGTTAGTTGTTCAAAAGGGAATAAAAATATCAGTATTGAACAAGGAACAGTATGGTTAAAATATAAGAAGTTAAGAACAGAATGGGGTGTTATCTATGATATTTTACATCAATGTGATCAACAAGAATTAATGACTTTAAGTAAAATAATTAATTCCAAATATGCAAATCCAGACTCAATCATAACGACACTTATACGAAAAGCCCAAAACTTATATCAGAACCTTCAGCAACAAATAGCATATGTAGATGTCGTCAAAAAAGTCTGTAGGAAGAAAAAAATAAATCCAGAACATAATACTCTTAGAGAGAATGAAATTCAAATTGCTACAAATGTTTTAAAAGCGAAGTTGTCTAAGATGGATGATAAGCAAAAAGCAGAATTCGAAAAAGAAGTCCGAAAAATAGCTGATTCTTCAGGATACGGTAACCTCTTTAAAACAGGAAGCGTTTTTGCAACTTTGCTTACAGCTAAACTTTCGGGGTTTGGTGTGTATTTACTTGCCACCACCACACTAAGCACATTAAGTGGCATAATTGGCGCTACACTTCCATTTGCTGCCTATACGATGTTAACTTCTTCCTTAGCCGTAATTTTAGGTCCAGCTGGTTGGGGAGCTGCAGGAGTTTTTTCAATTTGGAAGATTACTGATGTTGATTACAAAAGAGTGACACCTGCCATCATTTACATTAATTTATTGAGAGAGAAATACACTTAATATGGATCAACTGAATCTTTTTGGTGATGAAGAAAAAAAATTAAAAATTGGTAAACAACAAAGAGCTGCTTTTAACGCTGGTTTCTTTGAATTTTACTGCAAAAAGAAAGGCTTACTTTTTTCTGTAATCACTTTTTTTAAATCTGGAGCAGCTATAAGAAATTTTAAAAAGGAAGAACCAGTGATATACAAGGAATATTTAAACTACCGTAAAAATATTAAATTGAAAAATAATATTAATTAAAAAGCTAGAGCTTATGAGTACAATAGATATGTTTCCTGAAGCTTCTTCTAATGACGGAAAACCTACCAAAATTAAAAATGGGGAATATATTTATGTGCCTAATTTTTATAATCAAGTAATAGCAGATAAATATTTCAAACGCTTGATTGAAGATATTAAGTGGAAACAGGAATCAATGAAAATGTATGGAAAGGATATACCTTTCCCTCGGCTGACTGCTTGGTATGGCGATCAAGATAAACCTTATAGTTTTTCTGGTATCACATTGCAACCTCATCCTTGGAGTCCTGGTTTATTCAAAATAAAAAATGATATTGAACCCATTGCTGGTGTTAACTTCAATAGTGTTTTATTAAATAGATACAGAGATGGTAGTGATTCTATTTCTTGGCATACAGATGCTGAAAAAGAATTAGGTAAAAATCCAGTGATTGCATCTGTAAATTTTGGCGCTGCGCGTAAATTCCAGCTAAAACATATAGAAACAAATGAACGAGTTGAGATTGTATTGCAACACGGTAGTCTGCTTGTAATGCAAGGAGAATTACAACACTATTGGAAACACCAAATACCAAAAACAAAAAAGCCTATTAATGAACGTGTAAATTTAACCTTTAGAGTAATTAAATAGTTATGCCATATAATTTTCAACTACCGTTAATCACAGATTTAACACCCGATCAACAAACTGTCTTGAACTATGCTGGAGCTGTAGCTGTATCTGGAGGACCAGGAACAGGAAAGAGTGTAATAGGCTTATGGCGTCATATACGAAATTACGATAACAAAACTGCTAGAAGTTTGTTACTTACCTATACTGTCTCATTAGAACGGTTTTTAAAGGAAACTTGCAGAACTCAGAATGTTGATGCTGCAAATAACGTTGATAGAACCTATAGGTGGACAAACGGTAACGGGCAGCGAACTTATGACGAAATAATTGTTGATGAGGCACAGGATGTAGGTGTTAGTAACTATAATACCATAAGAAGATATTCAAATAGGGTCTCCTATACTACCGATGACAACCAAATTCTATATCCAAACCAAAGTACAAGAGCATATCAATTACAAGAAATTTTTGGCAACAGACAATTTACGTTACAAACAAATTTTAGAAACACACAGCAAATCACGCGGTTTGTAAGAAGTTTATTTCCTGATCATATGATACAGGATGGTAACTCTAATGGACCAGTACCTCAATTAATTCATATCGATAATGATGCTGATGATCAAATACAAGCTGTTATTGACATTATTAATACCTATCCAGATCCAACACATAATATTGCTGTATTAGATCCTTTTCAAAATGGTGTAAGAGGTTTTCATCAAAAATTAAGTAACCGTGGAATAAATTGTTCATACTATATTAATGAAGCAGATGGTTTAGACCAAATTGAACGCGTGCACGTCACAACATTTAAATCTAGTAAGGGTCTGGAATTCAATACTATAATAATCCCAAATTTTGCCAGTTACAATTGGTGGTTACGTGAAAGACCTAATATTGTAACAGAAAATGATATCTATGTTGTTTTAACACGTTCTAAAAACAATGTATTTTTAATAAATAACAGCCATAATTATTATCGAGATGAAAATGTGGCAAGATTAGCCATTCCTTTGCAGCGTGGTACAATTGAAGAAGAAGAATACGTTCGTGTTCAACCAATTCAGAATAATCAACAACAAAATAATAATCCAATTATCGATGATGACGATGATTTACCTTTTTAATGATTATGGAAAAGACGGCAACATTTTACATTCACATACAATCTGATACTCTTGCACATTATTTAGTCCGGGGTATTTTTTGTCCCTCACAGTTTTTAACCAACAAGAACAGGGATATTCAAGATCAATATGATTCGTTTCTCATATTGTCTGATAAAAAATGGAATATAGAAAGTGATTGTTCTATCGAGGTCATCTTGCTAGAGGAAGAAATTGCAAAATTATTTGATTTACAAAGTAATTATGCAGCCTTAGCGGGCTGTTTGCCAATTTCTAGACTACAAAAGATTCATTTTGCTGATAAGAAAAAAGCAGAGAATGTCATATGGAATATAAATCAAGGTGCGGCTTATGTACCTGAGTGGGCTATCTCATTTGAATATAAAAACAAACAAGAAAGTGTTTCACTTACTGCAAAACACAGTTTTCCTGGAGATGATAATGAAGGCATTCTTAAAACTCATCTACAGAGGTTTGATAGATTAATGGGCGGATTTGCATTTATGAGGATTGCGCATTTGCATAATGAATACCATCAATTAGATATTACAAGCAAAAGACTATCTGCTATCTCATATTTCAATACCGATATTAGAGAATCGTTGAAGCAACAGAAAATTAAATTAGATTCTGGTATATTAAATGTATTTTCTCGTGACAACCCTGTATATAGTTACTTAGGAAAAGAAATAACAGAAGAAATTATCACCACCATCTCTAAAAAGGAAAATCAAAAGATTACAAAACGTTTCAATACTATTATGATGGATCAAATCGATCCGTATAGCTTAACGTTTGAGCTAGCAATGTTATCCACCTACGGTAAAGGGAAAGTGAAAAGTGACAATGATTTAGTTTCGGGTTTACTGAGCACCATAGATACAGAGATTGTTGAGAAACTTTCCTTAGTGTACGGTCTTCATACTGGTTACAAAAACCTACGAAACGCGTATTCTAATGAAATATATACTACTGCTGTTAAATTCAAATTGGTATCCAAGCTAGAATTCTATCTTATTGAGTCGCTGTATCGATATGCATTTAAGAACCAAAAAATAAGTAATTCATTTTCATTTATAGATAACTTAAAGTTTGAGAAAAACCTAATTACTAAGAACAACGATTTCAAGTACCTGCAACTATTTAATTCGTTGTATGCTTACAGTAAATTTTCAATTAAGAAGGTTAGTAAGGAATCTCTATCTAGAATGTTATTTCAAACAGTACAAAAATGGTGTTCTATAAATGCTGTAGAGCTTGATGAGAATGGTTTTGACCAGGTTCTTAAAGATAAAATCCTACCATATATTAAACAAAACATTGTTGTCAAAAATGAAAATCATTCAACTATCACTGATAATATAAAGATTAATAAGGAATTAACAGCGAGGGTTGGGCAATCTAAAATTGAAAAGAAAAGCTTTAAGTCTTCAGTAGAAGATGTAAAAGACAAAGATTCGGATAAACAACTGTCTGGTCCGCTTAAATTATTTGACGACACAGCACAAAGTGTTGCAAATGATTTAAAAAAGGATGATGCCTTGAGCTACAAAGATCTTGATGATCTTAGAGTCACAGAATTAAGAAAGCTTTGTAAGACAAAAGGCTACAGAAATTATTCAAGCCTTCTTAAAGAAGATCTTATCAAATTTATAATGTCAAGGCAATAGTTATGGATTTTTTAGATGACTATAAAATAGCACTCCAAAATACCGCACAACTCTATTCTTTTATTAACAAAAGGATGGATGAATTATTTGACTATTACAGTTTGAGTAACTTTGAAGTACTTGAACAGGACAGGCTGTTTTTTAGAAGTTTATCTACTTTTGAGAGTATTACAGGGTTAAATTTTTTATTATCTAAAAATGAAGCTTATTTAAACCTTTTACTATCTACTGCGGTTCGTTTAAACGAACCATTTATATTTGAACATTTTCTAAACTTACTAAACCTTAAAGGTTTAGAGCAATCAAAAATCATTAGGGCTTCAGCTTTATTTATGAATTGTCGTAATGCAATCCAATTGATAGATACTTATGATACAATGCTTATATTTTTAGAGCAAGCATTTCTTACAGAAACAGATTTTAAAAAGGAACCGTTAGTGGTTTTATTAAATTACTTCGCAACGGCTATTAATCATTTCGGCGAATTTAATGAACGTAGGTTAATTGAAGTGCGTAGTCTAATTATTGCAAGTTTTGAAGAAGAACAAATTACCTTCTTAAAAGATTCAATATTAGAAGAAGTAATTGATTTAGACATTTCTTTTGAGAATCAGCCACATAAGGCCCTACAGTTAATAATTGACAGTTATTTAGTAAAAGACCCTATTCCGGAAACATTTGCTCCTGGATTTATTATTGAAAGTGGCACAGCCTATGCCGATTTAATTAAAGCCAATTCATATAGTATGTTTGAAATATGGCAACTTAATAGAGATTTTTATAATCAGATAGGTGAAACAAACCCTATTTTTCGTTCATTAGGCCGAGGTACAGCAGTACTCACCACTGAAGATCAATTGATTGTATATATGTCTCAGCTTGGAAAAATGCATTTCGCAAAATTAAAAGATGCTTTTAAAGGATTACCTAACAATTTAAGTGACATCCATTTATTCGATTGGGGTTGTGGTCAAGCACCAGCATCAAAAATGTTTTTAGATCGTTTTGGAGTTGAAAATATTTCTTCTGTCACATTAATAGAGCCATCTTTAGCGGCTCTTAAAAGAGCATCTTTACATATATCGAGTGATACTCAAAATATTACCACAATTAATAAAGATTTTGACTCTTTAATCCCAGATGATTTTAAAGGCCATACAGAACTAACAGATATTACCGTTCATATTTTTTCTAATGTGATTGATATGGAAAATTTTCAACTTCATAAAATAATAGATTTACTGAGGAAGAAGAATAATGGTATTACTTACTATATAATAGTGAGTCCTTACATTAATAGTGCCCGTGTACAGCGTATTGAAACCTTCGTAGAAGAGATTTGTGAAGATACTGCAAGTGAACTAATGTTTACCGATACTAAAAGGAGTGGTACTTGGAATCTTAGTTGGTCTAAAGTAATTAGAGTATTTAAAACTTTAAGTTAGAAAAGGTGATAAATTCTTTAAAACACATTATTCAAGCAATAAAGAATTTTGACATCATTATGTTGGAAGAACTTCTCGATGATAATAAATCGTATCAAGACGTCTCCAAATCTCTATTCCTAAAAACTCTCAAAAAGAAGTTTAATTCAGCAAAAGTTGATGACTGCAATTCTTTTGATGATGTGTTTTTCGGTATATGTGGAACTTGCAATAAAGGATGTGAAGGAATGACCTTTTTCTCTAAAAAAGGCTATTATTTAGATTTATTTATTGAAAGTAAGGATGACAATACTGTTGATGACATCTATGTTTGCAATAACCTTACAAATTTTACAGATTTAGATAAAACTTTTAATCTGGGCTTCAGTTTTTGCAAAGATCAAGAAGTTAACTTCAAACCTGATAAAGAATATCAACTTATTAAGACTGAATATAAAGCACTAAAGAAAGAACTTGAAAATATGAGGTCTGCCATCAAGCTAGATGATTTTTTTGAATGGTCCAATAAATATTCTTACACTAGAATGTTTTTAAACAATTCACGTGTTTTTGACAATATTGATAATCTGCTTTATACCAAAACCGCAAGTCTTTATTCAAATGTAAGTACTATTAAAGCAATCAAAATTAAATCAGAATGTGCAGCAGAAGCTTTGATATCCTATCAAAGAGCTAAAACTGAGAGAGCTAAAGTAATTTGGCTATTTGAAAATTATGATAATCGTCACTGGACATCTGGTTTTAAAGCACTGCAAAACTGGAAGAAAAATAGTCACGTTGTTTATTATATGGATGATTTGAACCTTACAATTGATTTGACTGGATACGAATATGTGTGGGATTATTTTCAGTTGATTGATAATACATTAAATCAATTGATGGAAAAATATAAACCATTACCTGAACATTACGAGCAATCTGAGACAGGTTATGTTGATTCGTCACTTGAAGGTTTTTTAAGGTTACACAATCGTTATCTTGATATATTAGACAATTTAAAGTGATGCTTACTTAATTTTTTTAGTTGATTTCGAAAGTTCCAATAGAATTAAACTAATTATCTTAATCACGCCTCAATCCGTTTATAAAATAAATCGATGTAATAGTCTCAACATCAATAAAGGGCATGTAATAATAATTGCGCTTGTTGCTAGGTTTTCAATAAAATCTTTTTAAAAACCTTGATAAGATTTCACCATTTGGCGTCCTACAGTTTCACTTAAGTTAAAAAAATAATGAAGACCAAATCTAAAACAGCCTGTATTTTCTGTGGAGCGAGAACTGGAAACTCTGATATTATAGTTGAAAGTACTAAACTGTTAAGCAAGACATTGGCAATAAATGGCTTTGATTTATTTTATGGTGGTGGCCAACAAGGATTAATGGCAGTAGTTGAAGAGCAGTTTCTCCAGGAGAAAAGAATGATATATGGCATAAGACTTAAAAACCTCATTCGAAACATTGAGGATTATCAAAACTGTACTGAGCTAATAAGTGTCGAAACACTACAAGAGCGAAAATCACAAATGATCAATATGTCCGATATCTTCATCTGTCTACCAGGAGGTATAGGGAAACTTGACGAACTAATTGAAGTTGTGATAATGAATAAAATGAAATAAACCAATAAGCCTATTGGCATACTTAATATTGAGGGCTTTTACGATGGTTGGCTAATTCAAATTGAAAAAATTATTCAACTTGGCTTTATAAGCAAGAGTATCTTTAAGTGTTTTTACATCAGTAAGGACCCACTAGAACTATTGAAAAAGTTGGATTTGTAATAACTATGCTTGGTTGCTTCATACATCTATGCTAAAGACATCTTATTTACCAGTGGCTTGAAAAGTTTTGAAGTTGTTTAATAGCTTATTAATATTTTTAGAACCAACTGGATTAGCAGAGTGCACGTAGTATTTGGGGAGATCAACATTATTATCAAGACAGTAATCAACCAACCATTTGGCGCAGTCCATTCCAGTTTTCTCTTCACGGTCATTGGTAAATACGTCTGCCAAGTCGTGGTCAAATGAAATGATTTCTGGTAAGCCAAAGCGTTCAATCCATTGAGTGAATTGCTCATAGTTAAGAACCCATTCTATATAAGTGCTTTCTAATGGTACAGTACCTTCTAAATCAATAAATGGGTTACGTAAGTCATCTAGCCAAAGTAGTTTCATAATTTAATAGAACTAATACTTTTGGTTTTTAATAGTTTGGTAAGATTATCCAATGCCTTATTTGTCCAACCACTAGCACCACTCAATTGCTGACAATAGACAATAAATTGTGAGTCACTTTTATAGATATCACAAGTGATTTTAATATTATTATTTCTTCCCTTTGTACCTAATAAAACATCTTTTTTAGATTCTTTGATTTTAAATATTTCTTTAATTTCCTCATCATTCAAATATTTTTTTGCTCCTATGATAACGACGTCGAAACCCTTATAAAATTCATTTTTCAAAAGTTCTTTTCGTTCACTAATTAGCCTTTTACCTTTGCTATATTTTGAGGGCAGATGATTGACTTCTGTCATAAAGCAGTGTTCAAAAATGTTCTGAGAGTTTTCGGAGTTGACTTTAAGTAGTTCTTTTAAGTCAAGTTCCTTGTCTTTCAAACCTACCAAAACTTGGGCATATTTTCCCCAGGTGTGTCGTGTTTTTAATTTTCCCTTATGATAAGATCGCGGATTTTTAGGATTAAATTCAAAGTTGACAGAGTCTTTACCATTAGCGATTAATTGCCAATGTAAGATATTGTTTATACTTTCCTGAAGCAGCAAATGAGGCGAGCTGGTCATACTGAAGGCTTTTTCCTTTCCAATAAACAGTACCTTGGATTCAGGGTTTCCAAAACCAATAAAATAGGGATTAGCCAATTCTGGAACTTGCTTGATACTATTAATATTGACTGTAAAACCATCCCAAAGTATTTTTCGCTTCTCAAGGTTTTCAGTCTTAAGCAAATTGATAAAATCTCTTCGTAGATTCTCGTCTGTTATTTTCTTATTGTCTCGGATATAGTTAATATATTCTGTGTTTAAGTTTTTTAGTATTGCTTTCATAGGTTTAATTTATTTATAAATAATTTCACTTCTTCTTCAAATATTTTTATAGGAATACGATGCTCTAATTCCTGTCTTATTTTAATATTAAAATTAGTGTTTGAGTTTATGTGATGCGAAACAAAATCTAATGTAGAAATGGGCGTGACCACAGTATCCTTCGCACCAAGTATTAAGGATTTATAATTTGGCTTATCATTTTCAATTAAACGCATATCCTGATGCACACTTCTATACGCTAGCGCTGGATTAAATAGTAGTGCCGGTGTATTAAGCGCATTAGAAATATGATAGCCTAAAAAACCACCCATACTACTACCAATTATTGCGTCTAGTGGTAATTCACTAAAGTTATCTAAAACATAATCGAGACAATTAGCATTACCACGATAATCTAAGTTTGGATAAAAGATATTACCATAAGGTTTTAATGCTTTTAACTTTTCGGAACTCAAACTACTATCTAGACCGTGTAGGTATAATATATTCATAATCATTTATATAAGTTGTTTATCCTATTGATGTTTCTAAAAATTTTCTCCCGAAACCATTTTGGTTTTATTACTTCAACCTGATCTGCCATTCGCAATAACTGCGTCATAAATTCATAGTTAGGTTTTAGATGGTAGGTGACTCGGCCCCAATTCGAGCCACCTTGTCCATCAATACAGACCTGCGATTTATGCAAAGGCAAGCTGCGTAAATATTTTAATTGTTCATTTGTGGCTTTAACAACTATATCTTCTGGCTCATTATTTATGGATTCATTATAATTTAAACCAACAATATCTTCATAGTTCTTTAGTTGTTCTTCAAAATTTGAAGACTTTCGAGCAGGTTCATTAGTAACAGCTAGATTTGATATACGGTCTATACCAAAATTGCGAATCTCATCCTGTCCATCTGGTACTGCAACTAGATACCACCTATTTAGATACTCCTTGATGCGAATAGGAGTTACGGTATATAGTTTTTCAGTTTTTCGGTAGTAGTTAACTTTATCAAACTTCAATTTTAAAGACTGCGTAATTGCATTTAAAATAGGTTTCAAATGTTCTATGCCTTTAAAGCGTTCACTGTCATCTGGTATAATCCATTTTTGGAACGTTTCATAATCTTTTAAACCTTCAGCATATAGTTCTGCTAAAGATGACAATTCGGCAAATTTAAAAAAGGTAGTGAGTTGCGCAGTGTCTTCCACTGAATAGCCTTTGCTGTCATAATTATAGATGACATTTAGCCCAAATTCATTTTTCAAATTCGTAAAGTCTCGTTCCAAAGTTCGTTCAGCGACCTCCATACCATAATCATCATACAATCGTTCAAGAAGATGCTGCTTAGAAATATTAGGATATGACTTCATTAGATGCATAATGCTATTTAAGCGTTTCAATAGTTTATAGTTTGCCATTTTTTAATTGGTTTTCAAAAGTAAAAGGTGGGTACGCCAAAAGGCGTCGGACTAAATATACAATTTATACCGTCACCTTTTGGCGGAGTGGTATTAGAAGTTTGTATTAAAATTAAAAATTATGCAAGACAGTATTATTATCGATATTTTAAAAGTAGCATTAACCTTGAGGAAATGTAAACTAAAATATGAAAAGCTTGGCAAAGTGCAAGATCAATGTGATAGACTCAAATTATATTTTGATTGTAGCTTAGTACAAGTCATTTTCTTAATTATTATTTATGAAAAGAACAGTAAAGGTTTTTGCCCAACAATGGAAGATTTTTCTTCATACCTAAATTGTAACCCAATTGAACTAATGCCTCATAAAAAAGCATTTCAAAAGTTGTTAGATAGAGGGCTTATTAATCGCAAAGAAGATCGTCTGATTTTTTTTCGTAGTAATGACAGATTGCGTTTTGAAATTAACAAATCTGTTATGGAATCTATTGACGAAAACAAGCCAATTCAAATAGAATCATCTAACAAGGAAATGTGCCCAATGAGTATTATCCTTCATTTATGTGAAATGATTGATGAGCGAGAGAATGAGGAAGGATCGACCCTGGTATTATGGGAACATATCAAAAGTTACTTGGAGTCTAAAAGCGAGGTTGAGGTTTGTAAGCATATTTTAAATGTTTCACCAGAACCAAATGATGTTATGGTACTTATAGTTTTGATGGCAAGAAATATTGAATTTGGAAATAACCAAGATGTTGAAAGAGTAACTCAAACTATTATTGAAAGTAGTATTTCTAGAAGACGTTATATAAGATCCCTCGAAAAAAATGAGACTATACTACAAAAGAAAAACTGGATTAAACAAACAACTGAATCATTCATTCAAGATTCCGAACTTTATTTAACAAATAAAGCAGTTGAGTATTTTGAGCCTTTAGGTGTTGAGTTAAAATTAAATAAGAAAACTAAAGAGGTAGCACTTATAAAGCCAGAAAGTATTTCAAGAAAGAAACTCTATTTTAATGCAACAGAAGTAAACACTTTAAATAACCTCCAAGCATCTTTGAAAGTTAGAAAACACAATCAAATTATTAAATCCTTAAAGGCTGAAGGAATGAGAACAGGGATTTGTACACTTTATTATGGTCCTCCAGGTACTGGTAAAACAGAATCTGTTTACCAAATAGCTAAGGAAACTGGACGTTCTGTTTGGAAAGTTGATATGAGTGAATTAAAAAGTATGTGGTATGGACAAAGCCAAAAACTGGTCAAAGGTATTTTTAATGATTATATAATAATATGTAAGGAAGAATCACGGACACCAATACTACTTCTTAATGAAGCAGATGCAATTTTAGGAATCAGAAATGCAAATGCTTCAAGTACAACCGGTAAAGTAGATAATGCGATTCAGAATATATTTCTGGATTGTCTGGAAGATTTTGAAGGGATACTATTTGCCACGACTAACTTGGAGACTTCGTTGGATAAAGCTTTTGAAAGAAGGTTTTTATTCAAGATAAAGTTTTCTAGGCCTGACACAGCAGTTCAATTTAATATCTGGAAGTCTAATTTGAAAAGCCTCAAAAAAAAAGAAATAAATTATATAATAGAAAGGTTTTCTTTTTCTGGCGGTGAAATTGAGAATATTATCAGAAAAATAAAAATTGATAACATTTTAAAAGGCAGTAGTTTACAATTTGATAGACTTGTAGAAATTTGTGAATCAGAATCACTAGTTACAAGACAAGATGTTTCATTAGGTTTTAGGGCCTATAGTTAAAAATTGTAATTTTTGTAATTTTTGTAATTTTTTTGTAACCCTTTAATTGTTTGATATTTAGTATTATATATAGTTAATTACAGAATTACAATTTATTTCAAATAATAGTTATAACTAATAATAAAATATTAATAATAAAGAGATTTTATAGATTTTTAAGGGATAACTATTATTTATTAAGCTTAAACCATTAATAAATAGTAGATTGCAAAGAATGACTTGTGTCAAATTTGTGTCAAAACAATATAACTGTGTAAAAATCAACATCTGAAAATCAATGAGTTACATTTTATTTTAGCGTGTTTTGTGGAATTATCAAACCCGCCCCACGCTACATATAAAGACTAATCTTTTTTAAGGTTAGTCTTTTTTGTTATTAAATCTTCCCATTTCCCTAAAATTCTTCCAACTATTCATTTTTAAAATTGTTGTAGCACAAAGTACACCTGCCATCATTGCACCGCCTACGCCTACAACTGTTACATCTTGACCAGTTAAATAAAGACCTTTAATTTTTGTTTTAGGCCTAATGTCGCTTTCTAAAAATCGTTTTGGAGAATGGTCTAAACCATATATTTCTCCGTGTTTGTAGTTAGAAAAGTGTTTTGTAGATAATGGTGTTGAAACCTCTGTAACTAAGACATTACCCTTTATTTGTGGATATAGCGAATATAGCTTTTCAAGCATTTTAGTTTCAAATTCTTGCTTTAGTGAGTCATATTTTACACTTCTTTTTTTCCAAGGCTCCTCCTCAAACTCTTGAAACCATTTGTAATTGGCAAATGAAATAGCTTGTATACTACTAGTGTTAGGATTATAGTATTCCCATAAAGGATCTTTAGAAGATGGAAAGGAGATATATGCAAATTTATCTGAAACCTCATCTAAAGGAGTGTCATTAAGGATAGCATCAATATTATCATTATCATACCACCAAATATTATGCTTCGGCAAGTTTAGTTCTTCACTAGTTTTAGTTAATCCGACATATAAACACATATGCGCTATAGATGGTTTAATGGCTTTAAAGTTAATTGCGCTTAATTTATTGTCTTGGTCTTTTAATAAATGGTTTACTGTATTAGAAATGCCAACACCGCTAATTATACTTTTGCTAGGCAGAAATGTGTTATTTACAATTACACCAGTTACTTTATTATTCTTGATTACAATTTTAGATACTTCAGCGTTTATATAAACTTTACTTCCTAACTCGTTTAATGTATCTATCGTTTTAATGCTAATTTGCTCAGAACCTCCTTTAGGGTAGTAGCCGCCATTAAGAAAATGACCAACAATTAATGCGTGCGCAGCAAAACTACTTTGTTTTGGGGGTAAACCATAATCTCCACATTGTGCACATAAAACAGCTATTAAACGCTTATTTGATGTAAGCTTACTTATGGTTTCAAAAGTTGTTGGTTTTGCATACCTTTTAAACCGACTCTTTATAATTTTACCTAAAGTCTTTTGAAGAATAGGTTCAAATACCTTTTCAAAGAAATATGCTGAACTTCTTTTATTTGCATTTTCAACAAGCTTAATATATTGTTTGATAGCTTGAGCTTCTTGAGGAAAATATGAAATCATTTGATTTATAAACTTATCTTTTCCTGCTATAAATTTATATATTTTACCATCTATATGAGCTACATCATATACTTCACCCATATATTCCCAATCTAATTTTCCTTGAGTTAGGTAATCAAAAAATGGTTTGAGAGAATCATTAGGTCCAACATTACCTACATAATGTACACCGACATCCCATTTAAAGCCATGTTTTCTCTTAAAGCTATGAGTAAAGCCGCCAGGAACGTAATGACGTTCTAAAACAATAACTTTCTTCCCAGATTTAGCCAGCCATACAGCGGTAGTTAGACTGCCAATACCAGACCCTATAATTATATGATCTATATTAGAAAAATCTTCTGTAGTTGAGAATGGTTTATAGTTTTTCTGACGCATCTTTTAAATATAATAGGAATGAAAGTTTGAGTGCGTCTTTAAATTTGATTTCAGGTTCTTAAAGAAGTTCTGGATTTATATCAAGAATATTTTTAGAAATATAATCGTCTATAAACTTACTTGTAATAATTGAAGAACCAGAGAGTTTTTCTTCTTTTAAAAATGATTTCAGGTCTATATTTCTATACTCCGAAAGCATAGGTTTAGAAATCTCAGCAAAAGAGTAGTGCCAAGGTTCGTATTTAAAGCCTTCTCTAGTTGGAGTATCTGTATACACTAATTTAAACCCTAAGTTTGCGGCGTTATTATCCATCCACTCTTTAAGTTTGCAAAAAGGACCTGTGCCGTGAAATTTAGATGGAACTAATACATCTCCTTTATAGGTACTGTTTGCATCAATAATATCTAAATCTGTTCCCCAATGATGCCGAGATGTACCAGGAATTGTAGAGTACTCTATGATTTTTGAAATTACCTGATTTGGGTTTAACCCTTGTTTTGTGAATCTAGCGTATTTACTTTCCCAAATTCTTTTTTGATGATCAAAATTTCGATAGCTTGAGACTACTTGGATATTTATATTCTCCTTTAAAGCTTCACTTTTCATAGCTTTAAATGCTTCATGAGCTTTTTCTTGAAGCCTATAGCCATCTCCAAACAACTGCGGATTACCTTTTCCTGTTAAAATATCTTTAGAATATACTGTGGTAGCTTGAGACCATAAGGATATAGGGAGCATACTTAAAGCACCTATTGCAGATGAACATTTTATAAAGTGTCTTCTATTCATAGTTGTTTATACATCACTAAATGTTTGCCTATATCTGGAATCATAAATTCTTCGCCAAATTTTGAATATCCATTGCGCTCATAAAAACCCCAAGCGTTTTCTCTTGCATTAAACCATAAAAGTGAAGCTTTTAGTAAAGCCAACCTTTCTTCACCAAATTGTAGTAATTGTTTGCCAATTTGTTTGCCTTGGTAGTGTTTTAAAACAGCCATTCCTCTTAATTGATATTGGTACTGTTGAGAAAAATGGCTGCTTTTTGATTTTAAATATGTAGCAACACCTATAAGTTCATCTTTATGAAAAGCTCCTAAATGAAATGTTTGAGAATCTTCATCGTTCTGAAACACGCAGCTTTCAATTGGTTTTCCTTGTCTTAAAACCTGATGTCTTACAGGAATAGTTTCAGCAGCTGTAATTTGTTTAACAACATAAGCCATTATGCGCGCACATCTTCATATGCAGGTGTTTCATCAAATTTCACTTCAACAAAAGGGCATAACGGATTTATTTTAAAGTTTTTCTGTCTTGCGTAATTTACTGCTTCTTCAACCAGTTTAGAACCTAAACCTCTGCCTTCAAATTCAGGTTTTGTTTCAGTATGGTCTATCGTCATAATATCATTATGAAGCTTATAGTTTAATTCTGAAGCAATTCCTTTATCCTTTTTTATATAGAACATACCATGTGTACTGTTCTCTTTATGCAAAATTGAATTTCCCATAATTACATTATTTATAAATGGCATCTACAATACCATAGTCAATTGATTCTTGAGCATCCATCCAATAGTCTCTGTTAAAGTCTTTCATAACTTTATCAAAATCTTGATCACAATTATCTGCTAATATTTTGGCACTAAGCTCTTTTGTTTTTATAATCTCTTGAGCTTGTATTTCTATATTACTAGCTTGTCCTCTTGCGCCACCACTAGGTTGGTGTATCATAACTCTTGCATGAGGTTGTATAAAACGTCTGCCTTTTTTACCTGCAGATAATAATATACTACCCATTGATGCACATAATCCAGATGCAATTGTAGATACTGGGCTTTTTAATGACATAATGGTATCGTACATAGAAAATCCTGCAGTTACATAACCACCAGGACTATTAATAAAGAATTGTATTTCCTCATCACTTTGGCTATCTAGATACATAAGACGATCTACAACATGTTTTGCAGATTTATCATCTACCTGTCCCCAAAGAAACACTTTACGTTCCTCTAAAAAGTTACTATCTATTAAGTCTTGTATTTTTGATGTTTTCTTAGTCATAAGAATGTTGAGTTGTTATAATTTTATGCGATTAAAAATACTATTTATTAAGGAGATAACCACAGTATGATACCAGACATTAGACCACTCACTTTTAATGACTTCAATCTTTTTTCGCCATTAGTACATGAATTAATGGGACACACAGTAGACAATTCACTTTTGAAACAACGATATTCTGAAATGTTTCAGCAAAATTATGAGTGTTTTGGTATATACGATGATGAGAATTTAATTGGTGTTTTTGGATTGTGGTTTATGACCAGGCATTATGCAGGTAAATCTTGTGAGCAAGATCACGTTTATATTCTGCCAGAAAACCGTAATGGTGGTTTAGGTAAAAAAGTGTTTGAATGGATTTTTAATTATGCTATCTCTAAAGGATGCGAGACTTTTGAGCTTAATAGTTATGTAAACAATTATCCTAGCCATAAATTTTATATGAATTTAGGTTATGATATAAAAGGTTATCACTTTGTGAAACACATGTAATTAAAAAATACTTAAACCTGTAAGAGTAGTAAGCTCTTCTAGGGCATCCATACCAAGTTCTGAATTTCCTTTCTCATTTAACATTGGGCTCCAGACCGCAACAGAATATTGTTGTGGATGAACAGCGACAATACCACCACCAACTCCTGATTTTCCTGGCAAACCAACTTTAAAACTAAATTCACCTGCCTCATCGTAAAAGCCACAAGTTTGCATTAATGCATTCATACGTTTTACTTTTTGCTTTCCTAAAATTCTCTTGCCAGTACTAAGTTGTTTTCCGGCATTTGCAAATACCATAAAGGCTTTAGCTAGTTCTTTACATGACATTGCTAAGGAACATTGGTGATAATAGAAATCTAAGACCTCATCTACATCGTTATTAATATTTTCAAAAGACTTCATATAATTCATTAGCGCTACATTTCGGTAACCACTTGCAGCTTCACTTTTTGCAATACGTTCATCATAATCTATAGTATCATCTTCACAAAGTTGACGTACAAAATCGAGAAGCTCTTTTTTAGGATTTTCAAGATGTGTTACCAATACATCTGCAACTACTAATGCGCCTGCATTTATAAAAGGATTTCTAGGAATACCATTTTCATACTCTAATTGTGTAAGTGAGTTAAATGGATCTCCACTAGGTTCAACATCTACACGATCCCATAATTTATCACCAACAAAACGAATGGCTAAAGCAAGCGTAAAAACTTTAGAGATACTCTGTATAGAAAATTTTTCATTACTGTCTCCAAAGCTATAATGCCCAGAATTTATACAATACAAATGCATTCCTAATTTATCTGCAGGAACCTTAGCAAGCTCTGGAATATAAGCAGCTACTTTCCCTTTACAGTTACGCTTATCTAACTTCTGTTCTATTGTGTTTAATATACTTTGATAATCCATTTATATAAGTTCTTTAAAGTTGAAGCCTTTTTCAACTTCATATGGCGGTTTTTGTTTAATGAAAACTCTAGCTGTTAGGTCTCCTTCTAAAATAATATTATCTCCTTTAACTTTAAGCCAAGAGCCTTCTCTTAGGCCTAAAACTGTCGTTGAGTTATATATATGAAATTCTTTAATGCGTGTTTCTCGTGTTTCACCTTTATGGGTAGAAGACGTATCTGGATCTAAATAATGTACATTTATATTGAAGGGAATTATACCTGTAGTCTTAAAACTAGAAGGATATACTACAGGCATATCATTTGTTGTTTGCATTGTCGGGCCACAAATGTTACTTCCTGCACTCGTTCCCAAATACGGTGTACCTTTTATTATAGCGTCTTTCAATGTTTCCATAAGATTTAACTGATGAAGCATATGTACTAATTGAAACGTATTTCCGCCACCTGTAAAAATTGCTTTTGCATTTGTTAACGCAAGTTGTGGGTATTTGAAAGTGTGAAGACCAATAACCTTTACTCCCAAATCTTTTAATCCGTTTTCTGCAATTTTAGTGTATTCATCATGGGTAAGTCCGCTTGGTCTAGCATAGGGTATAAATACAACCTCATTGCTAGCTTTATATAGTTCTTTTAATGCCGTTTTCAAGTATTCTAAGTAGCTACTGCCATGAATTGTAGATGTACTTGCAACTATTGCATTTATCATAAATTTTATATTTTCTGTAATACCTTAACTTTTTAAGGGTCTTTTTAATAGAGAGCCTCAAATTTCTGTAAATTTAGATAACGCATCAGGTTTAACCTAAATATTATGAAAGCCTTAATACTTTTACTTTTTTTAACAATAGGCTTAGGCTCTTTAAACGCTCAAGATAGAGTAGAGGTTACTGGACAATTAAGTGTATCATCTTCTATGAGTGCAGAAGGAATTACAGTTTTTAATGTTAGCTCTAGTAAAGGAACAGTAACAGATAGCTACGGAAAATTTAAGATTGATGTTGCTGAAAATGATTTGCTAGAATTTTCTTCTGTACAATTCTCGGTCTTTACAATTATTATAGACAAAGGTGTAATTAATACAGAAACTATAAGTATTAAGGTAGTTCCTTCTGTAAATACTTTAGAAGAAGTGTTTATAAGGCCTTATGATTTGTCTGGAAACTTTGAGGTAGATATTAATTATATTGATACTAATGCAGGTGCTGTTTTTGATATTAATTCTTTAGATGCAGTATATGGTTATAATTATGAATTTACAGATACACCAGAAAGCTCTGTAGATAATGTTGCTCTTAAAAGTTTGAGTCTGCAAAATGGTGCTAACATAGCTAATATTATAAGAAAGGTATTTAAAAAGAAAAAGACAGATAAAAATCTTCCGCCACAAGGGTTTTATGATATGGATGTAGAGCTACGTAAGCAGTTTAATGATTCTTTTTTCACAACACAACTTAATATACCTCGTAAAGAAATAAATAACTTTATCTTTTATGCAGAGGATAATGGTTTAACTATAAAGCTTATAAAGTCTCCTAAAAAACTAGAGCTCATTCAGTTTCTATTAGACACAAGTAAAGCATACCCAAAATCTTATGATTAAACATCTACTTATTTTTATTTTACTATTTGTAAATTTTACTTGTATAGCTCAAAACTCATTTGAATTATCTGGACGTGTTATTGCACAAACAAGAGATACACTTGAGGTAAGTGTCTTAAATCTCTCTAGAGAAACAGGTGTAGTTACTAATGAAAAAGGTGACTTTAAGATTGATGTTTCGATAGGAGAGAACCTTTATTTTTCATCCATACAGTTTGAACCATTAGAGGTAGAAGTAACCTCTACTATACTTGAAGACCCAAACTATATGGTCTTTCTATTTCCAAAAATAAACGAGTTACAAGAGGTACTTTTAAGTAGTGTGGATTTAATAGGAATTGAAGAGGCAGATATTAAAAACATTCCGTTACAACCCTATTTAAGTGCAGCTAACTTGGGATTGCCTCAGGCTACAAAACCTTTACCAACCATTGAGGAAAGGCGAATTTATACAGCATCTTCGGGACCTTTAGATTTATTGATAAATACTTTAAATGGAGAGCTTAAAAAATTGAGAAAACTTAACGAATGGGCAAAACTAGACCGTTTGGTTGTACAAGGAGAACAAGCTATGGCAGTGCATTATTTTGAGGAATATTGCGGTGTGCCAGAAGCCTACATTTCAGATTTCATTTACTTTTGTGCTCAAGATGATCGGTATAAGCCACTTTTAAAACAACAAGATAAACTAAAGCTATTCGAGTTTTTTGAAGAAAAAGGTCCTGCTTATAAAGAATTTAGACAATGGTAACTTTAGTTGAATAGAGGTATCCCAGAAAGATCTTCCTTATACATTTTTTGATATAGAGGACTATTCATATTGCTTTCACCAATTTCTTCAAGAGATGTTGTTCTTAAGTGTGTACTGTTTTCTGTTTCTTGTGATGGTGCAAAGCCAGCAATATCTTGTAAAGCCAAAGATAAAAGAGGCTCATTAGGATCTCCTAAAATACCAAGGTTAGCATAATCTTCTTCAATAAAGGTATCTGGTTCTAAACCATCTATAAAATCTGTAAATCCAACTGAATTTACTTCTTTTAATACTAATGGTTGTATAGCATATCTGTGACCTGGATTGGCATTTGTTTTTCTAAAATCTTCAGCATCGTATAGAGTTACAGAAGCTTGAAATTTTCCAGTAGTATTAGTTCCTATTTGTACAACATCTATATATGGATTAAGACCATTTATTACAAACTCACTTGCAGATGCCGTTCTTGGCGATGTTAGTATATAAACTCTATTTAAGTTTAAACTATTTGTAGCAGCGTTAGTACGTATTCTATCATCAAATCTATTTACCAAACGTTCTGGATTCTGAGCTTCAAAAGCCGCTTGTATTTCGGCATTCCACTGTTCGGTTGTAATTATTTCACCTGTAAATTGCCCAGTTATCATACTTGATAAATCTATGGCACTTTCTACAGAGCCACCACCATTATATCTCAAATCTAATACAAGGTCTGTAACATTGTCTGCCTGAAATTGACCAAAAGCTTCATTAAGTTGAGCATCAAAATCTCCAATAAATCCGTTATACATTAAATAACCAATATTTTGACCATTAATAGTAAGTGTTGTGGCAAGGTGTACAGGGTTTTCAGTGAGTTCCACTTTAGTAAGGTTTACTGTTTCATTTGTTTCAGTAACAGTTTCTCCATCAAAATTAGCCATACCTAGGTTATAAGTTTCCGCAGCAAGAAGAGAATTGAAATTTGTATCTGTTAGCTGTGTGCCATTTATACTTGTAAAAATATCACCTCTTTCTAATATTGTAGTCGAAGCAGGTGAGTTTGGTACAACATAGCGTACATAGCCAAAAACCAAACTAGGATCACTAGGATACCTTACCAGACCAAATTTCATCCCTGTATTTTTAGTAATACCACTAAAAGACTCTTCTAAAGCCACATAATCATTAACCAGAAAGCTAAACCTATCTTGGTTAGATAAAAGGCCATTATAAAATAAATCTTCTGGACTATCATAGTTATCTAAAAACTCATTTAACTCTGTAGCAGATTCAAATGCGCCATTAGTTAATTCGGGAACGTCTGCTTTATATAAGTAGTATGCGTTCATACCTCTATATATGAAGTTATTAATTTCTAAGTTTGAAGCATTACCAATACTATCGTCTTGATCTTCAAAACAACTAAATAATAGAGTAGAGGTTAATACTGTAAGTAATATAACTTTTATAGCTTTCATAAGGCTTATCTTGTGTCTAAGTAACTTCAAAAATATCTATTTCGTATAAATTTAAGAGGCAGATGTAACAAAACTTATACATACACGTCGTAATAGTAAGTCGCATAGCTGCCTAATAACCAACACTAATGAACCAAAAAAGGTTTTTACAACAAATAGAACCCATAAAAGACAAGATGTTTCGCTTGGCTAGAAGGTTATTAGTATCAAAAGAAGCTGCAGAAGATGCCACCCAAGATGTTTTAGTTAAACTTTGGAAACGCAAAGAGACCTTAAAAACATATGATAATCTTGAAGCTTTTGCTATGACGGTGACTAAAAATCATTGTTTAGATGAGTTAAGGTTAAAACGAAACAACAATCTTAGGATAGTTCATAATAATTATGAAGACCACCAAACAGGGTTGCAAAAGCAATTAGAAACTAAGAATGAACTGGAGTTGGTGGAGCATTTAATAAATGAGTTACCACAGCAACAGCAGGTAATTATACAGCTAAGAGAAATAGAGCAAATGGAGTATGATGCTATTGCCAAAATATTAAATATGAATGAGACTGCAGTACGCGTAAACCTTTCTAGAGCAAGAAAGAAATTAAGATCGCAAATGCAAAATTTACAAGACTATGGAATTGCAGAACATTGAAATACTAACCCAAAAATATCTTGAAGGAGAGACGTCTCTTAAAGAAGAAGACCAATTGAGACATTATTACTTAAGTGATAACGTAGCGCCTCATTTAGAGTCTTACAAGCCATTGTTTAATTACTTTGCTAAAGCAAAAAAAGAAAAGTTTACAGTTGCCACCAATACCCCACAAACCTCTAAACCTTTATTTAAACCGTGGATGGCTATTGCTGCAAGTGTCGTTTTAATAGCAACTGCAATTTGGTACAATAATGGCATACAACAAAACAGTAATGACTTGGGTACCTATGAAGACCCAGAAATAGCACTACAGAAAACAAAGGCAATCCTCAACCTTGTTTCTGCTTATATGAATGAGGGAAATGATGAATTGGTGTACCTTAAAGAAATAGAAACCACCAAAAATAAATTAATAACAGACAATAATAAATAAGATAATGAAAACAGTAAAACCCCTAATTTTAGTATTAGCAATTGTGTTTGCTAGTTTTACAGCTACAGCTCAGGATTTTAGCAAGTATGAGACTATGAAAGACGTTACCAGTATGGTAATGACAAGTAAGATGTTTAAGTTACTTAATAAAATAGATGTAAACAGCTCTGACCCAGAAATGCAGAACTACGTAGACCTTATTGAAAACCTTAATGAAATACGTGTTTTTGTAACAGATAGGAGTGATGTAAGAACTACTATGAATGCAGATGCAAAATCATACATTTCTTCTGGTGGCTTAGAGCAACTTATGAGAATTAATGAAGATGGTAAAGCAGTAAATTTTTACATAAAACCAGGTAAAAATGATGATTTTGTAAATGAGCTATTTATGCATTTAGATGGTACAGAAGATGGTAAACCGTCCACTGTTATACTTCAAATTACAGGAAATATAAACTTAAAGCAGGTTTCTAAACTAGCATCAGATTTAAAAGTACCAGGATCTGAGGAATTAAAGAATATTAAAAAACAAAAGTAAATGAAGACGCTAACTAAATTAATTTTAAGCCTAACAGTTGTTTTATTCTTTAGCTGTAACGGAAAACAAAGTTTACAAGAATATTATGTAGACAATCAAGACAATGAAAACTTTTTATCGTTAGATCTACCTTCTAGCTTGTTAATGGTTAATGACAATATGACCAAAGAGCAACAAGAAACACTATCAACTGTTAAGAAAGTAAATGTATTAGCTTTTCCAAAAAAAGAAGAAAATACTGTAGCGTTTGAAGAAGAGAAAGCCAAGATAAATAGTATTCTTAAAGATGATAAATTTCATGTATTAATGAAGTTTAATCAAAATGGGATGAATGCGAAAGTTTTATATCTTGGAGAAGAAGATGCTATAGATGAGATAATTATTTATGGTGAGGATTATGAAAAAGGTTTTGGTGTTGCTAGAGTTTTAGGAAACCAAATGAATCCTCAAAAATTAATAGAGATGCTCAAAACGGTAGATAATGATATGATAAACGTTGAAGGATTTGAAGACATAGCCAAGTCTTTTAACAACAACTAAAGCTTATATTTACATTTTCAAACATAACAACCAGCTACAAAAATTTTGTAGCTGGTTTTTTGATTATCAGCAATTAACAAAACTTAACCCTTATTTGTTAATTACTTTCACTTTTGTATATTTTATTTTGATGCGGATACCTTTATATTAGCACACATTCCCAATTTAAGAAAGCCTATGGAGCAAGAAACTAAGTACACTGAAGATAATATACGTTCATTAGACTGGAAAGAGCACATACGTATGCGTCCCGGAATGTATATCGGGAAACTTGGTGATGGCTCCAGTGCAGATGATGGTATCTATATCTTACTAAAAGAAGTTTTAGACAACTCTATTGATGAGTTTGTTATGAATGCAGGTAAAACCATCGAAATTTCTATACAAGGCGAACGTGTAATTGTTAGAGATTATGGTCGTGGTATTCCTTTAGGAAAAGTAAAAGATGTAGTTTCTAAAATGAATACAGGTGGAAAGTACGACTCCAAAGCCTTTAAGAAATCTGTAGGTTTAAATGGTGTTGGTACCAAAGCCGTAAACGCATTGTCATCTTATTTTAGGGTAGAGTCTTCCAGAGATGGTAAAAGTGCTTCCGCAGAGTTTGCACAAGGTAACCTTACAGACGAAGAGTTTTTAGATGAAACCTCAAGACGTCGTGGTACAAAAGTTACCTTTATTCCAGATGAAGCTATTTTTAAGAACTACAAATACAGAAGTGAGTATGTAGCTAAAATGCTTAAAAACTATGTTTATCTAAATCCTGGCCTTACCATTGTTTTTAATGGAGAGCGTTTTTATTCAGAAAACGGATTAAAAGATTTACTAAGTGATACCATACGAGAAGATGATAGGTTGTATCCAATTATTCATCTAAAAGGAGACGATATTGAAGTTGCAATTACACACAGTAAAACCCAATATTCAGAAGAGTATCATTCATTTGTAAACGGGCAACATACTACACAAGGTGGTACACACCAATCTGCTTTTAGAGAAGCCATTGTAAAAACAGTGAGAGAGTTTTATGGAAAAAACTATGAAAGTAGTGATATACGTAAATCTGTTGTGTCTGCCATTGCTATAAAAGTAATGGATCCTGTTTTTGAAAGTCAGACTAAAACAAAACTTGGCTCTACAGATATGGGTGGCGATTTTCCTACTGTTAGAACTTACATTAATGACTTTCTTAAAACTAAATTAGATAATTACCTACACCGTCACCAAGATGTAGCAGATCAACTTCAGAAAAAAATACTGCAAGCAGAACGAGAACGTAAGGATTTATCTGGAATTAGAAAATTAGCCAGAGATCGCGCTAAAAAAGCAAGTTTGCATAATAAGAAATTACGCGATTGTAGAATTCATTTAGGAGATCATAAAAAAGATCGTTATTTAGAAACGACACTATTTATTACTGAGGGTGACTCAGCAAGTGGTAGTATTACAAAATCTAGAGATGTAAATACTCAAGCTGTATTTAGTTTAAAAGGTAAACCACTTAATAGCTATGGCTTAAGTAAGAAAATTGTTTATGAAAATGAAGAATTTAACCTCTTACAGGCAGCTTTAAATATAGAAGATTCAATTGAAGATTTAAGATATAATAATATTGTAATAGCAACGGATGCCGATGTCGATGGTATGCACATACGTTTGTTATTAATCACGTTCTTTCTTCAGTTTTTTCCTGAAGTTATAAAAGAAGGACACCTATATATATTACAAACACCATTATTTAGAGTAAGAAATAAAAAGGAGACAGTTTATTGTTATTCAGAATTTGAAAAACGAGAAGCTATAGAAAAGCTCTCAGGAAAAGCTGAGATTACTCGATTTAAAGGATTAGGTGAAATTTCTCCAGATGAGTTTCAATATTTTATCGGAGAAGATATTCGTTTAGATCCTGTAATGTTAGACCAAGATATGAGTATAGCAGAATTATTGGAGTTTTATATGGGTAAAAACACATCTGATAGACAAGAGTTTATTATTGATAATCTTAAAGTAGAATTAGATGTTATTGAAGAAGCTTAGATAAACAACCATTAAGTTATAATAAAAGAGAAACACAAGTATTTATAAAGAGTGACCACAGTCTAAAGACTATAATGTAGCAATGAGCGAAGAACACAACGAAGATTTAAATCCAGAAGAACACCCTCAAGATCATCTTAATGATAATTTAGAACAGCCAGAACTTGAGCCAACACAAGATGATGTGTTGACCAAAGTAACCGGTATGTATAAAGACTGGTTTTTAGATTACGCATCGTATGTAATACTGGAACGTGCTGTACCAGCAATCGAAGATGGTTTTAAACCTGTACAGCGTCGTATTATGCACTCTATGAAAGATTTAGATGATGGCCGTTATAATAAAGTTGCAAATATAGTAGGACATACTATGCAGTATCATCCGCACGGTGATGCAAGTATAGGAGATGCTATGGTACAAGTAGGACAAAAAGACCTACTTATAGATATGCAAGGTAACTGGGGAAACATTCTTACAGGAGACCGTGCAGCTGCTTCAAGATATATAGAAGCAAGACTTTCAAAATTTGCTTTAGAAGTTTTATTTAACCCAAAGATTACAGATTGGCAATTAAGTTATGATGGCCGCCGTAAAGAACCTATAAATCTTCCGGTAAGATTTCCGTTATTATTAGCACAAGGTGCTGAAGGAATCGCAGTAGGTTTAAGTACAAGAATATTACCACATAACTTTATTGAACTTATAGATGCTTCAATAAAACACTTACAAGGAAAACGTTTTAAAATATATCCAGATTTTCAAACTGGAGGAGAAGCAGATATTTCTAATTATAATGATGGTCTGCGTGGAGGAAAAGTAAGAGTACGCGCTAAAATATCTCAGCAGGATAAAAATACGTTACTCATTTCTGAGATTCCTTATGGAACAACCACAACAACATTAATAGATTCAATCTTAAAAGCCAACGATAAAGGCAAGATTAAGATTAAGAAGATAGAAGATAATACAGCAGCAAATGTCGAAATATTGGTGCACTTACCACCAAATATTTCTCCAGATAAAACGATAGATGCACTTTATGCATTTACACGTTGCGAAGAATCTATCTCTCCGTTAAGTTGTATCATTATTAATAACAGGCCAGAATTTATAGGCGTTTCAGAAATATTAAGACGCAGTACAGACCACACGGTCTCCTTATTAAAGTCTGACCTTGAGATAAAATTAGATGAGTTAGAAAGCCAATGGCATTATGCCTCTTTAGAGAGAATCTTTATTGAAAATAGAATTTATAGAGATATAGAGGAAGAGGAAACTTGGGAAGGTGTAATACAAGCAATTGATAAAGGCTTAAAACCACACACCGCACACCTTAAACGTGCAGTTACCGAAGAAGATATTGTAAGACTAACTGAAATTAGAATTAAAAGGATATCTAAATTTGATATAGATAAAGCACAACAAAAAATAGATGCTTTAGAAGATCAGATTGAAGAGGTAAAGCATCACTTAGATCATTTGGTAGAGTTTGCTATAAATTATTTTGCTAATCTTAAAAAAGACTACGGTAAAGATAAAGATAGAAAAACAGAGCTAAAAGCTTTTGAAGATATTGAAGCCACTAAGGTGGTAATAAGAAACACCAAGCTTTATGTTAATAGGGCAGAAGGTTTTATAGGTACGTCTCTAAAACGTGATGAATATGTTACAGATTGTAGTGATATAGATGACATTATCTGTTTTACAGAAGATGGAACTATGATGGTAACTAAAGTAGACTCAAAAACGTTTATTGGTAAAAATATTATTCACGTAGCGGTCTTCAAGAAAAAAGACAAGCGTACTATATATAATATGATTTATAGAGACGCTAAAAGTAGGAATACTTATATGAAGCGTTTTGCTGTAACTAGTATGACTAGAGATAGAGAATACAATATGGGTTCTGATAAAAAGAACACAAAAGTTTTCTATTTCTCTGCCAATCCTAATGGTGAAGCAGAAGTGGTAACAGTTTATTTGAGACAAGTTGGACAAGTAAAGAAATTGAAATTTGAGGTAGACTTCTCAGACATGGCTATAAAAGGCAGAGGTGTTAAAGGAAATATTGTTACCAAGCATCCTGTAAAACGAATTGAGTTAAAAGAAGAAGGTGTTTCGACATTAAAACCAAGACGTATTTGGTTTGATGATACAGTGCAGCGCTTAAATGTAGATGATCGAGGAGATTTACTAGGAGAATTTAAAGCAGAAGACAGACTCCTTATTATTACACAAGGCGGAATTGTAAAAACTATCAAGCCAGAATTAACCACACGTTTTGATGGCGATATGATTGTTTTGGAAAAATGGCAACCTAAAAAACCAATATCAATAGTTTATTGGGATGGCGAAAGAGAGAAGTTTTATGTAAAACGCTTTTTGATAGAAAATGAAGATAAGGAAGAACTTGTGGTTACAGAACACCCTAAAACATATTTAGAAATTGTATCTACAGACTATCTTCCAGTAATTGAGTTAGAGTACACAAAAAAACCAGGAAAAGACAGAAAACCTAATGAGTCTGTAAAGCTTGAGGAATTTATTTCTTTAAAAGGAATCACAGCACTTGGTAACCAATTAACATCCGAAAAAGTTAACACAATTACGCTTTTAGAACCTGAACCTTATGAAATTCCTGAACCTATAAAGGCTGAAGAACATGAAGTTATTGATGACGAAGAAATACATACAACTGGTGCAAATGATGCTCCAGACAATTTAGATTCAAAAAACAAATACGATCAGCCTAGTTTATTTGATGATGAAGACTAGTATTAACTAACATTTAGTTTAAACCCTGCAACCTTTTAATTTGTGGGGTTTGTGATTTAACAACCTTAATAAATTTTAAATGAGTTTTTTTTCAGAATTTAAAGAGTTTGCAGTAAAAGGTAATATGGTCGATATGGCTATAGGTATAATTATAGGTGCTGCGTTTAAAGACGTAGTAGATGTTATTGTAAAAAAAGTAATGCTTCCACCTTTATCATTACTTACAGACGGTATTCATTTTGCCGATAAAAATATTGTACTTAAAGAGGCTAGAGTAGGAGAAGATGGTAAAGAGATAAAAGCAATAACGGTAGGTTACGGAGAGTTAATAGAAGTTTTTATTGATTTTATTATTATTGCATTTGTAGTTTTCTTAGTTGTAAAGGTGATGAATAGTCTTAAAAAGAAAGCAGAAGATGATACTAACAAAACAGTTTCTACTCCTAAGAATATTCAATTAATGACAGAAACCAACAAACTACTTAGAGAGCAAGTAGAATTACTAAAACGTGATAAAGAAAAAAATTAGTTCTCTTCCAGACTAATTTCGTAATCACTAATCATTTCCAACAATACCTCTTCGGTTTGAGATAGGTACTTATTTGAAGATTTTTTCTTCTTCTTAAGTTTAGAAAAATAAGGTTTAATACTACCATCTTTATAAGAATCATTAAGCATAGGGTGCACATAGTATTCTCTACAAACACTTCGAGTATTACCAAGTGCTTCTGCAGTCTTATCATATGCCTTTAATCTCAATGATTTATTTTCGTTTTCATCTTCTGCATAAGGTTCATCTCTTAATGTTTCAAAGAAAATTTTACTGGCAGACCAAGTTCTAAAATCCTTTGCAGTAAATAGCTCACCGCTTAATTCTTTAATGTAGGTATTAATATCTCCGCTATCGAGACGTTGTTTAGTGCCGTCCTCATCAAAATACTGAAACAATTCCCAACCAGGAATTTCTTCACATTGGTTTACAAGCTCTATCAATGAATCATCGGTTATTTTAATTTGATGCTCTTTATTCTTCTTTCCAATAAAGTGAAACTGAATACTGTCTTTAATATGCTCTACATGTTTAGTCCTTAAAGTAGAAAGACCATAGGTATTATTATTCTTGGCATAATAATAATTGCCTATTCTAATATGTGTTTCTTCAAGCAATGTAATTACAATTGCAAGAACCTTAGATTTGGTCATTTGTTCTTGCTGCAGATCTTTTTCAACTTGTTTTCTTAATAAAGGGAGTGAATTTCCAAATGAAGACATTTTGAGAAACTTAGTTTGGTTTCTGAAAGCTGTCCACAAATCGTGATATTTATAAACTTTTCTGCGTTTTTCATCCCTACCAACAACTTGAAGATGGCCATTTGCCAAATCGGTTATTCTAACGTCTGTCCACGCAGGAGGAATTACTAAACTTTTAATTCTATTAATAAGATCCTTTTTGGTTACAGGTTTGTCATTTTGAAAATATCTAAAACCTTTACCATGCTTACGACGATCAATATTTAATTGATTGTCGTAAACATAAGTAAGGTTGTAAAATTGGGCAGCTTTTTCAGGATCTTTTAAAATTGCCTCAAGTTGTTTATCTGTTAGGGTCATTAATCAAAATAGCTAAACGTTTCTCCATCTTTCATAGTAAGTAACGTTTCATAAATTAGTTTTATCACATTTTCTACATCATCTTGATGAACCATTTCCACAGTTGTATGCATATATCTTAATGGTAATGATATTAATGCAGAAGCAACACCACCATTACTATATGCAAAAGCATCTGTATCTGTACCTGTAGCTCTAGATAATGCAGCTCTTTGAAATGGAATTTTCTTATCTTCTGCAGTATTAATTATGAGGTCTCTTAATTTTTGTTGTACAGCTGGAGCATATGCAATTACTGGTCCATCCCCAATTTTTGCATCACCTTGTACTTTTTTCTCAATCATTGGAGTATAAGTATCATGAGTTACATCTGTAACAATGGCTGCATTTGGTTTAATACGATCTGATATCATTTGTGCACCACGCAAACCAATTTCTTCTTGTACAGAATTTGTAATATATAAACCAAATGGTAAAGTTTTTTTATTCTCTTTTAAGAGTCTAGCAACTTCAGCAATCATAAACCCACCCATTCTGTTATCTAATGCTCTGCAAACAAATTTGTTTTTGTTCAAGATCATAAAATCGTCAGGATAGGTAATAACACAGCCTATATGTATATCTAACTCTAAAACCTCTTCCTTGGAAGTGCAACCAACATCAATACATATATTATCTGGTTTAGGTGCTTTTTCATTACTCTTATCTCGTGTATGTATTGCTGGCCATCCAAAGACACCTTTAACTATTCCATTTTTAGTATGAATATTAACACGTTTCGAGGTTGCGATTTGATGATCACTACCACCATTTCTTGTTACATATATAAGACCATCATCAGTAATGTAATTTACATACCAAGAAATTTCGTCTGCGTGTCCTTCAATTACAACTTTATATTTTGCTTTAGGATTAATAACACCTACTGCTGTTCCATATGTGTCCGTAATAAACTCATCTACATAAGGTGTTAAATAGTCCATCCATAATTTTTGACCTGTCCATTCATAGCCGGTAGGTGAAGCATTATTTAAATATTCTTCTAAAAACTTTAAAGACTTTTTGTTCAATATACTTTTATCTGTCATTGTTCGTTTGATTTTAAACGAATTTAAATATAAATTAAGAGAACTCATACTTACATTATCTAAATTTGGTATGATATTAGATTTAATTATTATCTAAATAATAGCAGTGAAATATTACATATATATAATAGGACTACTTTATATGTCATTTTCATATTCTCAAGTAGAAAGTAAACCACAAGATTCTATAGAAAGAGAATATGACTACATGATTATTGAAGGTGATACTATCCCAAGAGAATTTATAGATCTTGAAGAAGTAATTATACTTAATAAAATTAAGTTTACTTCAGACTTAGAAAGAAGGCGATACTTAATATTAAGAAGAAAGACAAGAAAGGTTTGGCCATATGCAAAACTTGCATCCGAAAGGCTTACTGAATTAAATGCAAGATTAGCATCTATTAAATCTAAATCAGAAAGAAGAAAGTATACTAAAATAGTTCAAAAGTATATCGAAGAGCAGTTTGCTGCAGAGTTAAAAAAACTTACTAGGACAGAAGGTCAAATATTAGTTAAGTTAATTCATAGACAAACTGGGGTAACCACATTTCAATTAATTAAAAATTTGCGAAGTGGGTGGAGAGCTTTTTGGTATGATACTACTGCAGGTTTATTTGATATCGAATTAAAAAGTGAATATAATCCAGTAAATAATAGAGAAGATTTTTTAATTGAAGACATTCTACAAAGATCATTTCAGCGTAATATATTAGATAACCAACCAAGTGTTTTAAATATAGACTATTTTGAAGCCTCTTCAAAGTGGCTTTAACGTTTAAAATACAATGAGTTAAAGATTACTTAAAAAAAAGTCAAAGAAATATTAGTTACTTAATATAAAAGGAACGTATATTTGCACTCTATCCGCTAACAAAAATTAGTGGATTTTTTTACCGAAAAAGTTTTTTGAAAATTTGTTTGTAGTTTTAGAAAAGAGTGTATATTTGCACCCGCTAACAACGAAAGGCGTTAGTGAAAACGG
>TARA_R110002020_G_scaffold86400_15_pt1 | contig 75168 bp, 77 predicted proteins | sample TARA_R110002020 | Tara Oceans TARA_R110002020 (sample SAMEA4396489) | marine metagenome | biome: Westerlies Biome; feature: [MES] marine water layer (ENVO:01000295) within the mesopelagic zone...; material: water (ENVO:00002006), including particulate matter (ENVO:01000060) such...
AAAGAAGAGCGCCAGGCTATTTATCGTAAGTGCGGGGTGCGCAAGATAATACAGCCATGCTGCCTGCAAGGGAGACATGCTGAAACCTCCGTAAAGCGGAATCGGTAACCTGCGGCTTGGTGACGGTAATGGCGGTTCGTGCTTTCCGTACAGTCCTTGCCTGTCTATTCTTATGGTTATGGAGAGTTACGGCGATACCCAAATGGGATGGTATGGTGATAAGTGCTTGCTATACCACCTGTGTATAAAGAAGCGCCATTTTAGGTTATTTGGCGATTTAATTCGACCAGGGCACTAGCGTTCCCGATCAATGGTCATAGATGCCGCTAGCGTGAAATGGCCGATTTGCTGCAAGCTGCGCAACCCGTCATTTTGCAGCGGGCGTGATCATTTACACCCAACTTGAGGTTATTGATATGAACAGACAACTGGTGACAACCCTGCTGCTTGGCGCGATCTTGACGCTGGGTGGTTGCGCTTCCTCGTTGACCGGAGATACCTACAGCAGGGACGATGCCCGCGCGCCACAGATTGTGCGCATGGGGACTGTGGAGTCTGTACGCTTAGTGAAGATTGAAGGCACAAAAACAGCGATTGGGCCGATTGCCGGTGCGGCCATCGGTGGCGTCGCCGGCAGTGGTGTAGGTGGCGGTAGTGGTCGGGCGATCGCTTCCATTGTCGGCGCATTGGCGGGTGGTATGGCCGGGGCCGCAGCGGAAGAGGGTATTACGCGTACTCAGGGCGTCGAAATTACGGTCACGGAAGATTCTGGTCAGACTCGGGCTTATGTGCAGGCCGTGCAGGAAGGCGTTAGCTTTGCCGCGGGTGACCGGGTACGAGTCATGACAGTTAACGGTGAGTCGCGCGTCGTTAAGTAAATCGGGTTTCTTACCTAGGCCTGCCGGTTTTGTGCCGGCAGGCTACGCATTTTGTAACGCAATGCGCTGTATTCGATTCCCGCTGCAAAGGTTCAGACATTTATACTATTGGCCTTTGCTGGTGCATTGCGATGCCTCTGCCACTGCCATGATAGTCTGTGCATTCAGACTAGACCGCACGGGTCTGCTGCGTCAGGCGTGGGCAAGACCGGTAATAGCCTTTTCGGCCATAGATGGAGTAAGTCCTGCATGACCCTGGCGCTTATCGTCATTCTTCCTCTGATCGGCAGCCTCCTGCCGCTATTGTTCAATAAGCATGGTCGCTCGCTGTGCGCTAGTATGACCATGCTGGCCCCCGTTCTGGGTATGATTCTGCTGTGGCAACAGGCGTCAGCAGTATTCGCTGGCGAGACCATAGTGCAGACATGGCGTTGGCTTGACGTGCTGGGGCTGCATATCAGCTTTCGGCTTGATGGGCTTAGCTTTCTGTTCGCGCTGATGATTCTCGGTATTGGCCTTTTGGTCATCCTTTATGCGCGTTACTACCTGGCGAAAAAAGACCCCATGGGCCGGTTTTTTGCCTACCTGCTGCTATTTATGTCGGCCATGTTGGGCGTAGTGCTGTCAGAGAACCTGCTGCTGATGATGTTCTTCTGGGAGATGACCAGCCTCTCTTCCTTCTTGCTCATTGGCTATTGGTCGCACTCGACTGACGCCCGCAAAGGCGCCCGTATGGCGTTGGCGGTCACGGGCGCAGGCGGGCTCGCGCTGCTGGCGGGGGTCTTGTTAATCGGCCAAGTGGTAGGTAGTTATCAGTTAACGGATGTATTCGCCTCAGGTGACCTGCTCCGTGATCACGCGCTTTATCCGGTCATATTGGTATTGGTGCTGCTGGGGGTGTTTACCAAGTCGGCACAGTTTCCTTTTCACTTTTGGCTGCCCCATGCGATGGCAGCGCCGACGCCAGTCTCGGCTTATTTGCATTCTGCAACCATGGTCAAAGCGGGTGTTTTCCTCTTGGCCCGCCTCTATCCTGCGCTGTCTGATACCGACTTATGGTTTTATCTGGTTAGCAGCGCAGGCATGGCGACTTTGTTGGTCGGCGCTTGTACTGCGTTGTTTCAGCACGATCTCAAGGGGCTGCTGGCCTACTCGACGATCAGCCATTTGGGTTTGATCACGCTGCTGTTTGGTCTGGATTCGCGTTTAGCCGCGGTAGCCGGCGTTTTTCATATCATTAACCACGCTACCTTCAAAGCCTCGCTATTTATGGCGGCCGGCATCATTGACCATGAAACCGGTACGCGTGACATGCGGCGTATTAACGGTCTGCTGCGGTTTATGCCGCACACGGCGACGCTGGCCATGGTTGCGGCGTCAGCAATGGCGGGTGTGCCACTACTCAATGGCTTTCTGAGCAAGGAGATGTTCTTCAGTGAAACGCTGGATACGCACATGCTCGGCAGTTTCAGCTGGTTGATTCCGTTGGGTGCGACCTTGGGTGGGGTGTTCTCCGTCGCTTACTCGCTGCGCTTTATTCACGATGTGTTCTTTAATGGTAAACCTGTCAATCTGCCCAAGTATCCTCCGCACGAGCCGCCGCGCTATATGAAGGTGCCGGTCGAGATTCTGGTGGCCATGTGTTTGCTGGTCGGGCTGGCACCAGGGCTTACTGTCGCAGGCCTGCTGTCGGTCGCGGCACAGGCAACGGTTGGCGGTGACTTGCCGGAGTATAGTCTGGCGATCTGGCACGGCTTTAACCTGCCGTTGCTGATGAGTTTTGTCGCTCTGGTTGTGGGGGTTCTGGTCTACGCTGCGCGCGCGCCCTTGTTTGCCTGGTATGCACGCCAGCGTGAGCTGGACGCCAAGCTGGTGTTTGAGCGCCTGATACAGGCGACTGTGCGCGGTGCTGGCCAGTTCACGCTGCTGTTGGAAAATGGATCGCTGCAGCGCTACCTGGCCTGCCTCCTGGGTGCGGCACTCATCGTCAGTGGCTATTGGCTGTTCCGACTGCCGAGCTTGCAAGGCGACGTAGCCATGACACCCATTGACGGTACTAGCCTTGCGGTAGCTTTGATCATGTCTGTTGCCGCTTTGTGTACTGTTTTCTGGCACCGCAAGCGACTGGTATCGCTGACGATGCTCAGTGTCGTTGGTCTTGGTGTGGTGCTTGCCTTTGCTCGCTTTGCCGCGCCAGATCTGGCCCTGACGCAAATATCGGTTGAAGTGGTCACCATAGTGTTGTTGATGTTGGCGCTGTTTTTCCTGCCCGCGCGCTCACCGCGCGAGTCCTCCCCGTTGCGGCGTGGCAGAGATGTGTTGCTGGCACTCATGTTTGGGGGGCTGGTAGCGGCATTGGCCTTTGCCGTCATGACGCGTCCCTACGACAGCATCGCCAGTTTCTTCTTGCAGAACAGTTTGACTGGCGGCGGTGGTACCAACGTAGTCAATGTGATTCTGGTCGACTTCCGTGGCTTTGACACTATGGGCGAAATTACCGTGCTGGCGATTGCAGCCATTGGTATTTATGCGCTGATAGATGGTCTGCGTCTCCGTCTGCCGGGTGGCGATAGTTTGGGTAAGCCTTGGGCAACCCGTGGCGAGCAACTGATGCTGGTGAACCTGTCGCGGGTCTTGCTACCACTAGCGCTGCTGATATCGGTATTTATATTCCTGCGCGGCCACAACCTGCCGGGTGGTGGCTTTATCGCTGGCCTGATTACCGCCGTCGCCTTGATTCTGCAATACGTTGCCAGTGGCGAGGAATGGACATCCGAGCGTTGGCCGGTCAATTATCATTATCTGGCTGCTGCCGGTGTGTTGATTGCAGCAGCGACCGGCTTTGGCAGTCTGTTTTTCGGCTATCCCTTCCTGACCAGTGCCTTTGATCACTTCTATATTCCTTTGATCGGAGATATTGAGCTGGCGACAGCCATGCTGTTTGATCTGGGCGTTTACTTGACCGTGGTGGGTGCCACTTTGTTGATACTCGCGAATCTGGGCAAGTTGTCGCAGACACCGTTGCGAAGGGGGGATTTCTGATGGAGCTGATGTATGCGCTGCTAATTGGCCTGCTGACCAGTTGCGGGGTGTTCCTCATGCTGCGCGCACGGACCTTCCCGGTGGTGATAGGGCTGACCCTGCTGAGCTATGCGGTCAACCTGTTTCTGTTTGCCATGGGCCGCATTGGTGAAGCGGTGCCTGCGGTACTGGGTGAGCGAGTGGACTATGCGGACCCACTGCCACAGGCATTGGTGCTGACGGCTATTGTGATCGGTTTTGCCATGACCGCCTTTGCGCTGGTCCTATCCCTGCGAGCGCAGGGTGAGTTGGACAGTGATCACGTTGATGGTAAGGGAGATCGTTGATGACTCATCTGCCGATCCTGCCCATTGTGTTGCCTATGGTGGTGGGCGCTGTGCTGCTGCTAATGCGCGGTAGCATGAATTTTAAACGTGGCGTCAGTCTACTGGCGACCTTCCTGCAGTTGCCGTTGGCGATCATGTTGCTCCTGCGTGCCAGCGAGGGGACGCTGGTTTACACCTTGGGCAACTGGGCACCGCCCTTTGGTATTGTGTTGGTGGTTGATCGCCTCAGTGCGCTCATGCTGTTCATAACCGCTGTGCTCGCCTTTTGTGCGCTGTTGTTTTCACTGCGCGGCGATGACGCTGCAGGGCGCAATTTTCATCCGCTGTTTCAGTTTCAGTTGATGGGGATTACCGGCGCCTTTCTGACTGGCGACCTGTTCAATCTTTTTGTATTTTTCGAGATTCTGCTGATCGCCTCCTATGCGCTTTTGCTGCATGGTGCGGGGTCCGCGCGAGTGCGGGCAGGCTTGCACTATGTGCTCTTGAATCTGACTGGGTCAGCGTTGTTTCTGATTGCAGTCGGTACCCTGTATGGGGTGCTAGGAACGCTTAATATGGCTGATCTGGCGATTCGCGTCAGCCAAGTGTCACCAGAGGACCAGCCTCTGGTGGGCGCCGCAGGCATGCTGTTATTGGTGGTCTTCGGTTTGAAAACAGCGATGTTCCCGCTGTATTTCTGGCTGCCGCGTGCCTATTCGGCAGCCAGTGCCCCGGTCGGTGCGCTATTCGCCATTATGACCAAGGTTGGTCTGTATTCGATCCTGCGGGTTTACACGCTTATCTTCGGTGAGCAGGCCGATAGCCTGGCATTTATGGTTAATGAATGGCTTTGGCCACTAGCGCTGGTAACGCTGTTGCTTGGCGCACTGGGTGCATTGGCTGCAGCCACGCTCTCGGGACTGATTGCTTACCTGGTGGTGCTCTCGGTTGGCACCATGCTCGCGGGGCTGGCGATTGGCACGCCTGAAGCCCTGCGGGCCACGCTATTCTATTTGGTGCACTCGACCTGGATTACCGGGGCCTTCTTTTTGTTCGCCGGCGTGCTGCAACGTGTCCGCGGGCCGCGCTACGCTGCGCGCCTGATTGCCGGACCAGCCTTGCCGTACCCAATGCTGCTGGGTGGCGTGTTCTTTTTGGCTGCGATGTCGATTGTCGGTATGCCGCCGTTGTCCGGCTTTATCGGTAAGCTGTTGCTGCTTAGTGCCGTGGGCACCGGGCAGCAGGCTGCCTGGTTATATCCGGTCGTGCTGGGAGCCGGGTTCTTGAGCCTTGTTGCCTTGAGCCGCGCGGGTACCACGCTGTTCTGGCGTCAAACTGAGGCAGCTGCGTCGGCTGAGCCGATCGATGCGGTACGCATGACGGCGGTACTGCTGTTATTGCTGGCCAGTCCGGCGCTGGTGATCTTTGCCGAGCCGGTACTGGCCTACCTGGCTGCTACCGCAGATCAGCTGCTGGCGCCGCAAAACTACATTGATGCGGTTATGTCCATCACTCCGGAGGCCAGTCCATGAGCCTTTTCAAGCGCATCCTGCCGCACCCCTGGCTGAGTCTGTCGCTGTTGGTTGGCTGGCAATTGCTGATGAATGCGGTATCGGCAGGTAGCCTGATAATGGGCGCCTTTCTCGCCCTGGTCATTCCCTTGATGACCAACGTGTTCTGGCCTAACCCGCCAAGCAACTGCCGGGTCGATCGATTGCTGCTGTTTGTGTGCCGCGTGTTTGCCGATATTGTGCTGGCCAACCTTCAGGTAGCCAAACTGATTCTCGGCCCGCGCCGCGAGTTGCGTCCGGCTTTTGTCGAGTATCCACTGAGTTTGCAGCACGAATTTTCTATCAGCGTGCTGGCCAGCACAATTTCGCTGACACCGGGCACGGTCTCGGCTGACATCAGCGAAGATCGCAAGACGCTGCTGATACATGGGTTGGATGTGGGTGATGAGGAGGCGATGATTGAGCATATTCGACGCCGCTATGAGCAACCGATCAAGGAGGTGTTCGAATGCTCCAGGCCGTAATTCTATTCTGCCTAGGCATCATGAGTGTTGCCTTGCTGCTGACCTTTGTTCGCCTGATCAAGGGGCCTGATCTGCCGGACCGCATACTGGCCATGGATACCCTGTACATCAACGGTATTGCGCTGATCATGCTGTTTGGTTTGTATCTGGACTCCAACCTGTTTTTTGAAGCCGCGTTGTTGATCGCCGTCATGGGGTTTATCAGCACGGTCGCGATTGCCAAGCACCTGATGCGCGGCAATATTATTGAGTAAGGAAAGATTATGAGTGGACCAAGCTGGGTCGAGTGGCTGATTGCAGCCTTGCTGCTAACCGGTAGCCTGTTCGCGCTGATTGGCTCTATCGGGTTGGTCAAGCTGCCGGACTTCTTTATGCGTCTGCATGGTCCGACGAAGGCGACCACATTGGGTGTAGGGGCCCTGGTTATTGGCTCCATGCTGTATTTTTCACAGCAGACTGGCGAGCCTAGCCTACACGAGCTCTTGATTACCTTTTTCCTGTTTTTAACTGCGCCGGTCAGCGCACATATGCTGGCTAAAGCCGCCATGCATGAAAAACTACGGCGTGAACCGCGAACTCGCGGCGAGCCTTGGGATCAGTGAGCGCCTGCCCTTAGAGCAACGCCGAGCTGGGGCGGTTATTTAGCGCCTGAACGTGCTCATGAGGTTGTCTGGTCTGGTTGGCTAGAGCGCAAAGTACTGGCAGCGCAGGGCTTGGCGTACGTTAAGAGTACGCAATGCCTGGGTGCTGGCGCGAAAGCTAAGGTGTGAAAGGCTTTTTACTACTTACTACAGCAGACCTGGCCTGCAAAAGCGACGTACTGCTATTGCAGGCCAGAAGGGCTCATATCAAGGCGCAAGGGCCAGATTCGAGAAGCCGCCACGGGGGGTGATTTCGATTTCTACCCGACGGTTCAGATCGCGACCTTCCTGGGTGCTGTTATCTGCCCGGGGTTGATCCTCGCCCAAACTCTTCAGCTGCATGTTGGTACGACGAACGCCGCCCAGTTGCAGTACGCTGGCAACAGCCTGGGCGCGCTCAAGGCTGAGTTGCTCGTTCACGTCGTCTGCGCCGACATCGTCGCTGAAGCCAATAACGGCAATATTGCTATCAGTCGCTGTGCGCAGAACCTTGGCGACACGTGACAACGGCACCAGGCCTGAGGGAAGTAGCAAGGTCCGCTTGGGATGGAAGTTGTTTTTGACCGGTATTACCAGACGAATCTGCTCACCGGTATTGTGAATCTCGTAATGCTCTTCCAAGGCAATGACGGTGAGCTCAGCCATGTGCTCCTGGGCCCATGGGGTCGCCTCGGGCTGAGGTGCTGGGGCGGGTTTGCTGGTGGAGCAGGCAGTAAGGGTTATTGCGACAGTGCTCAGTATGGCGGCAGAGATCATCTTCATTATTGTGCTTCCAACAGTGTTTTCCAACAAAGTGATACCAGGGAACCAAACCCGCCAATCTGAATCGCATGCGGGTGAATGGGGCACAGAGTACCATTGCCAATCGCATTTGTGATCTGCCGTATGTCATGATTTTGGCGGCATCACCTATTTTACGCTGAGGAGTTCACATATTGAGTGCTTTCTTGTGTCAGAGCGCACGTATTACGCTGGCCACGGCGGTGTTGTTGACGTCGGGTTGTAGCTTGTTGAGTGATCGTTGGGCGGGGGAGCCGCAGCGCCTGAGTGGCCTTCTTGAGCAGAGCGAAAGCGGGTTTGTACTACGCCAGTGCGGCCGCGACAACGCACAAGCGGTAAGTGCCAACGATAGGCTCGATGAGCTGTTCGCACAATCAGCACAACCAGGACAGACAGCGATTTTTGTCGACTTGCTGGGGCGGGTTGATAGCGCCGGGCGAGTTCGGTCTGACGAGGTGCTGCGCATGCAGTCGCACGGCCGGGGTTGTGCTGATCGCAGTGCTGATGCGGCGCAGTGGGTCGCGGTGCAAAGCAAGCCAGCCTGGCGTGTCAGTCTTGCGGCGAATGGTCTGACGCGCAATGATGCCGAGCGATCTTACCCGCCTCAGCCCGTAGTGAGCGAGCAGTTGCCAGATGGTTCGCTGAGTGCTCGTGGGCTGGAGGACGCTGGTATTGAGTTATGGCTTTATCCGCAAGCCTGTCAGGACGCGATTACTGGTGATTATTTTCATATGAGCGCCACTTTGCTGCTTAATGGTGAACGCTATCAGGGTTGTGCCTATCAGGGGCGCCAGACGGCTCCCTGACAGTCTGGGGCTAGCCGCCGAGATAGGCCTTGCGCACATCGGGGTTGGCTAATAGTGCTTCGCCAGTGTCCTGCATGACGATATGGCCGTGCTCCATCACGTAACCCCGGTCGGCGAGCTTAAGCGCCTGATTGGCATTTTGCTCGACCAGGAAGATGGTGACGCCCTGCTGGCGCAGCTGCTCGATAATATCGAAAATCTGCTGGATAATGATAGGTGCCAGCCCGAGCGACGGCTCATCGAGTAGCAAGAGCCGTGGTTTGCTCATTAGTGCACGCCCGATTGCCAGCATTTGCTGCTCACCACCTGACATGGTGCCTGCGCGCTGTTGATAGCGTTCTTTCAAGCGCGGAAACAAGGTTAGCGTGGTGTCCAGTTGCTCTTGCAGTTCTTCCTTGGCGGTAAAAAATCCACCCATGCTCAGGTTCTCTTCCACCGTGAGCCTTGAAAATACCCGCCGGCCTTCCGGTACTATGGCGATATCCTTGCGCATGATTTCGGCGGTGGTTAGACCGGTCAGTTCATCGCCATCGTAGCGGATGCTCCCCGTGCTGGCGTGGGGGTCGCCGCACAGGGTCATCAGCAGGGTTGTCTTGCCCGCACCATTGGCACCGATAAGGGTGACGATTTCGCCGCGTTGAACCTCAAGGTTCACCTCGTGTAGCGCCTGGATCTTGCCGTAGTGGGTTGATACGTTCTTCATGTACAGCATGGTTGGCAATTCCTCAGGTTTCACCCAGGTAAGCTTTGATGACATCCGGATTCTGCTTGATTTCTTCCGGCGTGCCGGCGGCCAAAGGCCTGCCCTGGTTGATTACAACGATCTTGTCGGAAATGCTCATCACCAGTTTCATGTCATGCTCAATCAGCAATACCGTGAGTTGATGGTTGTCGCGTAGCTCGGCGATCAACGCCTTCAGGTCGTCGGTTTCCCGTGGGTTCAGGCCAGCTGCAGGCTCATCCAGCATCAGCAGCTTGGGCTGGGTGACCATGCAGCGGGCTATCTCCAGGCGTCGTTGCTGGCCGTAGGCGAGGGTGTTGGCCTCGCGATTGGCGAACTCGTGCAAGTCAACGCGCTCCAGCCAGTAGGCCGCGCGCTCCATTGCTTCGCGTTCACTGCGGCGATAGCTTGGCGTTTTGAACAGCCCGGCCAGCATACTGGTGTTCATATGCTGGTGCTGGGCTACCAGCAGGTTCTCGACTACGGTCATTTCCTTGAACAGCCGAACATGCTGGAACGTTCGAATCATGCCGCGGCGCGCTACCCTAAAACCCGGCAAGCCTTGAATTTCCTGCCCATCAAACACGATCTTGCCGCCGCTCGGCTTGTAGAAGCCGGTAAGGCAGTTGAAGACCGTTGTTTTACCGGCGCCGTTGGGGCCAATCATAGAGACGATTTGTCCCGGTTCAACACTCAACTCTACACCGTCCACGGCCAACAGGCCGCCGAAGCGCATGGTCAAACCGGTTACTTCCAATAGCGGCCGGCTCATGTGCGCAACTCCAGGTGCGGACGGTTCATCGGCAGCAGCCCTTGGGGGCGCCAGATCATCATCAGCACCATCATCAAACCAAACAGCAACATGCGGTACTCGTTAAACTCACGGGCCATCTCCGGCAGGATGGTCATGATGATGGCAGCCAGAATGACGCCGATCTGTGACCCCATGCCGCCCAGCACCACAATGGCGAGGATGATGGCAGACTCGATAAAGGTGAAGGATTCCGGGCTGATAAAGCCCTGTCGTGCAGCAAAGAAACAACCGGCAAAACCGGCGAAGCTGGCGCCTATGGTGAAAGCGCTGAGTTTTACCGCGGTAGGGTTGATGCCCAGCGCGCGGCAGGCAATCTCATCCTCACGCAGAGCTTCCCAGGCACGGCCAATCGGCATGCGCAGCAAGCGATTGATTACGAACAGGGTGATCAGCACGAGCAGGAGCGCGAGCAGATAGAGAAACATGACCCGGTGCTCAGAACTGTAATCGATACCTACAAAGTCGTGGAAGCTCTGCATGCCCTCGCTGGCCTTGCGGCTGAATTCAAGTCCGAAGAGCGTAGGCTTGGGGATGCCGCCGATGCCATTGGGGCCGTTGGTTAGCCAGGTCATATTATTCAGCAGAATGCGAATGATCTCGCCGAAGCCCAGGGTAACAATGGCCAGATAGTCTCCTCGCAGGCGCAGTACCGGAAAACCGAGCAGGAAACCGAACAGTGCTGCAAGTAAACCAGCGGAAATCAGACCGGTCCAGAAGCCGATATCAAAATACATCGCGAGCAGGGCATAACCATAGGCACCCACCGCGTAAAAGCCGACATAACCCAGATCCAGCAGGCCAGCCAGACCAACCACGATGTTGAGCCCCAAGCCAAGCATCACGTAGATCAATACCAGCGTCGCCAGGTCAGTACCGCCTCGGTTGGAGATGAAGGGCCACAGGATGGCGAGCGCGATCAAAAAGCACCAGAACAACTGGCGCAGTACGGGTTTTTTGCTGGATTCAACCAGCTGTGTCGGCGTTTTTGGCATGCCTGGCATGCTCTGCCATAGCTTGGCCAGGTGGTCGCGGAACAGGTTGTAGAAAAAGATGAAGGTGGCGGCAATCGCGATCTTCCAATACACGTCAGGGCCAGCGCCAACCAGGGATAAGTTGGTGCCGTCCTGATCGAGTCTCACGCCCATCAGCAATCCAGAAAGAACTACGACGACGACGGCGGAAATGACCGCCGGTTTCAAATTGGCGTGAATCATACTTTCTCTACCTCCGGGCGGCCAAGAATGCCACTGGGGCGGAACAGTAGAATCAGGATCAGCAGCCCAAAGGCCACCACGTCCTTGTACTCGGTGCTGAAGTAACCCGCAGTGATGGCCTCGGTAACACCAAGCAACAGGCCGCCCAATACGGCGCCGGGAATACTGCCGATGCCGCCCAGTACAGCGGCGGTGAAGGCTTTAAGGCCCGCCATGAAGCCGATGTAGGGGTTGATCACGCCGTAGTACATGCCGAGCAGCACACCGGCAATGGCTGCCAGTGCAGCGCCGATGACAAAGGTCAGCGCGATGATGCCGTTGGTATTGATACCCAACAGGTTGGTCATTTTCAGGTCTTCAGCGCATGCGCGACAGGCACGGCCCATGCGCGAGCGGGAGATGAACAGGGTTAGCAACACCATGCTCACCAGCGTGACCGCAAAAATGATCATCTGCATATAGGACAGGCTGGCGTGGAAGGCATCCTGCGGGCCAATGTCGATACCGCCGGTGATCAGGCTGGGCATCGCAATGTCACGCGAGCCTTGGGCTATACGCACCAGGTTCTGCAGGAAAATAGACATGCCGATCGCTGAAATAAGCGGGATCAGGCGGTTGCCGCCACGCAGCGGGCGGTAGGCGACACGCTCGATACTGTAGCCATAGGCACTGGTGACCACCATGCTGATGACGAAGGCAGCAAAAATCAGCAGCGGTACCGATTCAATACCGAACATCGCCAGCGCGGCAATAACGATAAAGGCGATATAGCTGCCAATCATGTAAATCTCGCCGTGGGCGAAGTTGATCATGCCAATGATGCCGTACACCATGGTGTAGCCAATGGCGATCAGGGCATAGGTACTACCGACGGTAAGTCCGTTCAGTAGCTGTTGAATGAAATAATAGAGGGACTCTGGCATAGCCATGACACCGAAAATACAAGATGAGCAATGCTGGTCCGCAAAGACAGGCATCAACAAAAAAACCGGGCCTGTCAGCGTAAGCTGAGCAGGCCCGGAGTTAGTTCACTTACTCGGTCAGTGCAGTTTTGCTGGCGTCAGAGTGCCATTCATAGACCACGAAGTTGAAGTCTTTCAGATCGCCTTTCTCGTCGAAAGCAAGAGTGCCCGTCGGAGTGTCGAAGTTGTTGCTTCGCAGCGCCGCAGCGACGGCTTCGGTGTCGGTGCTATCGGCCAGCTTGATACCGTCGGCAATGACCTGCACTGCTGCGTAAGCCGGGAATACGAAGGGACCGGAAGGGTCTTCGTTCTTGGCTTTGAAGGCTTGTACCAGATCGGCGTTCCTGGGGTCTTCGTCAAAGGCTTTCGGCAGGGTGACCAGCAGACCTTCGGAGGCTTCGCCGGCGATGGCAGAGATGTCGGTGTTACCTACGCCTTCAGGCCCCATGAAACGCACATCCAGACCTTGCTCGGATGCTTGGCGCAGAATCAGGCCAAGCTCTGGGTGGTAGCCACCGTAGTAAACAAAATCGACATCGGCCTGGCGCAGCTTGGCGATGAGCGCAGAGAAGTCCTTGTCACCCGCGGTGATGCCTTCAAACAAAGGTACGTCGATGCCAGCTTCAGTCAGCACGTCACGGACTGCGGTCGCGATACCTTCACCGTACTGTTGTTTGTCATGGATGACGGCAACTTTGTTTGGCTTGATCTGTTCAACAATATATTTGCCAGCGGTTGGGCCCTGCAGGCTGTCAAGACCGATGGTGCGAAATACCAGATTGTAGCCGCGCTCAGTGATCTCGGGGCTGGTAGAAGCAGCCGTAATCATCAGGATGCCTTCATCTTCATAGATGTCGGAGGCAGGCTGAGTAGAACTGGAGCAAAGGTGACCAACGACAAAGCTGATGCCATCGTTAACGATACGGTTGGCGACGGCGACAGCCTGTTTGGGGTCGCAGGCGTCATCAAACACTACACCTTCGAGCTGGCTGCCATTCACGCCGCCTGCCATGTTGATCTGCTCGATGGCCATTTTGGCACCGATGAACTGCATGTCACCATACTGTGCGACCGGACCGGTAACCGGGCCTGCCAGCGCAATCTTGATCGTATCAGCTGCTAGCGAGTAGCTGCTGGCACCGACCAGTGCCGCCGCGGCGATAATTTGGGACAGTGCTTTTTTGTGTGCCATTTTCATAGTATCTGCTCACTTATATTGTTATGCCGAATTAGTCTTGGCCTGTTCCTGCTTGTCCGGGTACGCAGCCTGATCAGAACTGTACCGGAGCAGTTTAGCAATCGCTACTATTACAGGGAATCGGCCGTTGTCGATTTATGGGTCAATGTCCTTTAACTGCAACATTGTGTCTGTATAGCGACATACTGTGTGACAGATTAGGTTGTTTTTGGCGACATTGCCGACGATGTCTTGCATGTCAGCCGCAGCTGGCTACCATGCAGCTTTTTGATAGATGAAAGGAATTAGCCTGATGACCCTGTCTGACGAAGCCTACGCGGCTATCCTCGGTGCCACTGGCAATATTGAATGGAAAACCCTCGAGCCTCACTTTGCGCGTGGCGATTTGCTGATGGTCGCCCCCGATCTTGATCTGGTGCAGGCGGCTGCGGCGATGATGGAAGACAACAGCGAGCAGATTAAAGGCTGGATGGATGCCAGGCAGTTGCAGTTGGCGACCGATGCGCAAGCGGCAGACTGGGCTGAGCGCGAGCCTGACAATTTGTGGGCGGTGGTTATTCGGCCTTGGGTTTTGGTGCAGGAGCGGGTTTAAATAGGGTCTCTTGAAGAGCGCAAAACTCGTTTGCATCAGGAAGAGCATGGCCACTGGTTAGACCGCTTCACGAGCGTTGTGCGATCAAATCCGCTTTCTTCAGTCATGACATTGTGGGTATTGGTTACCGTCACGTTGTATGACCAGAAACTCATGGATGGGTAGTTCTTAGGAGAGAGCGATCCCTTCTTGCTCTTGGTTACATTTAGCAGCATAGATCAGGGTGCTTGGCTTTGGTTTTACTTAAATCCTGACTGGATCTAATATCAAATGGAGTCGACCAACAAAGACACGTTGCCATGAAACGTCATGCGGTTGCCATAGCTATCGTTTTGCTCGCCACCACCGCCTGTGCGGTGAATGATCCCGTCTATATCCATCCTGGGAAAACCTCAGATGAGGCTTGGCAAGCCTATCAGCAGTGCCTTTATCAGGCTGAAATTGCGACATCCGGCGCTACGGCGCCGCAGTATGATGGCAAGGTATCTGATGCAGCGAGCTCTGGCGTAGCGGACGGTATTGCCCGCGGATACGAGCAGGGTTGTACCAAGTCATCATGATTGAGCCGGGCGTGCATCCAGATACCTACATCCATATACGTATTCTGATGGGCATGGTGACTAGCCTTGCTCTGGCCAGATTATTAACCGGTCTGGCGAGGTTCGTGCAGCATCCAGGGCGATTGCGGGTGCACTGGATACATATTGGCTGGGTAGCATTTTTGCTGTTGGCCGTTCTCCGATTTTGGTGGTTTGAATACACGCTTTCAGCGGTTTCTTCCTGGAATTTTGCACGTTTTGTGTTCGTGACCGGCTTTGCGGCGCTGCACTTTTTTCTGGCGACCATGCTGTTCCCTGATGATATTTCGGAGTTTGACGGGTACAGGGGATACATGGAGGCAAGGCGAGGCTGGTTTTTCGGTTTGGTTGCTGCGCTGCTAACTGTCGACCTGATAGATACGCTGCTGAAAGGCCATGAATATTACTCCCGGCTGGCTTTTGGTTTCCCTTGGGCGGACTTGCTGCTCATTGCGGGTGCGCTGCTTGCCACGCGGTTGGCCAGCAACACCTACAACGTTATTTATCTGGGAGCGTGTTTGCTTTCTCAGGTTCTATGGGTGCTTTTTCGTACCGGTAGTATGTAGCTAAGCGCCTCTATGGCGTATAGCGGCTTTTTTCGGGCAGTGGCGCGTCGCTTGGTTATGCGCTATTGCTTGGGTTCTCGCTGTTCAAGGAGTTCAGGTTCGGTCATCAATGATCCGCTGCACACATCGCCTTCCTGCGTACCCTCCAACCACCTCTTCAGGTAGTCGACTCGTTGCCACGTGAGAGAGGCCTGATAGTCAGCGATACACATCGGCATCACACTGCCGTAGTAGCCTGGCTCATCCATATGCGGATACTCCAACGCCAAGTCTGCGTCTCTTAATGTTATCCAGGCACGCTGGGATTGTTTCAGCTTCTCAAGGAATAAACCGTCATCAGAATAAGCGTCGCGTACAGCTTGGTATACCCGATTGAGCTCAGCGTCAGCTTGCTGATAATCCGAGCTAGCGCAGCTAGACAGATCTGATTGTGTTGCGGCTCCGCATGCACAGCTTTCCTGCTCGGAAGCATGAATCAGCGGCGCGGCTGCTAAGCTTAGTAGTAAAAGAAAAGTGGTTTTCATCTTAAAGGTCAGCCTTGCTTGCATGATTCCTTGTCTTGCTCGTAACCAAGCTTCAGCGCGCCCGTATGCGAATTCCCTGTGCATGGGGCTGGTATTTGCGGCACTGCTGGTTACTGGGTACGTTAAACAATGAGTGTAGACAATAGCCGCGCATTTTCTTGCCAGGCTGTAGCCGCTACAGACGATGGATAGCCAGCATTTACCCCAGGCGTGACCGCAACCATCCGCTTAATGCATCCACCAGCAGTACCATCGCCAGCATAGCCAGAATTACACTCATCGCTTTGGATTGCTGAAACAGGCTGAGTGTGACGTGCAGCATCTGCCCCAAACCACCAGCGCCCACAAAGCCCAATACCGCGGCCATACGAATATTGTTTTCCCAGCGATACAGGGTGTAAGCCAGCCACTGGGGTATGACGCCCGGCAGGGTGCCGTAGAGAAAAGCGGTGGTGGCGGAGGCACCTGCTGCGCGCAAGGCATTGGCCGGCTCGGGTGGGGTGTTTTCCAGCGCTTCGGCGAAGAGCCTGCCGAGTACGCCCGTGGTATGCAGGGCGATGGCCAGGGTACCGGCAAAAGGGCCCAGTCCTGCTGCCAACACCATCAGTGCAGCCCAAACCAGCTCCGGCACAGAGCGCAGCGCATTAAGTAGCAGGCGGCAAAGGGCTTTTGCCATATTGCCCAGTCGGCCTGCTGCCAGCAGGCTAAATAGCGCCCCAAAGAACGCGGCCAGCAGGGTGCCGATAGCTGAGATCGCCAAGGTCTCAAGCGTGCCTTGCCACAGTTTGTTGAGCCAGCCTGCGGAGGTGTTGGGTGGGAAGAAAGAGCCTGCATAGTCCAGCATCTGTGCGCGACTATCAGTGCTGAACAGGCTGGCAAAGTCCAATTGCAGATAAGCAAAAGAGGCTACCACTGCGGCAACGATTGCCAGCAGCCATAGTGCTGCGCTGAGGCTCTGCTTCATGCCAGCCTCTTGCGCAGTTGCTGGCTGATCTGGTCGGCCAGCAGCACCAGCAACAGGAAGGTCAGCAATATGCTGACTACTTCCCCACCGGCAAACATGCGGATGGACAGGTCAATCATTTGGCCCAGCCCGCCAGCCCCTACGAAGCCCATGATGACCGAGGCACGCACGGCGCACTCCCAGCGATACAGAGTGTAGGACGTTAGTTCCTGTGCAGCATTGGGCAGTACACCGTACAAAAAAGCAGCCAGGCGCGAGCTGCCACTCTGCAGTAATGCGCGGGCAGGTTGTGGATCAACCGATTCATAGATTTCCGCATAGACTTTGCCGAGCATGCCGCTGTAGGTAATGGCTATCGCCAGGACGCCAGCAGTGGGGCCCAGTCCCACGGCGCGCACGAACAGCAGCGCCCAAACGATCTCCGGTATGCTGCGCAGTACGATCAGAACAAAACGAACAGGGTAGCGAAGCAGGCGGCCAGTCCGGCTGGGACGGCCACTAAAGAGTGCCGAAATAGAGAGCGTGCGGGTAGCGATGAGGCTGAGGGGAATAGCCAGTAGCAGTGCTAGTGCCAGGCCCGCGGTTGCCATTGCCAGGGTTTCCAGTGTGGCTCGACCAAGCATTAGCAGGAACTCAGCGCTGGTATCCGGCGGCCAGAACCCTGCCAGGAAACGGCCCATTACCTCGCGATTTTGCGCGTTAAAGAGTATCTGCGGCCGAAACTCGGTCAGTTGCAGGCCAGGCCAAAGCACCAGCAAGAGTGCCAGTGTCAGCAGTGCGCGGGGAGTGGCAGCTGGGTCATGCCAGTGGGCCCGAGTTGCGGTTACAGGCATCGGCTACGCAGGCTGTTGTTGGCCGCAGCGGCGTATTGATCGGCGGTATCGTCCAGGCCGGTATTCAGGTAAAGCGCATCCAGATCCTGCTGGCTGATGGCGTCTGCGCGCTTGTCGAAAAGAATCTCGCCCGCTCTAAGGCCGATCACGCGGGGGAAGTGTTTCAGCGCCAGTTCTACCGCATGCAGGCTGGCGATCAAGGGCACTCCGCGTTCACGGGCAATGCTGCCGAGGATGCTCAGCGTATGTTCGGCCAATACCGGGTCCATCGCCGAGACGGGTTCGTCTGCCAGCATGATGTCCGGTTTTTGATAGAGCACGCGGGCGATGCCGATGCGTTGTTGCTGTCCGCCCGACACCTGATCGCAGCGTTCGAAGAGTTTTTCTGCCAGATCCAGGCGAGACAACTCCGCTCGGGCGCCTTCGATATCGCTCGGATAACACAGGGACAGGCAGGCGCGTGCCAAAGACCATTGCCCCAGCCTGCCGGCCAGTACAGCGGTTACCACCCGTTGGCGTGGTGGCAGAGGAGGGCTTTGGTGAATCAGGCCAATGCGGCTGCGCAGCTGGCGCAGAGCTCGGGCACCCAGTTGTGCGGGATTATGCTGCAGCAACTGAAGGTCGCCGGAGGAGCTCAGTAGACTGGTTGCCAGCAACTTTAGCAGGGTGGTTTTGCCCGCACCTGATGAGCCGATGATGGCAACCTGTTCGTCAGCTGCAATGCTTAAGTTGATATCCGATAAGGCGCGCATCCCGTTGGGGTGGGTATAAACCACCCCTGTCAGGCTGATGCTCACTCAAGCAAACCGGCAGCACGGGCAGCTTCTTCAATGCCCTGATAGTTTTCTGCACTGGTTGGCACAAAGCGTGAGGCACGCTGTAGATCCAAAATCGCTTTATGCTCAGGATTGGCAGGGTCCAGTGCCAGGAAAGCGGCCTTGATCTTCTCGACCAACTCTGGCTCCAGGCCGCCGCGTACTGTCCAGTTATAGTCGTAGTACGTGGGGGTGACGGCGTAAACGTGGACTTTGTCGGTGTCGACCTTGTCTTGCTCAATCAGTTTTTCCCACACTGATGAGTTCAGCACGCCAGCGTCTACCTTGCCGGATTCAACCCAGGCGACGGTCGCGTCGTGCGCGCCTGAAAAGCCGACACGGCTGAAGAAGGTATCAGGATCAATACCGTCCTGCTGCAGGAAGTAGCGCGGCATCAGGTGGCCAGAGGTAGAGGATACAGAGCCGAAGGCGAAGCTCTTGCCTTCCAGGTCTTGGTGGGTTTTGACGTCCGGATCAGCCGTGATGAAGGTACTGGTGAACACTTCGTCCTGCTCGCGCTGAACCAGCGGAATTGCGTCGCCGGTGCGCAGTTTGGCTTGCACGTAAGTGAAACCACCCAGCCAGGCCATGTCTAGGCGCTTGGCACCCAGCGCCTCAACCACGCCAGCGTAATCGGAGACAGGCTGAAAAGTAACCGGTATGCCGATTTGTTCTTCAAGGTATTTGCCCAGCGGCTCGAACTTGCGCATCAGCTCAGTGGGCGCTTCATCCGGGATAGCAGAGACGCGTAGCTCGGTTGTTTCCGCCAGCGCGGCGGTGGAGAACAGGGTAGCAACAGACAGGCACAAACCCGCCAGCGCAGCCAAGGGGCGTTTGATCATCGACATGTTTTACTCCGGTTCAATAGCGGAAGACTCCCGAACGGCTGTCGTGGCCGAGCGGGGCGTGGCGCAAGTGTAAAGAAAAAGCAGTCGTAGGCGAAGCCCTGAGGTTGTTCTAATGCCTGTTCATTGCTGCCTCGTGACCACTGCGCGCAAATGCGTCGGGCGCCGGGGTGGTTAATTAACGACCCAAAGACCCAGCGCTTTAGTTGGATTAAACTTCTTGCTTTACTCTGTGGAGATCTGCCCATGCGCTGGAAACTGGCGGCCAATCTGTCCTTGTTGTTTGCCCCGCTGCCTATGCTGGAGCGCATAAGCGCGGCGGCAAAGGCGGGCTTTGATGGTGTGGAAATACAGTTTCCCTATGATGTGCCCGCAGCGCAGTTGCAGGCGGAGCTCAGCCGGTATGACATGACGATGGTTTTGTTTAACCTGCCTGCAGGCGATCTGATGCAGGGCGGATCTGGGCTGGCCGGGGTACCTGGCCGCGAAGCGGAGTTTGCTCAAGGTCTGACGTTGGCGCTGGACTACGCGCAGGTACTGCGTCCGGAAAAAGTAAACGTGTTACCGGGTAAGCTGGCAGCTAATGTGGACCCGGTTGCGGCACTGAATACCTTGGTAGCCAATCTCCGGCTGGCGGCTGAGGCGTTTGCACCCTTGGGTATTGGCGTGGTATGCGAGGCGATCAATCGTCTGGATATGCCCGGCTTTTTAGTCTCGAACTCGGTTGAGCTCGCCGAGCTGATTGCTCGCGTTGATCATCCCAATCTGGCTGCGCAGCTGGATTTTTATCACATGGCGCGTATGGGTGAGTATCTACCGGATAGCGTGTTGCGATTAGCGGGTAATATCGGCCACGTGCAGTTTGCCGATGTGCCGGGGCGCGGCGCACCTGGCTCAGGCGAGCTGGACTTTGCTGCCGCGCTCGCCGCGCTGGAAAACGCCGGTTATGGTGGGTGGTTAGCTGCCGAATATCGAGCTGCAGGCGCGGATGATCTGGCGTGGTTGACGCGCTGGCGCGCCACCTTTACCTGAACGCTTATAAGCAGGCCGGTATGGCAATGTCTACGAATTACAGGCCTGGCCCACAACGCACTTCTTCCGCGCTCGCGACCTTTTTCTGGGTCTGTTGGTCGTATAACCCGCCAACGCTGACCCAACCGCGCCTTTCGGTTTTTAGTAGATACTGTTTGCCCGCACCAAAATCAGCATAATCGACCTCCATGACGCAGGTGCGAAAGTTTCCGCCCAGGAGTTCACCTGTGGCGCCGCCGGGCACCTCAAAGTGGTAACGCACCTGCAAGTTGTGTGCGCCGGGTGTCAGGTCGTCAAAGCGGATGCTATGAGTCAGCTCGCCGTCCACACGGTAGGCTCTCACGTCGTTGCCAACATCGGCCGCCAGGTTTACGCGCACCATACCGCTGCTCAACGGCTTTTGCGGTACAGGCGAACAGGCACCGCATAAAACCAGAAGCGTCGCTAGACTGGCTTTCAAAGAGGGTAGTAGGTCGTTCATGGGCTGCTTTCGTCTCCGGGGAAAATGCTTTTTTCCATCTTCAGGGCAAGTTCTATATCAATACCCAGGATGATCACGCCAATCACGTCACCATTGCTGGGATTTCGCACGGCCTGACTGATGTGAACCAAGTAGCGCTGGGTCGATTGATCGTAACTCAGTGGGCTCATGTAAGGACGGTCTTGGCTGGCAAAGAAGGGGTCAGAGAACTTGCTTTCGTCCCCTTGCCAATAGTCGGTTGTAACGGGGCTGGCAGCGATATTAAGGCCGTGTCGGTCGGTCACGATGACTTCGCTGAGTAAGCCGCCATAGTCAGCCTGTTTCTGGCGCAGCCACGATGACAGATCATTGTCGCGTACGCTACCTATCAGCGGCTGCTCCGCTTGTTGCTGCTCCTGAAGCCATTGTTGATCCAGTGCCAGTATCTGGCTCAAAGGCATATCCGCGTGAGTTTGGTTTTGTTGCAGTACGGTTTTAATCACCATAGGCTCGCGGTGCCAATTCTCGAACAACATGCTGTAAAGCCCCTTCAGCTGCTCACGCTCCTGTGCCTGCAAGATGCTGATCTCAGGAATGCATTGGAAGACCTCCTGGTTAAACTGCGCCAGAAAGCTGGGCTCACGGGTCAGTAGTGAGTTGGAGAAATAGACGCCAAGGGTGGTGTATTGCTGGAAGTGGGCGTGCTGTGGTCTAAGATCGAGTGGCTGCTGGGTGAGTTCGATACGTAACGTCTGTTGATCAGCTAGAAATGCATCGATCCGGCCCCGCTTGAGCAGGTATAGCAGCTGTGCAGTGCTGGTCACCAGTGGGTCTACCCGGTAGCCGTGCTGTGTGAGCCAGTCGACCTGATTACTACCGCGCACGCCGCCGATCCGCAATGTGGTGGTGTCCCCAGACGTTGGCGGGCGCTGCTCGGTGTTGCTATACCAGTACCATTTCTCCAGGGCCAAGGGAGCCGAAAGGGTGGCAAAGTTATTGACGTTGTTCATTCTGGTCGCAGAAAAGAAGCCTGCCGCTTTGTCCTGGCGAACCTCATGCACGGCCCGCTGCCAAGGCAAGACCCTGATTTCATAGTCCCGACCCATAGCCGCAAAAATACAGGCCAGCGCCTTGACCGAGCTGCCGGTCAGCTGATCGCCTTCCTGTACCTGGTAAGGTGGAAAAATGTCGGTATTAAGCCGGAGCGGTGCTCCCGTTGCCGCCAAGGAAAAAAGCAGCAGTGCGAGTAACCAAAGGCGTTTATTCATGCTGACCTCCGAGCGGCCTGGTTACTTGACTATAGGTCATCAGAGGTCCAGCGACAGATTGTCTGCTCTTTTGCGCCAGGCGGCATCGTCAAGCGCGAGAGCCAGTGCCGTATTACTCCGCATCGACTGTCATTAAGCGTTATAAATTGCACTGCTTGGGCTAGATCAATCCCACCGATAGCGCTGGTTTGGTTTGGCCTGAAAAGGCATTCTATTCATCCTATTTATAATTCGTTGTCGTCCGTATAAGCCGGGCGCAGGTGCAAAGGAGCAGGGCATGCAAAATCTACAGGGCAAAGTAGCGGCTATTACCGGCGGCGGCAGTGGTTTGGGTCGTGAATTTGCGCTGTGTTGCGCAGCACGCGGCATGAAGCTGGTGCTTGGCGACGTAGATGAAGCCGGTATGCAGGAGACGCTGCGCCTGGTAGAGGCTGCAAGCCCCGGCACTCCGGCTGCGACCATGCGCCTTGATGTGTCCAAGCTTGAGCAGGTTCAAGCCTTTGCCGATCTATGCAAAAGCGAATTTGGCGCAGCGCACTTGATCTTCAATAACGCTGGCGTCAGCGTGGGTGGCCCGGCGTGGGAAAATACCGTTGCCGACTGGGAGTGGGTGATGGGCGTCAATCTGTATGGCGTGGTGTGGGGCGTTAAAGTCTTCACCCCTATGTTTATCGAGCAGGGCGAAGGCCACATCATTAACACCGCCTCTGCAGCTGGCTGGTTGAATGGCCCGAGCATGTCGATTTATAACGTCACCAAGCACTCGGTCGTAGCGCTGTCTGAAACGCTGGCGCTGGACCTGCGTGATATCAACGCTAACGTGGGCGTAACCTGCCTTTGCCCAGCATTTTTCCCCACGGGCATTTCAGATTCCGAGCGCAACCGCCCGGCGGACAAAGCGGATACCATCAAGCCGAGCGAAATGATGCTCAAGCGGGCTGAAATGACCAAGGCAGCAGTGCAGAAGGGCAAGATTCAGGCAGTTGATATTGCCGAACAGACCCTGAAAGCGGTCGAGGATAATCAGTTTTACGTATTCCCGCACCGCAAGATCAAGCAGCTGATTGGCCTGCGCGCTGAAGCTGCCAGCGCTGAAACCACCGTGTTCGACTCGATGAACCCCTGAGCAAAAAAAACGGCCATCGCTAGCGCTGCATAGCATTAGCGATGGCAGGCCCTAGCCGGTCATCGCCCATTGCGGCTGCGCTTTTGTTTGTGGCTGCAGGGGATCACTCAAGATAAATGCCTCAACCACTGCCTTGGTGTCCTGCCAGGCGGTTTTGTGCTCTAGATCCAGAAAGTGGCCTGTGTGCGCAATGCTTGCGAACTGCGCTCTGGGTGCCAGTTTGCCAAAGTGCAGTGCATCCTCGGCGCTGGTGTACTTGTCCCAACTACCGTTGACGAACAGCAACGGAATATCAATATTGCTGACGCAGCTCATGTATTGGCTGCTGTCCAGATCCAACACCTGACGTATGTGCAGCAGCATCTGCGCGTACTCGTGCTCATCCAGGCTACTCACGTGGCGGAAGTTACACCGCTTGAACAGCGGTGGCAGGTGCTCGCCAATGGTTTCATTGATCAGATTGCCGATCTGCTGACGGTCGCAGGCAGCAAGGCAGGTCTTGCCGCGTGATAGATAGTCATGCATCGCCGGGTTGATGATCGGCGAGAAAGAGGTGATTGTCGCGCGCTTGATACGATCAGGGCGCTGGGCCAGTGCCAACATGGTAGCGACCCCGCCCCAAGAGAAGGACAGCACCTGATCAGCACGAAAATGCTCAATCAGATCCAGCAGGATTAGCGCCTCATCTTCTTTGCCGATTAGCAGGTGGTTGCTGTTATGTGTCCGTGAATGCCCGCTGTAAGGTTGATCAAATAGCACAACGTTGAACAGCGGCCGTAGATAGCGCAAGGTCTGGCCGAAGGACGCGCTAGTCGCCAGCGAGCCATTGACCAGAATGATGGTCGATTCGGCGGCGGGGTTGGGGTAGAACCAGGTGTGCACCTGCAAATCACGGTGCACGCGAATAACGGCTGTTTCAGCGTACATGGGTACCTCGGCGTCAGTCTGTTGGCGTGCGCCTTGGCACACGGGTCTGGAAATGACACCAGCTAACCCCAGGGAGGTTACAGGGGTGTTGCATGGCTGTACCGCTGGGGCAATCTTCATGCAGATGTAATGTAGGGCGGTGCGCTGAGCGGGAATCGCTGAACTGGTCGCTGCCATGCTCGGCGTGGGAATGCAGCGCGGGGCGCTTAGCATCCCTCCTGCTACCCGAGTCGCCCAGAATGCGTGCGTTCCCACGCGGGAGCATGGGAACGATCATGTATTAGAGCACGCTGCCGCGGGATTCCGATCGTTCCCGCGCTCCCGGTGGGAATGCAGTCCAGGACGCTCAGCGTCCCTGCTGCAACCAGCGTTACTCAGACCGTGCGCTTTCCCGCGCTGGAGCATGGGTACGATCTACGGGAGGACCATGCCCAGCCGAAATCAGGCCCGCGCAACACTCGCCCTAAAGTTATTCCTCAACCCGTCGATACACAGTCATCGGCGGAGCATCTGATTGGCGTCAAAACCATGTCAGCTGCGTTTAGGGTGAGCTGGGTTGGCTGGGCGGTTGCACAGCACAGCAAAAATAATTCAGCACACAGCCTAAAGGTCCTGACAGGGATGCCGATAACCTAATCGAATGCGAACTCAATGGGTGCCTGGGCAAAGCCGGCCCGCGAGTCGCAAGCTCAGGCAAACAAACTAGGTCTACGAGGTAATACATCATGGCTCTTACAGTCGGCACAAACGTAGCATCACTCAACGCTCAGCGTAACCTGGGTATGTCCACCAATAACCTGGCTACCTCGCTTGAGCGTTTGTCCACGGGTTCGCAGATCAACAGCGCCAAAGACGACGCGGCTGGCCTGCAAATCTCCAACCGCCTGACCAACCAGATCAATGGTTTGGGCGTTGCGGTCAAGAACGCCAACGACGGTGTTTCCATCGCCCAGACTGCAGAAGGCGCGATGCAGGAATCTACCAATATCATGCAGCGTATGCGTGATCTGGCTTTGCAATCGGCCAACGGTTCCAATAGCGACAGCGAGCGTACCGCGCTGCAACAGGAATTTTCTGCCCTGTCTGGCGAGTTGACCCGTATCGCTGAAACCACTGCTTTTGGTGGTAAGAAGCTGCTTAACGGCGACATGGGCAACACCAGCTTCCAGATTGGTTCTAATGCCAACGAGACTGTGTCTTTTGGGCTGAGTGATGTAAGTGCAGGTGCGCTGCGTGGATCTTACAGCGGTGCGACAGCAGAAGGCGTTGCTCCGGCTGGGATGAAAGCGGGTGTGGTAGGTAATGTGATTAGCGTTACTACAGATGCAGTGGTGGGTACGAACGCCACACCTGGTAGCCTGACGGATGAAGCAATTGCCTTCGCTTCAACTTCGGTAACGCTGGGTTCTACTAACGTCGACATGACCGGTGTTACAGATGACGCGTCTATGTCGCTTGCGTTGGCCGCCGCCGCTGCTACAGAAGGGTATACTTTCGCAGAAGGTACGAACGCCGGTGAATATAATATCTCGAACGCCTCTGGCCAAGTATCTGTTGTAATTGATGGCGGTACGGCAATCACAGATGGTGCTGATGCAATTGCGGCGGTGCCTGCTAGTACTGGACCAGCTACGCTGGCTTCTGAGATTAATGGCGCTACCGCTAAAGACTTTAGTGTTAATGGTACCACTATTAATCTGGCAGCAAACGCTACCGGTCAGGACCTTCTGGATGCGATCAATGATGAAAGTGCCACTACGGGTGTGAGCGCAACTCTTGTCGATGGTCGAGTTAACTTGAGCTCTGTAGACGGCCAAGCAATCAAGCTTGCCGATGTCGACGGAGGAACACTGAAAGGGCTTGGTTTGACCGCTGGTACGACTCAAGCCAAGCTGGAGGCTGATACTTCCATTACTTTGAACGGTACCGAAGTCAAGTTGACCAAGGGTAGCGATATGGAAGCGATCGTGACTGCCGTCAACACTGCTAGCACTGGTGTGTCAGCGAGTAATAGTGGTGGCCAGTTGAATTTGTTTTCTGAGGACAGCTTCACCATTGCGGATGGCGCAGCGGGTACTGGCTTGGCGGCTCTAGGTTTGACTGGTCAGACAGGCGCTACTGCAGTGACCCAAGAGTCCTCAGTCGCCAACCTGGACATCACCAGTGCCGAAGGCGCACAACAAGCCATCCAGGTGCTGGACGGCGCCATGCAGCAGGTAGACAGCGAACGTGCCAAGCTGGGCGCGGTGCAGAATCGCTTTGAAACTACCATCAGCAACCTGCAGAACATCAGCGAAAACGCCTCTGCCGCTCGCGGCCGTATCGTAGACACTGACTACGCTGCCGAGTCTGCCAATCTGGCCAAGAACCAGATCATGCAGCAGGCGGGTACTGCGATGCTGGCTCAGGCCAACCAGTTGCCACAGGCGGTTCTTAGCCTGCTGGGCTAAGGGTAGATTGGGGTACTATTGCGGAGTGAGGGGCAACCCTCTCTCCGCTTTCTCCTTTGTGAGGTACGCGCCATGGATATGGGTGTAATCAAGCCTTTTGAAGTAACTCGCTCTGGGCCAAGCGCTGCGGCGATAGAGGTGAGCGCCGGTAAGGGCCAGGCAGCCAGGCAGGTGGACGCTGCACAAACAACATCTGTACCGCAACCGGTAGAGACACAAACCCGTGAGGCGGTAGAACAAAGCCCGGAAGTAGAGCGCGATCAACTGCAAACAGCAGTGTCTGATCTGCAGGATTTTGTCCAGTCGGTACGCCGAGACATCAACTTTAATCTTGATGAAGAAAGTGGTCGGGTGGTAGTCAATGTAACCGAAGCCGCCAGTGGCGATGTGATTCGTCAGCTACCTTCGGAAGAAGCACTGAGGCTGTCGGAGAATCTTTCCGAGATTCGCAGTCTATTATTTGAAGCCAAGGCCTGACGCTGCCTGGCTGTGCCGGTTAGTGGCATGGGATTTGCTTGCTTACCGGAAAATGCACTTTCGGCAAGCGAACCGTCAATAAACGGTCGCAGAGGGTAAGGTCATGGCAATTACCGGTATTGGTTCGGGCATGGACATCAACGGCATGGTCAAGGCGTTGGTGAGTGCGGAAAGCGCTCCCAAAACGGCGCAGCTTGATCGGCTGGAGAAAACCACCACCACCAAGGTTTCGGCGCTGGGGCAATTCCGCAGTGCGCTCTCTACCTTCCAGAAAGCCCTTGAAAAGCTGAACGACCCTGCGCTGTTTGAGAAGCGGAGTGCCACGTCCAGTGCCGCGGATACGGTCAGTATTACTGCTGATTCCAAAGCCGTAGCCGGCAATTACAACGTCCAGGTGTTTAATCTTGCGCAAACCAGCAAGGTGGCGTTGGCGGGTTTTGATAACGCGACTGACCCTGTTGGCACCGGTACCCTGACTATTAACGTGGGCGACGAAGCGCTGGATATTGACGTGCCTGAGGGTGGCAATAGCCTGGCGGACATTCGCGACGCAATAAACGCAGCGGGCAAGGAAACTGGGCTGAGCGCGACTATTGTGACTGATCCGAGCGGGGAGGGTGGCTCGCGGTTAGTGCTGAGTTCCAGCAAGTCCGGCACTGGTAACGATATTAGCGTGGCGGTTTCCGCTGGTGCCACCGGCGAGCTGGGTAATCTGGCTTTTGCGCCGCCTTCCGGTGTTGATGCGGATTTTGCGCCAACACCAGTGGATGCCAATGCTCCCCGTGCCGCGCGCGTTATTGGTTATTCCCAAAATGCCAATTTCGCGGTTGATGGCATAAGTCTCAGCAGTGCCAGCAATACCGTAGAAGACGCTATTGCAGGAGTCACCCTCACGCTTAAAAGCGCGCAGTCTGCTGAAGATCTCAGCAACGCCGAAACCGTTAATCTAGCGGTGACAGAAGATAAAGGGGGGGTGCGCAAGTCGATAAACGATTTTGTTGATGCTTACAACAAGATGCTCGACAGCGTAAACAGTCTGACCAGCGTCACCCCGGTTGGTGGTGACGATTCAGAGCCTTTGGCAGCGGCGTTGGTGGGTGATGCGTCGGTCCGCTCGTTTATGAGTGCCATGCGCAGCGAAATGAGCACCGTGGCCAGCGGCGATGGTATTCGTATTCTGTCCGAGTTGGGCATCAGTACGCAGCGCGATGGTAAGTTGGCGGTAGACAATACCAAGATGAACAAGGCGCTTGATAACAATTTCGAGCAGGTGAACGCGTTTTTCACCGGCGATAAAGGCATAATGGCGCGCCTTGAGAACAAAGTGAAACCTTATACCGAAACCGGTGGCGTGCTGGATAGCCGTACTAAGGCGTTGCAGAACACGTTGTCAGGACGGGGTGGTGTAGATGAGCAGCGCGAGAAACTGACCGAGCGCCTGACCAAATTGGAAGCACGCCTGTTTGCGCAGTTCAATGCCATGGATACGCTGGTATCGCAAATGAGCAGTACCAGTACCTTTCTGACCGCGCAGCTCGATAGTCTGCCGGGCTTCGTACAAAAGGATAAATAAACATGGCTAACCCGATCGATACCTACAAGCAGGTCAATATTTCCCAGGAAGTATCCCAGTACCGTGCGGTTCAGCTGTTGCTCAACGGCGCTATCGAGCGCATCAAGCTGGCGCGTCACGCGCAGGCGACCGGCAATCCGGAGCGCCGTGGCGTTGCCGTGAGCAGCACCATCAGCATCATTGGTGCGCTGCAGGCGTCGCTGGACAAGGACCTGGGGGGTGAGATTGCCGAGAACCTGGATGCCTTGTACGACTATATGACGCGCAAGCTGGCTGGCGTGGCGCTGGATGATACGCCGCGCTCGCTGGATGAAGTGCAGCAGCTGTTGGGTGAGATCAAGGAAGCCTGGGATAGCATCGAGCCAGTGTAATCCGTTTTTAAAGGCAATTAGTCCTGGCTCTTACAGTCCAGGAAGCGCGCCACCATCTAGTTAGGCGCGGCGTGTCTTTGCTGGCGCCTGGGAGGGTCGAGTTCCATCTCGACCATGAGCACCAGCTACAACGCCGGTGGCCGAGATGGAACTCGGCCTTCCCAGGGAAAACCAGCGCTCTTCCAAGTAATTGCGGCTGGCGTGTCTGAACCGGCTTGAAATCCCCCAACTTTTTAACCAATTCGCCTCAAGTTTCCCCCGCGCTGCCGATATAAACATCATGTGCCATCTATCTCCAGGATACGCCCCATGAATGCTTACGCCGCGATGAAGCAGTACCAAACCGTCAACGTTAACGCGCAGATCAGTGAAGCTGATCCGCATCGTTTGATCCAGATGCTGATGGATGGTGGTTTGCAACGTGTAGCTCAGGCCAAGGGTGCCATGCAGCATGGCAACGTGGCGTTGAAAGGTGAGCAGATTGGTAAGGCTATCGCGATAATTGGTGGCCTGCGTGAATCGCTGAACCACAAGCAGGGCGGTGAAGTTGCTGGTAATCTCGATAGCCTCTATGCTTTCATGCAGCAGCGTTTAAGCCAGGCTAATTTGCGTAACGAAGTGGCATTACTGGATGAGGTGACCGAACTGCTGCGTGAAGTTAAATCCGGCTGGGACGGCATTCGCCAATCTTGAGGAGCACTCCGATGGCTAATGCCGTTGAACAAATCCAAAACACGCACGAATCCTTGATCTCTGCTGTGCAGGCCGGCGACTGGCAGCAAGTAGGCGAGCTGGATCGGCTTTGCCGTCTGCAGGTCCAGCAAGCTATGCAGGACCCGCAGCGTGACGATCAGCAAATTGCTGACGTACTGGAGCATCTGAGCGGTACCTACCGTGAGGTCGTTGCCTTGTGCCAGGCAGTGCAAGGCAAGCTGGCGGAGGAGTTGCAGGGGTTACAGAAAAGCCGTCAGGGTGCCAAGGTATACCAGATGTTTGACTGAAGGACTCTGACTGCAAATAATTAGCCAACTTTGCTGCGCCAACTATTTGACTGCTGCGTCATTTCTGACTACATTTAAGCCCAATATAATAGAGTGTGGCGCGGTGCTATCATTATGCCGTGCCCTACCTAGTGCGCCCACAGGAAAGCCCCCCTGCCTATGCTGCTCAACAGTCATATCTTGTCGATCGACGACTCCCCGCAAAACCGCCATGACTTGGCTGTTATTCTCGGCTTTTTGGGCGAGGACGCTATTATCAGTGACTCGCAGAGCTGGCTTGCCGATGCGGGTGCTCAGGTTGAATCTGCGGGCGCGGTCAAGTGTGTCATTCTCGGTCGCTGCGAGCATGAGCATGGCTTGCCTGCGCTGCTGGGACAGCTCGATAAGTGGGACGAAAACCTGCCGGTGATCCTGATTGACCCAGAGCAATCGAGCAAATGGCCTGATCACCTCAAGCAACGCCTGCTGGCCGTGCTGGAACCTCCGCTCAGTTATAACCATCTGCTTGATGCCTTGCATCGTGCCCAGGTGTACCGCGAGGTTTTTGAAGAGAACGCTAATCGTCAGCGCCAGCGAGAGCCCAACCTGTTCCGCAGTTTGGTAGGTACCAGCCGCTCGATTCATTCCGTCCGCCAGATGATGCAGCAGGTTGCCGATACGGAAGCGACAGTGCTCATTCTGGGAGAATCGGGCACCGGTAAAGAGGTGGTCGCGCGCAACCTGCATTACCACTCGCGCCGTAAGGACGCTCCCTTTGTGCCGGTGAATTGCGGTGCGATTCCTGCCGAGTTGCTGGAAAGCGAGCTGTTTGGTCATGAAAAGGGCGCTTTCACTGGCGCTATTACTAGTCGGGCGGGGCGTTTCGAGCTGGCTCAGGGCGGCACGTTGTTTCTCGATGAAATAGGCGATATGCCGCTGCCGATGCAGGTCAAACTGCTTCGCGTGCTGCAGGAGCGCACCTTTGAGCGCGTTGGTAGCAACAAGATCCAGACTGCGGATGTGCGAGTGATTGCGGCAACGCATAAGAACCTGGAGCAGATGATAGAGCAAGGCAGCTTCCGTGAAGACCTGTTCTATCGTCTCAACGTATTTCCCATCGATATGCCCGCCATGCGCGAGCGCATTGAAGATTTGCCGCTGTTGCTGAACGAGCTGATTACCAGGCTCGAGCAGGAAAAACGTGGCTCAATTCGTTTCAGTACCTCTGCCATCATGTCGCTGTGTCAGCACGAGTGGCCGGGTAACGTGCGTGAACTGGCAAACCTGGTGGAGCGTATGGCTATCATGCATCCGCATGGTGTTATCGGTGTGGGCGAGCTACCACGCAAGTTCCGCTATGTAGAAGATGACCAGGACGACCTGCGTCAACTTCGAGAAGAGGATGACGAGCGCAATGATGCTTTCAGTGGCTTGGTCGGGCTCGATAGTCCTGCCTTCCTGCCGCCAGAGGGGCTGGATCTGAAAGACTATCTCGCGGGTCTTGAGCAGACGCTGATTCAGCAGGCGCTTGATGAGTCCAACGGTGTGGTCGCGCGCGCTGCGGAGCGGCTAAAAATCCGTCGCACGACCCTGGTTGAGAAGATGCGTAAGTACGGTCTCAATCGTGGCGCTGACGTGTCAGAAGACTGACGCGACTTTCTTTTTTTATTGATAAGCTCTTGTTTTAAATCATATATTATTTAGTGGCACGGGCTTTGCTTTGTCTCCCCTGACGACAGGTTTCAGTACCCAGGGGAATCCCGATGGCCGTATCCGCAAAACCCATTTCGCAGGACGCAAAGCAGGCTGACGCAGAGAGTGACGCTCAGCCGCTGGCAGGCGCGTACGCGCGTTTTAGTGAAGTCTCTGAGCAGCTGGCGCAGTCGCATGCATTGCTGGAACAGCAGGTTTCCATGCTCAAGCGTCAGCTCGCCGATGCCGAGAAGCAGCGCACGCATGAGTTGTCGGAAAAAGCCCGCTTGGCCGGACGCCTGCAAAATGTACTGGATTTGCTGCCCGGCGGCGTGGTGGTTCTCGACGGGCGAGGTGTGGTGCGCGAGGCAAATCCTGCCGCGCGTGAGCTGTTAGGTGAACCACTGGAAGGCCAGCTGTGGCGAGACCTCATTCGCGATCGCTTCGCGCCGCGTGATGATGATTACCACGAGGTGTCTTTACGCAGTGGTCGGCGGGTGTCGCTGGCTACCCGGTCTTTGATTGGTGAGCCTGGTCAACTGATCCTGTTGAATGATTTGACCGAAACCCGTCAATTGCAGAGTCGTTTGGCGCGCAGTGAACGCCTGTCAGCACTGGGACGCATGGTCGCCTCGCTGGCTCACCAGATTCGTACCCCCCTTTCTGCAGCCCTGCTATACGCCGAACATCTTAACGATCAGGCATTGGCGCCAGCTCATCGTGTGCGTTTTACCGAGCGTCTTCAGGGTCGTCTGCATAGCATTGAACACCAGATTCGCGACATGCTGCAGTTTGCCAAGGGCGATTTGCCGATTGAGGACTACTTGCCGGCGTCGATTTTCTTTGAGTGGCTGCAGAATCAGGCGGACAACCTGATCGAAGAAAAGGGGGGGCGTTGTCGCTGGGACTACTTGCTGTCAGAGGATGTGATGCTTCGCTGCAATCGCGACACCTTGACTGGGTCGGTAACCAATTTGATCGATAACGCCTTGCAGGCAGGTTCTCCTGGCGCCAACCTCAAGGTCACCATGCGCTTGATTGAGGGTCAGCTGAGTATCAGTGTGGTAGATACCGGGCGAGGCATGTCGCCGGAACTACTGGCGCGTATTGGTGAGCCTTTCCATACCACCCGTGCGCAAGGTACAGGTTTGGGTGTTGCGGTAGTCAAATCGGTTGTTAAGGCGCATAGCGGGATGTTTATGCTGCGCAGCAAGGCGGGCTGGGGCACCTGTGCAGAGATACTTCTGCCGGTTCGCCAGTTGGATCTGGATGAACAGGAGGCCTTATGAGCACTCAGACCACCCGTGTTTTGCTGGTTGAGGATGATCAGTCATTACGTGAAGCGCTGGCTGATACCCTGATGCTGGGCGGCTACGACTACGTACAAGCGCCGGATGCAGAGACCGCGCTGAAATTGCTGCGCCAGGAAAATGTCAGCATGGTTATCAGTGATGTAAATATGCCGGGCATGGATGGCCACGCACTGTTGCGGCACTTGCGTAGCGATTATCCCCATTTGCCAGTGTTGTTGATGACGGCTTACGGCACAGTGCAGCAGGCCGTTACTGCCATTCGTGATGGTGCGGTTGATTATTTGGTTAAGCCTTTTGCGCCCAAGGCGCTACTCGATCTGGTGGCGCAGCATGCTCAGGGCAAGCTTCAGTTGATACCCGGTGAGGGGCCGGTTGCGGTCGAGCCCGCCAGCCTGCAGTTGCTGGATTTGGCACGTCGGGTTGCTGCGAGCGACTCCACCGTGCTGGTGTCTGGTGAGTCGGGTACCGGTAAGGAGGTGCTGGCGCGGTACATTCATCAGAACTCACCACGCGCAGAGCAGCCCTTTATCGCAATCAATTGCGCAGCTATTCCCGAAAACATGCTGGAAGCTACCTTGTTTGGTCATGAGAAGGGGGCCTTCACCGGGGCGGTCGCGGCGCAGGCTGGCAAGTTCGAGCAGGCGAATGGCGGTACGCTGCTACTTGATGAAATTTCTGAAATGCCACTGAGTCTGCAGGCCAAACTTTTGCGTGTTTTGCAGGAACGAGAAGTGGAGCGTGTGGGCGGTCGTAAGCTGATCAAGCTGGATATTCGCATCATCGCTACCACTAACCGTGACCTCCCTGCGGAGGTGGCGGCAGGCCGTTTTCGTGAAGACCTGTATTATCGCCTTGGCGTTTTTCCTCTGCAGTGGCAAGCTCTGCGCGAGCGCCCCGGCGATATTCTGCCGATTGCGGAGCGGTTGCTGGTCAAGCACAGCGGTAAAATGAATATGAGTGCCGTGCGCTTTTCAGCTGAGGCGATAGAAGCCATGCGCACGCATGCCTGGCCAGGCAACGTGCGCGAATTGGATAACGCCGTTCAGCGCGCGTTGGTGCTGCAGCATGGAGGGCTAATCCAGCCGCATGACTTATGTTTGACGGTGGCGCCTGGCGCAGCGGTGACGGCGAGTGCAGTCAGACCGCTCACTCCTGCAGTTGAGGCTGCTCCTGCGGATGCTCAGCCCGTGAGCGGCGGTGTATTGGGTGCAGGCGTTAAACAGCGCGAGTACCAGATGATCATTGATGTGCTGCGCTCTGAGCATGGTCGTCGCAAGGAGGCGGCAGACCGTCTGGGTATTAGTCCTCGCACGTTGCGTTATAAGCTCGCACAGATGCGTGATGCCGGCCTGGACGTTGAGGCCAGCCTGTTCGCGGGGGTCTAATCCGCTAGGACTGTATGGATAAAAGGGCGGCTCAGGCTGATGGCCGCCTGGTTGCTTTGGCTCTGCCCTTATCTGTTTCGTCGTCCTGGTACTATTAGTCTGTTCGTTGTGGTGGTTGCATTTCTGCTATATCGCTTTTCCCCGTTCTTTGAGCATTCCTTTCATGCTGCCATTGCTGGCTGACTGTCTCGCATACCTGCCTGTGTATTCCTCCTGCTTGCGTTGATGTTGTCTGTTGGCATCCATTTTGCTTGAGTACCTGTAAAGCGACAGTAGCCGTCAAAAAATTTACGGCGTGGAGGCAGGTATGACCCAAGGTGTTGAATTCAATCGTTTGATGTTGCAGATGCGCACCATGCAAATGGAGGCCATGGGTAAACCGCAACCAGTGGCCAAGGTAGAGCAAAACGTCAATGCTCCGGCTTTTGATGACATGCTCAAGCAGGCCGTTGACCGCGTGAACGAGCTGCAGAAGACCACTGGTGAGCTACGCACGGGCTATGAACGAGGTGATCAGGGAATTGATCTGACCGAAGTGATGATCGCATCGCAGAAGTCGTCAGTTGCCTTCCAGGCCATTACGCAGGTGCGAAATAAAATGGTGAGCGCCTACGAAGACATCATGAAGATGCCGATTTAGTCTGTATTATTAGCTGCTGACTGTCTGAGGAAAGACCCATGGAATCCGCCAACATACCTGCTACCCAGAATCAGTCGAGCGCTGAGCGTAAACCGCTCATGGGCTTGGCTGTTCTGGATAATCTGTCGCAGCTGCCGATGTTACGACAGTTTGGCCTGCTGATTGGTCTGGCAGCCAGCGTAGCCATTGGTTTTGCTGTGGTGTTGTGGTCGCAGGAGGCGGATTACCGCCCGCTGTACAACAGCATGGAAGGGTATGACGCATCCCAGGTAGTGGATATTCTGCAGCAGAGTCGGATCGACTATAAAGTTGAGCCTAACAGTGGCGCTTTGCTGGTTCGCACTGAAGATCTGGCTGACGCGCGCATGCGCTTGGCCAGTGTGGGGATTGCGCCAACCGACGGCAATGTCGGGTTTGAGATTCTCGATCGTGAGCAAGGTCTGGGTACCAGCCAGTTCATGGAAACGACGCGCTATCGTCGAGGCCTGGAAGGCGAAATGGGGCGGACCATTTCCAGTCTCTACAACGTCAAGAACGCGCGGGTACACATTGCCATGCCGCGCTCCACGGTCTTTGTTCGCGATGACCGCAAGCCCAGTGCTTCGGTGCTGCTGGAGATGTATGCCGGTCGTCGATTGGAGCCCGCGCAGGTCATGGCCATCGTCAATTTGGTGGCGACCAGTATTCCAGAGCTGGATAAAGACCAGGTCACCGTGGTGGATCAGAACGGCAATCTGCTGTCCAATCAGAATGAACTGAACGAATTGACCGTGGCCGGTCGTCAGTTTGATTACTCGCGCAGGCTGGAAGATACCTATACCCGCCGTGTACATAATATTCTGCAGCCGGTACTCGGTGAGGGGCGCTACAAGGCCGAGGTCTCGGCTGATGTGGATTTCAGCGCAGTAGAGTCTACCGCCGAAATGTATAGCCCCGAATCTGCGTTGCGCAGCGAGCAGGTGGTAAGCGAAGAACGTAGTGGTTCTGCGGGTCCAGTCGGTATACCCGGCGCCTTGTCCAATCAGCCGCCGGTAGCCGGTCAGGCGCCAGAGCAGGTTGTTGATCCGGTTACCGGCGAGCCTGTTGCACCCGTTATCCCCAAAGACACCCGTGAGCAGGCTACGCGTAACTATGAGCTTGATCGCCAGATCAGCCATACACGTCAGCAGCAGGGGCGCCTGCGTCGTCTCTCGGTTGCGGTAGTGGTTGATGATCCCGCGGAGATCAATGCAGAAACAGGCGAGGTCACGCGTACGCCGCTGACCGAGATGGAGATTGCTCGCTTGACGCGCCTGGTGCAGGATGCGGTTGGCTTTGATGCGAGTCGAGGTGATAGCGTAAGTGTGATTAATAGCGCCTTTGTTGCTCAGCCTGATGCCGAGCCTTTGCCGTCCATCCCTTTCTGGGAGCAGCCCTGGTTCTGGGATGTGGCGAAGCAGATGCTGGGTATTCTGTTTGTACTGATACTGGTGTTCGCCGTGCTGCGTCCGGCATTGAAGAATCTGACTGTGGCCAGCCGCGGCGGCAGTGGTGACGACGGTTATGCCTCGTCTCTGCCGGGCGGTGCCATGGGTGGGCTGGATGGCGATTTGAGTCCTGATCAGGTTAGCCTGTCCGGTTCTGGCGCCGGCCCCGTGTTGCTGCCGCCACCAGGCGCCGGGTATGAGCAGCAGCTGAATGCGATCAAGGGGCTATTGGCTGAAGATCCGGGCCGGGTGGCTCAGGTAGTTAAAGAATGGATTAACGCTGATGAGTGAAGACGCGAGTAAGCGCCCGCAAAAACTGTCTCGCCTGGATAAGGCTGCAGTCTTTTTGTTGAGTCTTGGTGAGTCGGACGCCGCCGCCATTCTCAAGCATATGGGGCCAAAGGAAGTGCAGCGCGTAGGTAGTGCCATGGCGGGCTTGCGCGCGGTGCACCGCGAGCAGGTGCAAGAGGTCATGGGTGACTTTATCGAGGTAGTGAGTGACCAGACAGGCCTCGGAGTCGGGGCTGATGGTTATATTCGTACCATGCTGACCCAGGCATTGGGCGAAGATAAGGCCAATGGCCTGGTTGATCGTATTTTGCTGGGCGGCAATACCTCTGGTCTGGATAGTTTGAAGTGGATGGAACCACGCGCGGTAGCCGATGTGATTCGCTTTGAGCATCCACAAATTCAGGCCATCGTGGTGGCCTACCTTGACCCCGATATGGCGGCTGAAGTTGTCGGCTATTTTGACCACAAGGTTCGCCTTGACGTGCTGCTGCGTGTGGCCTCACTGAATACCGTGCAGCCCTCCGCGCTGAAAGAATTGAACGAGATTCTGGAGAAGCAGTTCGCCGGGAACTCTAATACCACCCGCGCTAACATGGGCGGTATCAAGCGCACTGCCGATATTATGAACTTCCTTGAATCAAGTACCGAGTCGCAGTTGATCGAAGCCATCCGCGAGATGGATGAAGATCTGTCGACCAAGATCGAGGACTTGATGTTCGTATTCGATAACTTGTCCGAGGTGGATGATCGCGGGATTCAGGCACTGTTGCGAGAGGTGTCTTCCGAGGTTCTGATCATCGCGCTCAAAGGGGCCGACGAGTCTATTAAGGATAAGTTCCTGCGCAACATGTCCAAGCGGGCATCCGAACTGCTGCAGGACGACCTGGAAGCCAAAGGGCCGGTGCGCATCAGCGAAGTAGAAGCTGCGCAAAAAGAGATTCTCACGATTGCTCGACGCATGGCCGATGCTGGCGAAATCATGCTGGGTGGCAAGGGCGGCGAGGAAATGGTCTAAAGGCTGAACTACGCCTGGGTGCCGCGATGGTATTCTGACGCAGTCACTTAATCAGCAGCAGGGTAGCCAATGTCATCAAAGAAATCCGAGTCCGAACTGCTGCGCGGCGGTCAGGTAGAAGCCTTTAGTCTCTGGGATTTGCCCAGTTTTGATACCGCGTCCCATCAGGTAGCACTGGAGCGTGATGACGCTGAGCCAGAATCTGAGACTGAGGGCGAAGATTCCTTGGCTGAAGTGGAAGAAGAGATTGAAGAGGTTAAACCTTTTACCGTAGAGGAGTTGGAGCAGATCCGTCAGGAGGCTTACAACGATGGCTTTTCTACCGGTGAGAAGGACGGTTTTCACGCTGGTCAGCTGAAGGCGCAGCAGGACGCCCGCACGGCGCTGGAGGCTCGGCTGGCGGAGCTGGAAAAACTGATGACGCAGCTGATGTCGCCGATGCAAGCGCAAGACGAGCAGATTGAAGACATGCTGCTGCATATGCTCAAAGCTATGTTGCGCGAAGTGCTGCAGCGCGAGATGAGTACCGATCAGACGCAAGTGCTTCAAGTGTTGCGTGGCGCGCTCAAAACCCTGCCAGTGGGTGCCGGCAATATCCGCATTTATCTCAATCCCGCCGATTTTGACGCCATCAAGGCGCTGCGCGAGCGCCACGAAGAAACCTGGCGTCTGCTTGAGGACGATAGTCTGATGGCCGGTGGTTGCCGTGTAGAAACCGAACACAGTCAGGTTGATGCCACGCTGGAAACGCGTATGCAGCAGCTGATCGCTCAGCTGTATGAGGAGCGTCAGGAGCAGCGCGCTCATCCGCCGGAAGCTGATATCAGTATTACGCCCAGCGAAAAAGGCGAAGAAGCTAGGGATGGCGGCGATCATGAGTCAGCTTGAACGCATCAGTTTCGCCCGTCGTCTCTCGCGCTATCAAGGCGCAATCAAGCTCGCCGCCGACCCGGTGGTAGAAGGCAGGCTGATTCGCATGGTAGGTCTGACGCTGGAGGCCGAGGGCTGCAAGGCGCCGGTCGGCAGCCGTTGCCAGGTCATCAGTGATACGCCTAATGGTCAGAGCAGCATTGAAGCTGAAGTCATGGGGTTCTCCGGCAACAAGATTTACCTGATGCCGGTAGACCGTCTGGAAGGTCTGCAGCCCGGCGCTCGGGTAGTGCCTTCAAGTGGTGGCGGAAAGCTGCCGATGGGGTCAGCGATGCTGGGGCGAGTGGTTGATGGCATCGGCCGACCACTGGATGGCAAAGGCAGCTTCAAGGCTGAAGACTGGGTAGACCTCAATGGTCCGGTAATCAATCCGCTCAAGCGCCATCCGATCGAAGAGCCGCTGGATGTAGGCATCCGCTCGATCAACAGTTTGTTGACTGTCGGCCGTGGCCAGCGTCTGGGTCTCTTTGCCGGTAGCGGCGTGGGCAAGAGTATGTTGCTGGGCATGATGACCCGCTTTACCGATGCGGATATCACTATCGTGGGGCTGGTTGGCGAGCGTGGCCGTGAGGTGAAAGAGTTCATCGAGCAAATTCTGGGCGAGAAGGGGATGGCGCGCTCTGTCGTGGTCGCCTCTCCTGCTGACGATGCCCCTCTCATGAGGCTGCGTGCGGCGATGTACTGTACGCGCATTGCTGAATACTTTCGTGATCAGGGCAAAAATGTGCTTTTGCTGATGGACTCCCTGACGCGTTTTGCCCAAGCCCAGCGCGAAATCGCGCTGGCCATCGGCGAGCCTCCTGCTACCAAGGGCTATCCTCCGTCGGTATTTGCCAAGTTGCCGCAACTGGTCGAGCGCGCGGGTAACGCCGAGCAGGGCGGTGGCTCAATTACCGCGTTCTACACCGTGCTGTCTGAGGGTGATGACCAGCAGGATCCTATCGCTGACGCATCGCGCGCGATTCTCGATGGTCACGTAGTGCTATCGCGCCGGTTGGCCGAGGAAGGGCACTACCCGGCGATTGATATTGAGGCCTCTATCAGCCGCGCTATGCCGCAGATCGTTTCACCTGAGCAATTACAGAAGGCGCAACAATTCAAGCAGCTATACGCGCGCTATCAGCAGAGCCGAGACCTGATCAGTGTGGGTGCTTATTCTGCTGGTTCCGACCCCTTGACGGATAAAGCGATGGAAAAGATGCCGGCCATGCAGGCCTTTCTGCGTCAGGGGCTGCATGTCAGCGTTAATCTGAGCGATAGTCAGGCGGCGCTGGAGCAGACCATCACTAATGAGTGAAAGTCGCATTCGCCGGCTCATGCCGGTAGTCGATATGGCGCTCGAAGACGAGCGCAAGGCCGCTACGGTGCTGGGCCAGTGCCAGCAGCAGTTGGATGAGGCGCAGAATCGTCTGCGCGATCTCGAGTATTACTGTACGGAATATGCCAAAGGGTGGACGCAGCGGGGCGAGCAAGGCGTCGGCCGTGAATGGCTAATGAATTACCAGCGTTTCATGGCGCAGATGGAAGTCGCGCTGGAGCAACAGCGGCAGACGGTGAGCTGGCATGGCCAAAGTATAGAAAAGGCGCGAGAAAGTTGGCGTGAGCGTTATCAGCGGCTTGAGGCGCTTCGTAAGCTGATTGAAAAGTACCGTTTGGAAGCGCAGGCCAGAGCTGATCGGCAGGAGCAGAAGCTCCTCGACGAATTGTCGCAACGTGCTCATGGGCAACGTGGAAATAATCCCTGACAGGTGCCAGTCCCTGTGCTAAAAGAAATGGAGAACTTAAATACTGTCAGGGAGAGATTATGTCGATTCAGGCGACTTTATCGGCGGATAGCCAAGTACTTACTATTAGCGTAAAAGGCCGCTTTGATTTCGGCGCCCATCAGGACTTTCGCAACGCCTACGAGCGCAGCGGTCTGACTCCGCAAGAGTACGTGGTTGATCTGCACGACACTGACTATATCGACAGCTCGGCGCTGGGTATGCTTCTTTTGCTGCGTGATCACGCCGGTGGGGACAGCGCGCAGATCAGTATCGTGCATTGCAATCCGGATGTGCGCAAAGTGCTGAGTATTTCCAACTTTGAACAACTCTTCAGTATCAAGTAACCCTTGATGGCCACGCAGCTGTCGGCGTCGGCGCTCAAGGTTGCGGACCGGCTAACCGTCCTGGTTGCCGACGACAATCCTGCTGATCGTATGATTCTGGGTCGGTTGGTTGAGCGATTGGGTCACCAGGTTTATCTCGCCGAGAATGGCCAGGTGGCGGTAGAGCAGTTTTCCGAACGTCGGCCAGATATTGTTTTGCTTGATGCGCTGATGCCGGTGATGGACGGCTTTGAGGCTGCCCGGCTGATCAAGCAGCAGGCGGGTGAAGACCTGGTGCCGATCATCTTTCTCACCAGTCTGACCGAGACCGATGCCCTGGTACAATGCCTGGAAGCGGGCGGCGACGACTTTTTGACCAAACCCTATAACCCGGTGATCCTGGATGCCAAGATCAGCGCGTTTCGCCGCATGCGCGAGATGCATCAAACGTTGCAGGCGCAGCGTGATGTGATTGCTGCGCAGCACGCCAGTCTGCTGCAGGACCAGGAAGTAGCCAAAATCATTTTTGATCGCGTGGCGCATTCAGGGGCTCTGAGCCACAGCAGTCTGCGTTACCTGCAGTCCCCCTATGCGATGTTCAATGGCGATATTCTGCTCGCAGCCAATCGTCCCTCAGGTGAAATGCATCTGCTGCTGGGGGATTTCACCGGGCACGGTTTGTCAGCTGCGATCGGCGCGATGCCGCTGGCGGAAGTGTTTTACGCAATGACCGCAAAGGGGTTTGCCCTGCGCGATATTTTGTTTGAGTTGAATGACAAGCTGGCAACCATTCTGCCGGTCGGTATTTTCTGCTGCGCTGTGCTGATTGAGGTAAACCCCGATAAAGGGCTTGTGGAAATCTGGAATGGTGGCTTGCCTGATGTGATGATTCTCGGCCCGTCGGCAGAGCTTATGCGCAGCGTCGCCTCTACCAACCTGCCGCTGGGTGTCGCCAACCGGCAACGCTTTAATCCTCAGCCTGAAGTGATGGTGATGCGCCCGGGTGAGCGTCTGTTGTGTTGGACTGATGGCGTTATTGAAAGCCGTAACCAGGCAGGTGAGCTGTTTGGGGAAGCTGGCGTGCACGAGGTACTGGATGCCTATCTGGGGCATCCAGGGCGAATTTTCGATGGGCTGCTCGGCGCGCTTGAGCGCTTCCACGGTAGCCCTGAGGATGATGTCAGTTTGCTTCAAGTGGTGATGCCTGAGCGGAGTGAGCGTATACCTTCACCGCGCGCCACCGCGCCGCCGTCTCGGCCGCAGGACTGGTGCCTGAGCTACACTTATCGAGCTGCGTCTATCCGCGAACAAAACCCGCTGCCTTTCCTGCTCTCGCGACTATTGGAGATCCCAGGGCTGCGGCCGCAAGCGGGTGCGTTGTTTACCGTGCTGAGTGAGTTATATAGCAACGCTCTGGAACACGGCCTGTTGCGGCTCGACTCGGCGTGGAAGCAGGATTCGGATGGCTTCGCTCTCTATTATCAAGAGCGAGGTGAGCGGCTGCGCAGCCTGGTAGACGGCTGGATTCGTATCACCTTGAACCACTTGCCAACCCCTGATGGCGGGATGCTGCAGATTGAATGTGAAGATAGCGGCAATGGGTTTGCGCCTGATCGCGCATGCGCAGATTATGCCGGACGAGGCCTGGCGTTGGTGGCGGCGCTGGCGCAGGAAGTAGAAGTCAAAGGAGCCAGCAGCACTGTCAGGGTGGTCTTCAGCTGGTAGCTTGGGCATACTGCGGGCACTTTCGTTAGTTCAGTTTTTGCCGATCAGGTCGCGATTAAACTCGGCTACGCTCCATACAAGGTTTTCTCATGTCAGATCATTTGCCGGATATCGATCATGCTGCGCTGGATGCACTGCGCGAGCTCATGCAGGACGATTATCCTCTGTTGCTTGAGACCTTTCTGACTGATGCCAATTTACGCCTTTCTCAGCTGGGCGCTGCCTTGCAAAGCGAAGATCTCGAAGCCTTCCGCCAGGCTGCTCATAGCTTCAAGGGTAGCTGCGGTAATATGGGTGCCCTTGCCTTGGAAAATGCATGCCTTGACGGTGAACGTGCCGCTTTGAAAGGTGATCTAGCTGCGGCAAAGGTAAGTTATTCAAACATCCTCGCGTGTTCTAGTCGCGTGCAAACGCAACTTTCCTGACTCCTACTGCTCCACTTGGCCCATGCATTGCAACACGTCTGCAAACGCAAGGATTCTTGCAGACCGGGTGGAGATTTAGGTATGCCAATTGGGCAAAATCTGCTGGCGCTGATGGGCGCCGAAATGCCACGAGACAAGCTCTCAGGGCTGGGCACTGCAAAAGGTGAAAGCCCTGCAGCTGAAGGGTTGGCGGCTTTTTCTTCTGTTTTGGCAGCGCAACAGCCCGCTGAGTTGAAGGCCTTGATCAGCCAGTTTAGTCAGGCTCAAGAGGCGATTGCCGCGGGCGAGGAGGGCATGCCTGGCTTTGCCGCAGACGGCAAAAGCTTGCCGGTCGAGATCAGGGACTGGCTACAACAGCTTGCTGCGTTGGAATCCCCTCTGCAGGGCGCTGCTGAAAGTGATGGAGGTGGCGCTGAACTGACGCTGTCAGCGGATGGTGAGCCGCAGGAGGATGCAGACCTGTTGGCCGCCTTGAGCAGTCAGTGGCAACAGTGGTTGTCGCAGTTACCACAAGAAGGGTCCGGCGCTGACGCCGCAACACAGGCTGTCTCGAGCCCGGTATTGGCGCAGCAGATGACGGCAGCTGAAGCCAGCAAAGTCCTGGCGCAGGCCGCGGATGCGAGCCTGGCCGCTGGCGCATCGGGTGATAAACCACTTGCCAGCAGCCAGAATCCTCTCAGTTTGCCGGAAATGCTCGCGCAGCTGCGTGCTGCCATGGCAGGTTCTGCAGCGGCTGATGCGGATGCAGCCGTCACTGCTAACGAAGACAGCACTCTCAAGGGCAAGACGCAGTCGACCGACGCTGATGACAAACTTTTGACCAGTAATCGACAGGCCAATTCTGCTGACCAGCCGCAACAAACCCAGCGGGTAGCTAACCTGGCAGCCAGTGTAGACTCCCAAGGATTGTTCGCCGCAAGACTTGCCGAGCAGAAGGGAGGGGATCCGGCGAAACAGGAAAACTCAGCCATTGATGCGTTGGACTCCCAGAACAAGTCTGCGGTTGCGGCTGGCTCAGCGCAGGGTGCGCTAACGCAGCGACCGGTCGCTGGCGCGGCACAATCACTTGCGGTGCCTTTTGGTCAAAGTGGTTGGAGCGAGTCTGTAGTTAATAAGGTTATGTGGATGTCCAGCCAGAATCTCAGGAGCGTTGAGATTCAACTCGACCCTGCTGAGTTGGGGCCGCTAGAGATCAAGATTCAGGCGCGTGGGCTCGAGCACCAGGTGCAGTTTGTGAGTCAGAATCCGGCGGTGCGTGAAGCGTTGGAAGGGCATATGCATCGTTTGCGCGAACTATTTTCCCAGCAAGGGGTTGATCAGCTCGACGTTACTGTTTCTGATGGTAATAGTGGTCAGCAGCGCGGCAATGAGGCGGCTGGTGGTTTTGCTGGTGGCGATTCCAGTGAGGGTCGAGCAGGTGGTTCAGCGGCTAGCGCTTCGCGGGCCAGCGGGGAAGATGAGTTGCCGATGGCGGCGGCCCAACAGATCGCTGCCAATAGTCGATTGGTTGATTACTACGCCTGAGGTATTGGGCGCTTTTTCAGCAGTTCCTGCGTCTTTGTCAGCCGCCTTTCCAGGCGGGCTGACAAAGACTTTTCTGCACTTTCCCTTTATCCTATGACCATCCGGTCCTGATGACTGAGCGCGGGCTTGGCTACTTGGCTAAAGCGCGCTTAGCCGGTATGCGAATGCATGTACTGGCACGTTCAATGCATTACCCTCATAAACAGGGAAAATCCCGCTGGAGTGACGGAATATTGTCATGGCAAAACAAGCAGATAACACAGCGAAAGACGATGGGTTGGAAAAGCCGGCCAAGAGTCGCAAGAAACTATTTATTCTGATTGGTATTGGTCTACTGGCATTGCTGCTCTCGGCTGGCGGAGTGGCCTACTTCATGCTCTCCGGTGAAGACGAAGAGGCTGCCGCCGAAGTGCCCGCAGAGCCGGTTAAGCAAGAAGCGCTATATCAGGCTCTTGAACCACCCTTTGTGGTTAATTACAGCGACAGTGGTCGCCAGCGTTATATGCAAGTAAGTGTGGTACTCATGGGCCGTAACGCGGAGGGTATGGCCAAGCTGAATCAGCACCTTCCGCTGATACGTAACCAGTTGGTGCTGTTGTTCGGTAGTGAAGACTTTGCCGCCTTGATGAGTCCTGAAGGTAAGGAGGCGCTGCGTGAAAAAGCTGGCCTTGCGGTGAAGGCGCTGATGGAAAAGGAAGTGGGCGACCCGGTAATCGAGTCGGTACTCTTTACCAATATGGTTTTGCAATAGGACGCGTTCATGGCCGTACAGGATCTGCTCTCCCAGGATGAAATCGATGCCCTGTTACACGGGGTAGATGATGGCGCCATTGATACCGAGCTGGAGGGCGAGCCCGGGTCGATCAAGAGCTACGATATCACCAGCCAGGATCGCATCGTACGTGGGCGGATGCCTACCCTGGAAATGATTAACGAACGCTTTGCGCGCTATACGCGCATCAGCATGTTTAACCTCATGCGTCGATCGGCAGATGTCGCAGTGGGCGGCGTGCAGGTAATGAAATTTGGCGAGTATGTGCACTCGCTCTACGTGCCCACCAGTCTCAACTTGGTGAAGATGAAGCCGTTGCGCGGTACTGCATTGTTCATTCTGGATGCGAAACTCGTATTCAAGCTGGTGGATAACTTTTTTGGCGGTGACGGACGTCACGCCAAGATTGAAGGCCGTGAATTCACGCCGACCGAGTTGCGCGTGGTGCGAATGGTATTGGATCAGGCTTTTATTGATTTACGTGAAGCCTGGCAGGCAGTGCATGACGTGCAGTTTGAGTACGTTAACTCCGAGGTTAATCCGGCACTGGCAAATATTGTGAGCCCCAGCGAAGTGGTGGTGGTTTCCACTTTCCATATCGAGCTCGATGGGGGTGGTGGTGACCTTCACGTAACCTTCCCTTATTCCATGATTGAGCCGCTGCGCGAAGTGCTGGATTCTGGCGTACAGTCCGATGTTGACGAGCATGATGAGCGGTGGGTGCGGGCGCTGCGTGAGGAAATTACCGGCGTTAAGGTCCCGCTAAGTGCGACCGTGGTGAAAAGCAAGCTGAAGCTCAATGACTTGCTGACGATGCAGCCGGGAGATGTGATTCCGGTTGAACTACCCGATTATATGGTGCTGTGTGCCAATGGTGTGCCTACCTTCAAGGCCAAGCTGGGATCGGTAAAAGGTAATCTTGCCCTGCAGATTCTCGGTCCGCTGACGCGACCACGTTGATCAATACATAATCAGCGACCCGATAAGTATCAATAACAGAGGAATAGCGTGATGGCTGATGACAATAGCCCGGACGAACCCACTCCAGAAGAGCAGGCGTTAGCGGATGAGTGGGCGGCTGCGTTGGACGAGGCGGGTGATGCCAGCCAGGATGATATTGACGCCATGCTGGCACAGAGTGATGCCGAGCCACGTATGCCGATGGAAGAGTTCAGCGCTCCTGCTAAAGCCCAGGATGACCGATTTGATCCGGGTGACAGCCCTAATCTGGATGTGATTCTCGACATCCCGGTCACGATCGCGATGGAGGTGGGCAATACCGATATCACTATCCGCAACCTGCTGCAGCTTAACCAGGGCTCGGTTGTAGAGCTTGATCGGTTGGCTGGTGAGCCACTCGATGTGACGGTAAACGGTACCTTGATCGCGCACGGTGAAGTAGTTGTCGTGAACGAGAAGTTCGGTATTCGTCTGACGGACGTGATCAGTCCTACTGAACGTATCAAGAAACTGCGGTGAGCATGAAAATGCTCCGTTGTTTACCGCTTCTTGCAATGGCACTGCTGCCTGGTATCAGCTTGGCTGCTGAAGAGCCGGCTGTGGCGGCTATCGGCGCTTCGTCAGGCTCCTTGGTTGGCCAGTTGCTGCAACTGGCGCTTGGCTTGGCGGTGGTCATAGGCTTGATTTTCACCCTGGGCTACTTGATGCGCCGTGTTGGGCCGTTGGCTCCGCAGGGTGGGCAGCACATCAAGCTGGTCAGTAGCTTGCCATTAGGGCCAAGAGACCGTCTGTTGCTGGTCGATGTTGGAGGTACTCAGATGCTTCTGGGCACCTCCCCCGGGCGAATCAATACCCTGCATGTCTTTGAGCAGCCGGTCGCGGATCTGGCCACTGCAGCTGCTGGCAATGGTGACTTTGGGCGCAAACTTCAGGCGCTGTTGAAGCGGGGAGCAGATTCATGATGCGTTGGATTTGGCTCTTGCTGATGCTGGCGGCGCCATCGGTATGGGCGCAGACAGCGGCTGATCCGCTTAGTTTGCCAGCGGTCACACTAAGCACTGATGCCAATGGTGAGCAGACGTACTCTGTGAGCCTGCAAGTTCTGCTGTTGATGTCGGCGCTGACCTTCATCCCGGCCTTCGTCATGATGATGACCAGTTTCACCCGCATCATCATTGTGTTCGCGATTCTGCGCCAGGCGCTGGGTTTGCAGCAAACGCCGTCCAGCCAGATTCTGGTTGGACTGGCGTTATTTCTCACCCTGTTTATCATGGCGCCGGTTTTCGAGCAGATCAATCAAACAGCGTTGCAGCCCTACATCAACGAGGAGATGCAGGCACGGGAAGCGATGGAGGTGGCGAGCGTGCCAATGCGCGAATTTATGTTGGCGCAGACCCGTGAAACCGATCTTGAGCTTTTTGTGCGCTTGGCCAATCGCACCGACCTGACGGGCCCCGACGAAGTACCCTTTCATATTCTGGTACCGGCTTTTGTTACCTCTGAACTGAAGACTGCCTTTCAGATTGGCTTCATGATCTTTATTCCGTTTTTGGTTATCGATCTGGTTGTCGCCAGTGTGCTGATGGCCATGGGTATGATGATGCTGTCGCCGCTGATTATTTCCTTGCCATTCAAGATCATGCTGTTCGTGCTGGTAGATGGTTGGGCGCTGATTATCGGCACTCTCGCTGCCAGCTTTGCTGTACGTTAGGGGAGGGCCGGCAATGACTCCAGAAGTAGCTGTTGATCTGTTCCGCCAAGCGCTATGGCTGACCTGTATCATGGTTGCCATTGTGGTAATGCCGGGTTTGTTGATCGGCCTTGTGGTTGCCATGTTTCAGGCGGCTACGCAGATCAACGAACAGACCCTGAGTTTTCTCCCGCGTCTGCTGGTAACCTTCGTTACCCTGATTTGGTTGGGGCCTTGGTTAACTACTCAGTTGATTGAGTTTACCGATACCCTGTATCGGCAGATTCCAGGGCTGATCGGCTGATGCTGGAGCTATCCAGCGCCGAACTTAGCCGCTGGGTCTCAAGCTACCTGTGGGTGCTCTTTCGCATCGCAAGCGTGCTGATGACCATGCCGGTATTCGGCACTCAACTGATACCAACTCGTATACGCCTGTATTTTGCCTTGGCGCTTACCTTGCTGGTCGCGCCACAGATTCCTGAAGTCCCAACCCTTGATGCGCTGTCACTGAGTACCTGGACCATTATCGCCGAGCAAATAGTGATAGGCGCTGCTATGGGGCTTTCGCTGCAGCTCTTATTTCAAGTTCATGTGATGGCTGGTCAGATTATTGCGATGCAGATGGGCTTGGGGTTTGCGTCGATGAACGACCCTAGCATGGGTATCTCTGTGGCCGTTGTAGCGCAGGTATTTACCATGCTGGTTACCTTGTTGTTTTTGGCGATGAATGGCCATCTGGTCGTGCTTGAGGTGCTGGTTGAGAGCTTTAATACGTTACCTATTGGCGAGACGCTGGCGGCAACTGACTTTGAGGCATTGGTTTACCGTTTCTCTTGGGTAATGGCCTCGGCCATTCTGATTGGTTTGCCCGCCATTGCAGCGCTGCTGATCGTTAATTTGTCCTTTGGCGTGATGATGCGCGCGGCGCCGCAGCTAAATATTTTCTCGATTGGCTTTCCGCTAACGCTGATCTTTGGCTTGTTCATACTTTGGGTTCTGTTGAGTAACGTGCTGGGGCAGTATCAGAATTTGGCGTCTGATGCTCTTATCTGGTTGCGTGCTTTGGTGAGGGCGAGCTGATGTCCGAATCCGAGAGCGGTCAGGAAAAAACAGAAGACCCCACGGCCAAACGGCTTAAAGAGTCGCGCGATAAGGGGCAGGTGGCTCGCTCGAAAGAGCTGAATACGCTGGCTGTGGTGATGGTCTCAGCGCTAGCGCTGCTGATGCTCGGCCCCGAAATGGCACGTAAGTTGATGGGCATCATGGTCTTCAACTTCTCATTTGAGCGTGAGGCGCTGTTGGGCACTGATGCCATGGCGCTCCATCTGTATACCTCGGTAATGGAGGGGATAGTCGTACTTGCGCCCCTGTTTGCCATGCTGCTGGTGGCTTCTATCGTCGGCCCTATCATGCTCGGTGGATGGCTTTTTAGTGTCAAATCGTTGGCGCCCAAGTTCGAGCGAATGAATCCCCTTGCAGGGCTCAAGCGTATGTTTTCGCTAAAAGCCTTGGTCGAGCTGCTCAAGGCGCTGGCCAAGTTTTTGGTTGTGCTTGGTACCTCATTGCTGGTGCTGCATTTGCGCACCGATGACTTTCTCAGTATTGGTCAGGAGCCGCTGGAACAAGCCATAGTGCATTGCGCCTGGGCGCTGGCCTCCGCGTTGTTGATTCTTTCATCTTCGTTAATCCTCATTGCACTGGTCGATGTGCCCTTCCAGCTATGGGATAACAAGCAGAAGCTGATGATGACCAAGCAGGAGGTGCGTGACGAGTTCAAGGACTCCGAGGGTAAGCCTGAGGTCAAGGGTAAAATTCGGCAGCTGCAACGTGAAATGGCCGAACGCAGGATGATGGAGAAAGTACCGCAGGCGGACGTGGTGATTACTAACCCAACGCACTTTGCTGTGGCCTTGAAATATGATCCGCTGAACGGCGGCGCCCCGATTATGCTGGCCAAAGGCGCTGATTTCATCGCGCAAAAGATCCGTGAAGTCGCCAACGAAAACAATATCGTAGTGCTGGAGTCACCGCCGTTGGCGAGAGCGGTCTACTACAGCACTGAGCTTGATCAGGAGATTCCTTCCGGTCTCTATTTGGCAGTGGCTCAAGTATTGGCTTACGTGTTTCAGCTGCGCCAATATCGTGCCGGCCAGGGCAAGCGGCCAGGGCCTATGCCCGAACCGCCCATTCCTGATGATCTGAAGAAGTAACCAGGCCTGACAGATAAACTGGTTGATTTGGTTATTGTGCCGGCGGTGGGCTGTCCTGCAACTCCAGTTCCTGGATCAATTCACCCAGGTCTTCCTCCATGAGTCGTCGCAGTTCTGCTTCGTATTCATCAATAGAGCCTGACAGGTCGAGGATGATTTCTACCCGGCGGTTGAGTGCACGGTTTTCCGGGGAGTCGTTATCTGCCCGTGGACGAGTTTCGGCATAGCCTTGCACTCTTATTCGCTCCGGCTCGATGGTGTCGTTCAGCAGCAGTGCATTGGCTACCGACGAGGCACGTGCTGCCGATAGGTCCCAGTTGGAGTGGAAGCGGTTGGTTTTGATCGGGATGTTGTCGGTATGCCCCTCAATCGTGACCTCACCTGGCAAGCGTGACACTACATCGGCGATCTTATCCAACATGTCCTGAAAGTCGGGTGTCATGTCTGCGGAGCCTGAAGGGAAGGAGCCTTTCTCCTCTACCCTGATCACAATGCGCTTGCGGTCGTGCTCAAGTTGCATGCGGCCTTGTTTCAATTCGTTGTCGAGCACCTCACGCAGGGCATCAATGCTGGTCTCTACCTGGTCTTCAGTCGTTTTGCTGACTTGCTCTTTTAGTTTTCCTTCCAGCTCTTCACGCAGGGTATCAAGTTGCGGGGCTTGTTCTGTGGTCTGCTGGCGGACGCTATCAACTGGCGTAGGTTCGGGCTTGCCGGGGGAAAACTTGTCAAAGATGGGACTGGTGCCCATCGGGATTTCCAGGGCCGGGATCTCTCGCTGCACACCAAAGGCTTTAGACATCTCGCCAGCTATCTGCTTGAACTTCTGTGCATCTATCTCGGAAAAAGACAGCAGCAACACGAAAAAGCACATCAGTAGTGACATCAGGTCAGCGAAGGTCATCACCCATGCTGGTATACCTGGGCCGCTTTCTTCCTCTTCCATCAGGCTTCTTCCGCTTCGCCGCCAATTTTGTCGCGCTTGTTCTGCGGCAAATAGCTGCTGAGCATTTGCTCGATGACCCTAGGGTTGGTTCCTTCCTGTATAGCCAGGATGGCGTCTATCCATAGACCCTGCATGCGTGCTTCTTCACTCATTCTTAGCGTTAGCTTGTCGGCTATTGGCAAGCAGAGCATGGTTGCCAGCATGGCGCCATAAAGAGTTGTCAGCAGGGCTACGGCCATGGCCGGGCCGATGGATTTAGGATCTTCCATATTAGACAGCATCTGCACCAGGCCGATGAGCGTACCAATCATGCCCATAGCTGGGCCGACGTCACCTAGAGCGCTGAACACCTTGGCTCCCCAGCGGTTGCGGTCCAAGGTCATTAGCCGTTCCTTTTCCAGAATGGCCTTTACGGTTTCCTGTGGATGGCCATCAATCAGCAGCTGAATACCGCTTTGCAGGAAGGGGGATGAAATCTCCTTGTCTTCCAAGGCCAGCAGCCCCTGCTTTCGCGCAACAGTAGCGAGCTCGACCAGCTCGTTAATGCTTTCTTCAGTGTCAGGCAGCTTGAAACGAAATGCCCGCCCAGCCACTTTAATCGCCCCGATGAATTGGCCGACGTTAAACTTTGCCAGTACAACAAACAGACTGCCGCCGATGACAATCAGCAGTGAAGGTACATTGAAGAATACCTGTGCTCCGGTACCCAGCAGAATGGACGCGGCAATGATGCCAATGGCGCCGATCAGGCCAATTAGTGTCGCGAGATCCACACGTGCTCCTTTTTTTGATGGGGATACAACAAAGAAAGTTCGGGTCCAAGGGAAGTCGGGCGCCATTCTAAGGTGGAATGCGCGCAAGTGAAATGCCTCGCGTCAATCTTTTGTCTTTCTTATGCTGAGTTTGCGTTTTTTACTGGAGGTACCTATGTCGTCTGTTTCTCGTGTTTCCTGGGGTTCTATCGTAGCAGCCGGGTTGATCGCTATCGCGTTGGCTTTTATGGCCGTTAGCCTGAAAACCGGTTTGTTGCAGTTCCGCGGCGCTGATCGTGTGGTGAGCGTCAAAGGGCTGGCTGAACGTGAGGTGCAAGCCGACCTCGCGCTCTGGCCAATCAATTTCACTCTTACTGGTAATAGTCTAGACCAACTGCAGAACGATATAGACACTCAGCAAGGCTTGGTTCGGTCTTTTTTATTGCTTAAGGGATTCAAGGAGCCGCAGATTCAGTTATCGGTGCCTAAAATCACCGATCAACATGCGAATAGCTACGGTAATAACCTACCGCCCGAACGTTACCGTGCGGATGTCACCGTTCTAGTGCGTACCGAGGATGTCGATAGCGTCAAGCAAGGCATGCAGTCAGTGGGCGAGCTGGTGAAGTCTGGTATCGCACTGACCCAAAGCTACGAGTTTCAGCCCAGCTTTCTATTCACCCAGCTTGATAGTATCAAGCCGGATATGATCGCTGACGCAACCCGTGATGCGCGCGCAGCAGCAGACCAGTTCGCGCGCGATGCAGGGGCTGAAGTGGGAAGTATCCGCCGCGCAACACAGGGATATTTTTCGATTGAGGATGTTGATCCCTTCACCCCGGAAACCAAGCGCGTCAGGGTGGTTACCAATATCGACTACAGCCTGGAATAAGCTCAGAGGTGTTCATTTACTGATGGATAAAGTCAGCGATTTGTTGCGGCCAATCCGCCAGCTCGTTGACCCTGTCAATAATGCGTAGCTCAGCGTTGGGCAGGCTTTGAGCCAATTGCTCTGCGCTGCTTATCGGATGGATAGGGTCGTCGCGCCAGGCTAGTATCAGTGCGGGTTGATCGAGCTTTTTCAGCTCGATTGGTGCTGGCATGTCGGACGCGATTGCACCCTGCAGGACGGCTATCAAGAGCTCACGGGTGAAGCCTGACAAGCTTTCGAGCTGCGCCAGGGCGTCTTGTGGGCGGGCTTGGCCAAGCCAGTCTGGCAGTGCAGGATGCTGGCGCGACAGCTGTATTAACGCGTTCATACCGCGAGCGCGTAAAAGACGAATCATCTGCTCGTATTTTGCTACCTGAACTGATCGGTCGGACCAGACGGTGGGTGGTGTTGCCAATACCAACTTGCAGACGCTATCCGGGGCCTGCAGGGCGGCTAATATTGCGCTGGCGCAACCCATGGATTGCCCGCCCAAGGCAAAGCGGCCAGTGGTATTGCGCCTTGCTACCATCAGCATGTCTGACGCAAGCGCAGGCCAGTGATAGCGCAATGGGTCAAGTGGTCGGAGCGAATTGCCATGGCCACAGGCGTCGTAGCGTACCCATCTGAGGTCGCTATCGCGACGATGAAACCAGCCGGTAGCGTCTTCCTGCGCCATGCAGCCCATTAAACCGTGCCCCCACACCAGCGGTAATCCATGGCCGGATGTCCTGACCTCAAGCATATATCACCATTCCCGCAATAGATCGGGCAGCTTAACAGGCACCAATGGCGCTGACAGCTACGCTGGCGCCGTTTAGACTGATGTTTTTTACCGGGGATCATGGCATGGAGTTGTTACCCTGGGCGCACCAGACCAGCGCGGGCTTCAGTCTGCGCGGTTGGCATAGCCCTCCCAGCGGCAAGCCTTTACTGCATTTTCTGCACGGCAACGGCTTTTCTACCCGCAGTTACGAGCCTTTGCTGGAGTTGCTCGCGCATGACTTTGATCTCTGGCTATGCGATTTGCAGGGGCATGGACAGAGTGATCATGGCGATAAGTTTGTTGGCTGGAATCGTAATGCTGAACTGGCGCTGGAAGCTTTTGAAGCCGGTCGAGGATTGTTTGGCAATGTGCCTCGTGTGGCTTGTGGCCACAGCTTTGGTGGCGTTTTAACTGCTTTGATCCTGTCGGCGGAGCCCGGCCTGTTTGAACGTGCTGTGTTACTCGATCCAGTGTTTTTTCCACCTGGCTTGATCACCTTGAGGCGCGGCTTGGGTCTACTGGGAATAAACAGCAATCCTGTGGCCAAGCGTGCCAGGTCGCGACGCGACAGCTGGCCGGATCGTGCCGCCGCGCATAGCAGTTTGCATAACAGGGGGATGTTCCGTGGATGGGATGAGAATGCCTTTGCTGCGCATATTACGCACGCATTACGGGATCACCCGGAGCGTGGGGTTGAACTATGTTGTCATCCGAGTCGCGAAGCCGACGTCTTCATGAGCATGCCCAGCGGCCTCTGGAGGTCGCTGCGGCGCATCAAGACAGCTACGCATATCATTTATGGCGATCGCACCTATCCCTTTGTCGGGGTAAGCGCACGCCGCCTCGCAGGCAGCGGTGTGCGCTGTACAGCGCACAAAACAGCGGGTGGTCACTGCTTTATGCTGGAGCACCCGCGGAGTGCTGCCGAACAGGTTAGCCGTTTCTTGCTGTCTTAAGCTTTGACGTCAGCTCGTTGCTCAGCGTCCTCGCTGAGCAGCTGGCTACGTTCGCGAATGCTGCGTGCAACGTGCTCTGCCAAGCCGGTGCCGGCTTCGCTCATGGTCAGATAGGTATGGTCGGCGCCTGCGCGAATAATGGCTCTGGCGATGTCCTCATACATTGCGTGTGAAACGATCAGGCCGGCAAAGCCGCGTGAGCGCAGTTTTTGCACGGCGATGGTCTTGGCTTCTGCATCGTTCATGGCCAGGATCACCGAATGAATATTGGGCATATCAAGGTTCTGCCAGAAGACCTGGTCCTCTGCGTCAGCGAATAGCGCGCGGCGGCCGTCTTTAAGGCTGGCCTCAACAGCGACCGGGTCCGAATCCAGTGCAATGACATTGAAGCCCTGTTCGGCGAGATTGTCGTAGGCTGCCCGGCCAGTCCGTCCCAGACCCATAATCAGAACCTGAGCATCATCAAGCGTAATGGGTTGTTCGTCTGGGTGACGAATGTTGCGTTCAAAGGGCAGCAGGTAGGGCGACAAACGCTCGTAAATTGAGTGGACAATGCGGTTGAGTGGAGCGGAAAGCAGGAACGAGAAAGCCACCGTTAAGGCCAAGGGTATCAGCCATTGCGGTAGCACCAGGCTCGCCATAATCAGCCCAAACTCGCTGTAGTTGGCCAGGGTCAGGCTACTCAGAAAGGCGCTACGAGCACGCAGCTTGAAGCCGACAAACAGCAAGAAGAACAGCAGCGCCTTGAGTGGCAGCAGCAGGGTAAGCACTAGGGCAAAGATAAGCGCCTGCATATCTGGCAGGCCGCCGAGCCCTATCTGCAGAAAGAAGCCGACCAGAAATATTTCCTTCAGGCTCCACAGTGACTGTGCAAGTTCGCCCGCGCGCTTGTGACCTGCCAGCAGCGCACCAAATGCCAGGGCGCCCAATTCGGAGCTGAGTCCAAGGGCTTCGAAGCCGGCACCGCCAATTACCAGCGCCAGTAGCAGGCCGAGTAGCACCATCAATTCTTCATGCCCGCTCAGATCAAGCAGCTTGTAGAGTATTGGTTTGCTCAGGGGCAGGATAATTACCATCAACGCCCAGGCTGACGGACTTTTGCCGCTGGCGATGCTGATCGCTACCAGGGCAATCAGGTCCTGCATGATCAGGACACCGATAGCCACCCGGCCATGGAAGGCGCGCAGCTCGCGTTTACTCTCCAGTACTTTGGCGGCCAGCACAGTACTGGAAAAAGAGAGTGCCATGGCCAGCAGCGTAGCTTCACCCAAGGGGAGCTCTAGAAAATAGAGTAGTCCGGCTAGCAGTAGCGCGGTAGACAGAGCGAAGTGCAAGAGGCTGCCGCCAATCACCTCCGGCCGCACCAGGTTCTTCACCTTGAGTTTGAGGCCAACGGTGAACAGCAACAGTAAAACGCCCAGATGCGCTATATGGGAGAGTACCTCGCTGTCTTCAGGGCCGACGCCAACCCTTGAACCCAGAGCAGACAGTGCAAATCCGGCACCGAGATAACCGATTAGGGGAGGCAGGCCCACCTGGCGCACGGCCAGCCCCATCATGAAGGCAAATGCAATCCATACCGCTTCAATCACGCGTTCGTCCCTTATCCATAGATGCTGCAGCCCTGTTCGGCACATGCGCAGCGTATTGTCGTGAGCGTATTCGCCAAGGATATTGCCAGACTATAACGAAGTTTTAACTGCTCTGCTGATGCTCTCACGTACAAAACAAGAACGGCCCGACAGTTGCCTGTCGGGCCGCTACTTGTTGCCGTCTTTCAGGATCAGGCGGCGACGATTACGTCACCATGATTTTCTGGCTCAATCAGCGCCTGGTGCAGTGCTGCGACAGCTGCGTCGTAATCCTCTTCCTTGATGATGCACTGCATCTCAACTTGGCGGATCGACTGGTGGATCGCCTGGATGCTGATGTCAGCTTCTGCCAACGCGGCAACCGTCTTGGCGAGGATGCCCTTGACCTTTAGGTCTGAGCCAATCGCCGAAACGATGGCGATATTGTGCACATTGACTTCGGCCATCGGGTACTGCTCTTCGATCAGACGTGAAGCACGATTGATCATCTTGCGTGAGCCCGATGCATAGTAGGTGATGCTATTGGCATCTGAGTCCTTGTTGACCACATAGAGCTTGAGCTTCTTCAATAGCTTGGTGATCTCAAGGTCATATCCAACGTCGCCGAGCATTTCCTGATCAAAGACTTCCAGACCGAATACGTCCTTGCGGCCGGCGATGATTTCAACGCAGGGCTTCTCGCTGCAATAGTCCTGACTGATCAGGGTGCCACCATGATTCGGTTCAAACGCATTTTTGATGCGCAAGTGGATACCGGCACGGCGCAGGGTGCGCGCAGCTTTGGGATGAATCGCTTCCATACCAAGGTTGGACAGCTGGTCGGCTACGTCATAATTAGTGCGGCCGATGGTGACAACTTTGTCTACGCCAACCAGGTTCGGATCGGCACTCGAGAGGTGATATTCCTTGTGAATAATCGCCTCGTGCGCGCTGGTGGATGCGGCAATCTGTGCGAAGGTGATTTCGCTGTAGCCGCGGTCAAAGGTGTTCATCAAGCCTTCGCTGCAATGGGTATAGCCAGTAGCAACAACCAGCTCCTTGCTTAGATCGATACCGTCAAAGCTGTCCTTGACCATATCCTGGAATGCCTTTGGTTCGCTCTGGTTCCAGCCGGTAAGGTCAACCAGGCGTGCGTTGACGCCTTTTTTCTTCAGCGCCAGCACGGTATTGAAGGCACTGTGCGCTTCGCCCAAAGAGGCTAGCATTTCGCGTACTTTCATCAGGTGCTCGGTCAGCTGGAAGTGGCCGTAGGAGCAAAGCTGCTGCAGGCTCACCATGCAGTCACGCACGTCACTGATGCGGCCTTCAATAAAGCGGTCGGCCGCCAGACGCTCGTACTCGCCCTTGAACAGCTCGGCATTCTTGCTGATCATGGATTCCTGCACAGCGTCCAGGGCGTCCAGCCAGGCATCCTCGACATGGGCGTCGGCAAATCGCTCGTACACACCGGGCTCACCGGTTTTCTTGTGCTCGAGCAGCATGTTGGTCATACCGCTGTAGGCAGAGACAACGAAAACACGCTGGTACAGGTCTGTACCCTGACGTTGGCCAATGAAAATGTTGTTCAGTACTTCCTCAAAGCGACTCATTGATGTGCCGCCGATTTTCTCTACTGTATGCATAGTCCTGGTTTCTGTCGTTGGTGAATCTTGTCCTGCTGCCAGCAGGTAGAGAGCCTCATGCCCTCGTTTGTCCGTCTTACTGCGGCGCGTTTCTGCCGCTGGCTGTGTACTTGAGGCGACCAGATTTGTTTGGCTGCCAGTACATCTTATCGTGGGGTGTTGCGATGAAGGCTGTGTTAACGTCCGCGAAAGCATGCTGCGGATTGTTGCCTTCCGGCAGGAAACCGCGGTCGAACCGCGATTAATCCCGACTGGCAGTGCGCAAAGCGCCATCGCTGGCAGCTTTGCGGTTTGCCGTCAGACCAGACTGATCAGTCGCTGTCTGCGGGGTATACGCCGTCTTTGTCGTGTACTTCGCGGCCACTGATCGGTGGGTTGAATACACAGGCCATTTTCATGTCCTCAGTCCCGCCGCGCAGCATGTGATCATCATGCTGGTCCAGGATGTAGAGTGTGCCTGGACGGATCTGATAGACCTTGCCGTCGGAAAGCGTCTCGATCTCACCGTTGCCGCTCATGCAATACACAGACTCAAGGTGATTCTTGTAGTGGATGTGCGTTTCCTTGTTGGCGAAGATGGTGGTGATGTGAAACGAGAATCCCATCTTGTCATCCTTGAGCAGCATCCGGGTGCTTTCCCAAGTCTCGGTGGTGACGCGGCGGTCGGAGTTTTCGCATTCTTCCAGTGTACGTACGATCATCTATTCATTTCCTCTTCAAGTCGGTGTTGGGTCGCAAAGCTGCCGGGATCAGGATGCCTGATTGGCAACCTGATCGCTCATTACCTTGGCAAAAGCAGCTTCCAGGATGGTCAGCGCTTTTTCGATCTGTTCGTCAGTAATGGTCAGCGGGCACAGGCATTTAACGACCTGGCTGTGGTTACCGCTGGTTTCAATGACCAGGCCGTTGGCAAAGGCTTCTTTACAGATGGCTGAAGCCGTCTCGCCATCGGGGCAACTGATACCAACCATCATGCCGCGACCTTTAACGTACAGCGAGTCAGGGCCGTGCTTGCGTGCGATCTTCTGCATACGGTCCTTGATTACCTTGCCTTTAGCCTGAACGCTCTTGGCAAACTCGTCGTTGGTCCAGAAGTGCTCAAGCGCAGCTGCAGCGGTTACGAAGGCGTGGTTGTTACCACGGAAGGTGCCGTTGTGCTCGCCTGGTGCCCACTGGTCCAGCTCGTTGCGCATGATGACAATAGCGAACGGCAGACCGAAACCGCTAAGCGATTTGGACATGGTGATGATGTCAGGCTTGATACCCATTTCTTCAAAGCTGAAGAAAGTACCGGTACGGCCACACCCGGCCTGAATGTCATCGGCAATCAGCAGCATTTCGTGCTTGCGGCACAGCTTTTCAAGCTTGCGCATCCACTCGGCAGAAGCGGTATTCAGACCACCTTCACCCTGAACAACCTCAACGATGACGGCGGCTGGCTTGTCGATACCGCTGCTTGGGTCGCTGAGCAACTTGTCCATCATGGAGATGGTGTTAACGTTTTCGCCAAAGTAGTTGGCATAGGGCATACGGCTGACATCGGTCAGGGGTACGCCTGCCGCACCGCGGTGGTGACCGTTACCGGTAACCGCGAGTGCACCGATGGTGCAGCCATGGAAGCCGTTGGTGAAGCTGATGACGTTGCTGCGTCCAGTTACCTTGCGGGCCAGCTTCAACGCAGCTTCAACGGCGTTGGCGCCAGTGGGGCCGCTAAATTGAATCTTGTATTTAGAAAAGCCGCGTGGTTCCAGGATCACCCGATTGAAGGTTTCCAGAAAGCGCTCTTTAGCGGCGGAGTACATGTCCAGGCCATGGGTAATACCATCTTCTTCCAGATACTTGATCAGTGCTTTCTTCAGTACCGGATGGTTATGGCCGTAGTTCAGGGTGCCTGCACCCGCCAGGAAGTCGATGTAACGCTTGCCTTCGGTGGTGACCAGCTCTGCGCCCTGAGCCTGGTTGAAGAGGACCGGGAATGAACGGCAGTAGCTGCGGATGTCGGATTCGTTTTTCTCGAACTGTTCAAAGTTGTTCATGATATCTCCTGGTCTCAAGCGTTAGCTGTTTGAGTAATTGATTGAGTAAAGGGGCCAGCACGGTAAATAACTTCGTCATCGTGCTGTCCGTTGAAATGCTTCTCGCGAGAGAACAGCACTTCAGTGGTGAAATCGGCGCCCAGCAGGCGGAAGGCCTTTTTAAACAGGGCCTCGGATGCGTCGTTGCCGGGCGAGATGGTGGTCTCCAGACGGGTCACGCCAGCGGCGCGAGTACGTTCAACCAGAGCCAGCAACATCTTCAGGGCCAAGCCTTGGCCACGCATTCTGCTATCTACCGCAACCTGCCACACGAACAACGTGTCGGGGCGTGCTGGTGGGCGATAACCAGAGATGAAGCCTACCAAGTCTCCGTCATCGGCCTCTGCGGCGATGGCTGTTTCAGCGAAGTCTGCACATTGCAGCAAGTTGCAGTACACCGAGTTGGTGTCCAGTGGCTGGCAGCGTGCGACAAGTTGGTTCAGAGCAAATCCGTCGAGGCCGGTGGGCTGGCGGAGTGTTACGTTTTTAGAAGCCAAAACTAGGTTCCCGAATGTTTATGCTTAAATTCTTTTTCCATAATAAACATATCCAAAAAATTATCTCAACCCGCTATGAATGCAGCTTACAGGGCTATATTTTTGCTTATCAAATATTTATAGCTGTTAAATATAGCTGTCATATTCGTTGTGATTTACTTATCGATTTGACGTCCAGCCCTTGTCGCTAAAGGGCTGGCGCGGATGCGGGTAAAAGGCGGTAGAGCGGCTTGGAGGTAATAAAATATGGCCACAAAACAGGGCGTTTTTAGCCGAAGAACGATGTGAAATTATTTTTAGCGCCAGATGTGTGCAAAAAACGCAAATGGTTTTGCACCAAGGGGGTGCAAGTCTTTGTGGGGTCGGGGATATAGAGCAGGGGGGGGGCGCTCGGCACCCGTATCTGATGCCGAGCTTCGTTAACGGCTATTTAGAGGGTAAAGCCACCGTCAATAGGAATGATGTTGCCAGTCATGTAAGCGCCGCCAGCGCTTGCCAACATAATGGCCAGTGCCGACATTTCTTCTTCACGTCCCCAGCGTTTCATCGGGATGTGCTGGCAATCTGCTGCCATTGCCTCGGGGTCGCTGTGGATGTGCTGGGTCATTTTGCTCGGGAAGCGGCCGGGCGCAATAACGTTAACATTAATATGCTCACTCACTAGCTCGCGCGCCAGGTTGCGCGACAATTGGTGTACGGCTGCCTTGCTGGGGCCGTAAGAATACGCTTCTTCGCCAAAGGAACTGATTCCGGCAACCGAGCCAATGTTGATCACGCGTGTCGGATTCGCCGCACTAGCGTTTTTACGCAGCATGGGCAGCAGTTGCTGAATGCAGCTGAATACCGATGTCACATTGAGCTGCATGACCTTTTCCCAGCCTGATACCGGGAAATCCTCCAGTGGGGCTCCCCAGCTGGTACCTGCATTATTTACGAGAATATCGAGGTGGTCGGTGTGCTGAGCAACGTCAGCAGCGAGCTGCTTGGCTCCAGCTTCGCTCGACAGGTCTGCGCCGATGGCAATGCACTCGCCATACTGACTTAGCTCTTTTGCTGTCTGTTGGCCTTCAGCGAGCTTGCGGCAGCATATGATGACTTTGGCACCGGCCTCCAAATAACCCTGTGCGATCATGCGGCCAATGCCGCGGCTACCGCCGGTAACCAATGCGGTGCGGCCTTCGAGGCTAAAGTACTGCTGCATGTAATGACTCCTTGTTGTTGGTTGCAAAGCTGGTTTGGCTATTGTTCACACCTTAATACGCGAGACTCATGCTCCCCAAGCAAAGCGGAGGGTTATCCAAAGTACAAATGCTGCCCCATAGGTGCTGGGTGATCAGGCGCTTTAGCTGCTTTTGCTTTATCCTGTTGCCATCGCGTCACGGGTGCGCCGAGTAGATGAACTGTTTGTCTGCTTGCGTATCTGATGGTCGGCATCAATTAACAGGTAAGCGAGGTAGTCATGGGCCCAGTAAGGCGTTCACGCAAGGAAGATGCATCAGCCTGGACGGTGGCAGATAGCCGCAGTGTCTATGGTATTCGGCATTGGGGTGCAGGCTATTTCAATGTCAGTGATGCGGGGCATGTAGAAGTCATGCCGCGCGGCGCGGATGCCGGCAGTATTGATTTGCATGAGCTGGTTGGTCAGTTGCGTGAAAGCGGTTTGGACCTGCCGCTTTTGGTGCGCTTTCCGGATATTTTGCAATCGCGTGTAAAGCAGCTGACGGGCGCTTTCGACCAAAGCATCGCTGCGCTGGACTACAGCAGTGGCTACACCGCGCTCTATCCAATCAAGGTGAACCAGCAGGAGACTGTGGTCGAAAGCATCATTGCGACCGAAAACGTGTCTATCGGCCTGGAAGCAGGCTCAAAGCCCGAGTTAATGGCTGTGCTGGCGCTCGCGCCCAAGGGCGGCACCATCGTCTGTAATGGCTATAAGGATCGCGAGTTCATTCATCTGGCGCTGATCGGCCAGAAGCTGGGCCACAACGTGTTTCTGGTTATTGAAAAGGAATCCGAGGTTCGTCTGGTTATTGAAGAGGCGGAGAAGCTCGGTGTAACGCCGCAGATCGGACTGCGTGTGCGGCTCTCCTCGCTGGCTTCCAGCAAATGGGCCGATACCGGCGGGGAGAAATCCAAGTTCGGGCTGTCTGCTGCGCAATTGCTTCGTGTGGTAGACGCTTTTACTGCGGCGGGTCTGCAGGATGGTGTGCGGTTGCTGCACTTTCATATGGGATCACAGATCGCTAATTTGGCGGACTATCAGCACGGTTTTCGCGAAGCCATTCGTTATTTTGGCGAACTGCGTGCGCTGGGCTTGCCGGTCGATCACATTGATGTGGGTGGTGGGCTGGGTGTGGACTACGACGGTACCCATTCGCGTAATGCCAGTTCGATCAACTATGACGTCAATGAGTACGCGCAGACGGTCGTCGGCATGTTGAAGGACTTCTGCGACGAGCAGGGCCTGCCACACCCGCACATCTTTTCCGAGAGCGGTCGTGCCATGACGGCGCATCACGCGGTGCTGGTGGTGCAGGTAACCGATGTGGAGCGCTACAACGACGTGCTGCCGCAGATAGACAATCTTGATGAGCTGCCCCAGGTGGTGCGCAATCTGGTGGGTCTGCAGGATCAGCACGATATCGAAATGGTCACTGAGACCTATTGGCGGGCGACGCACTACATGGCTGATGTGGCGGCGCAGTACGCTGAGGGCAAGCTGACGCTGTCACAGAAGGCACTAGCCGAGCAGTGTTACTTTGCGCTCTGCAACCGTTTGCACACGCAGTTGAAGGCGCGCCAGCGTTCTCATCGTCAGGTGCTGGACGAGCTAAACGACAAAATGGCCGATAAGTACATCTGTAACTTTTCGGTCTTCCAGAGCCTGCCGGATACCTGGGCGATTGACCAGGTGCTGCCGATCGTGCCATTGGATCGACTTGAAGAGGAGCCGCTGCGTCGCGCTGTTTTGCAGGATCTGACCTGTGACTCTGATGGCAAGATTCGCCACTATGTGGACGAGCAGAGCATCGAAAACAGTCTGCCGGTGCATGAGTTGCGCGAGGGTGAGGATTATCTGTTGGGTATCTTCCTGGTGGGTGCTTATCAAGAGATCTTGGGTGATATGCACAACCTGTTCGGTGATACCGATTCGGTCAATGTCTACCTGCGCCCGGACGGTAAAGTAGTGCACGGCGGTATCGAGACCCACGACACCATCGAAGATATGTTGCGCTACGTGCACTTTGCTCCGGATGAACTGGTGACCTTGTATCGCGATAAGGTCGCAGGGGCCAAGCTGAGTCCCGCGGAGCGCACCCGCTTTGTGGATGCGCTGCGTCTGGGCCTGACTCGTTCGTCCTACCTTAGCGCCGAGTAGTGATCAGGCTGCGGCGGCCAGGCTGATCCAGGTCGCCTCAGCCCAGGCAACAGCCTGGCCGCTCTGGTTATACAGGGCGGTACCAGCAAAATGTTTGCGGCCATCGTGGCTCAGTGCCCAGCCGCTCACTACCAATTGCTCTCCGGCCCGGATGGGCTGATCGATGTGGGCGGCAAAACGCCCGAGTAGAGCGGTGCCTGCCTGGTCGCGCACAGCGAAGTAGCCCGGGCAATCCAGCGCCGCCCAAAGGTATTCACTAGCGACCACGCCATCTTCAGCTGCCAATGTCTCGTCTGGCGTCCAGAGCGCGGCGACGTGCTCTTCTCTTTGTTCGGTCGGACCGGCAAAAATACGCAGGCCATCCAGGGGTTCGCGGTCCGTCCCGCAGACGAAGCAACAGGGCAGGTTGTGCTGTTCAAATCCTTTGAAACCTTGCTGAGCTTTCTTGGCTGTATTCGCACTCACAGCGTCCGGCAGTTTGAGTTCGAGGTTGTAGGGCTTGGCGCTAGCCAGTAGCTGCTCGCCGAGCTTGAGCTGTGCGCCGTCAGCTTTAACGACTAGTTGCAGAGGGGTATCCAGTGGCGGTGGCGCATGCAGCGTGACTTGGCATGGCATGCCTAGCGCGTTGGCCAGCAGCCCGCAAACGTAACCGCCGTTGCCGCTGTTGGGTGGTCCGCAGAAGCGTGAGTTGATGGTGATGATCTGTTCTTTATGCTGCATAGCGATTCCTCAAAATACGGGCCTCAGTGGCTCCAGCCACCGCAGACGGGAAATACCTGGCCGACAAAGCAGTTGGCGGCGTCGCTGCAAAGATAGGCGGCGAAACTGGCGTCTTCTTCAGCTGATACCAATCGGCCTAGCGGAACCTCGCGTTGCAGACGCGCCTGGAACGCCGGATTCGCCTGGATGTCGTCGGGAAAATAAGTGGGATTGTCGACGAAGTTCTGCGCAATCGCGTTGACTTGAATTCCTTTGCTGGCCACTTCGGCCCCTACCGCCTGAATCCAGGCCAACTGAGCACCGCGCGCGGCGCTGTAACTGGACGCGCGCTTCATACCGCGCAGCGCCGAGGCGCTGCCCATAAGCAGAATTTTGCCCTTTTGGCGTGCAATCATGCCGGGCAGCACCGCGCGAGCAAAACGCGGTAAGGGATCAACCATGTGGCGAAACAGCAGCCCCCACTCTTCGTCTTCGACCTCGCTGGCTGCTGTGCTGGGAGCGGGTACGCCCAGATTGAGCAGCAAAACATCCAACTCCCCGGCTTCTTTGATCGCCTGAGCTGGTGCTTTTGGATCCAGAAAGTCCCGTTGATCGGCTATCACTGTGGCACCACAAGCCTGCAGGATTGCGTTCAGTGAGGGGCCCATAAAATCATTGGCCTGGGTTAGCAAAATACGCTTACCGTCAAGGTTGCAAAGTGTCATAGCCAGTCTCCTGCTCTCGTCGACAACCTTTAGTATGCGGCAAAGTGTGCAGCCAGAAAGGGTAGCAGTTGGGCGTTCACCTCTGCTGGTTTCTCGGCTTGAATCCAATGCCCGCAATCAGCGATGACGTGTTGTTCAACCTTTGGGATAACGCTGGGCATTTTTTTGATGGTGTATGCCTCCAAAGAACCTACTGGGTCGCGGTCACCGATTAAAAACAAGGCAGGTTGCTCGATCTGTTTGCCGGCCAGTGGTGCCGTGCGCTCCCAGTTACGTTCAAAGTTGCGGTACCAGTTGATGGGGCCATGAAAGCCGCTCTGCTCAAAGGTCTTTACATAAACGGCGAAGGCTTCTTCTGAACACCAGTGCGGTGGCCTGCCTGGGTCAGTGTAATCCTCCAGCCAAGCGGCGTCGGCGGGTTTGTCTTGCACCAATGAGTTATCACCTTGGCTGTTGGACAGGCCGTGCATCATCAGCCGCATAGTACGCGGTATGTCGGCTGCCATTTCCGCTTCTGCCAGTCCTGATTGTTGAAAGTAGACGATGTAGTGAAAACGATCCTTGTAGGCTTCGCGCATCATATTGATTGCCGGTTGACGCGGGCGCCCCCCAAAGGGCACCGACATTCCGCATACCGCTTTCACCCGCGCGGGCTCAAGCAAGGCAAGATGCCAGGCGATGGGGGCCCCCCAATCGTGACCTATCATCGCTACTTGTTCATGACCCAGGTAGTTCATCGCTCCCTGAATGTCGGCGCAAAGAGTAATCAGATCGTAGGCTTCGACCGCTTCAGGAGCGCTGCTGGCACCGTAACCGCGCATTTCAGGGATGTGCACTCGGTAGCCTTGGTTGGCCAGCACTTTCGCCTGATGTCGCCAGGAGTACCAGCACTCTGGAAAACCGTGCAGCAGCCAGACGGGCCGACCGTCTCGGGGGCCAGCGGTATACAGACTTAGTTTTATGTTATTGGTGGGTACCAGCTGGTGCTCAAACTGATCCATCGGGGTGCTCCATTGGTGTGTGCTGGGGACACTATCGCAAAAGTACAGGTCCTTGGCTTGCTCCTTGCTTTAGCTATTCATCAGCCGAAGTGTGCGTCATGCGTGCAGTGGATGTCGGCAGATTTTATGCCTTGGTAGATATGTCGTGGAGCGCATAGCTGAACTATTCTCAGTGACGACGCGGTTTCGAAGAGCGAAGGAGAAATGCTCAGTATGAAAGGATCCAGGAATGGGGTCAGCTTGCAGTGGCTTATAGCCAGTACCATCGTCTTGTGTTTGCTGGCGATGCTGAGCATTACCGCCTGGCAAGGTTATCGTAGCTCGCAGACGCTGCTGATTGAGACCGCCAACGACTCTGCCCAGCAACTGGGGGCCTTGCTCAATGAAAGAGCAGAGCGTTTGCTTGACCCGGCTGAAGGCGCTCTGCGTATCTTGACCTTCGACCCGTTAGTGCAGTCACAGAATCTTGAGCAGCGGCTTCAGCGCCTGCCGGTCATGTTTGAAACCCTGCGCAGTAATCACACCTTAAGCGCTGTTTATATCGGCTACGCCAATGGCGACTTTTTTTTGCTGCGGCGGCTGCATGAAGGAGTGCGGCTTGGTCGCCAGAAAATACCGCTAAACTCGGTTTTTGTTGTGCAGTCGATTGAGCAATCGGCTGCTGGCGAAAACCCGGTTGCTCGTTGGTTGTTTTATGACAATCAGGGCGGGCTCTTGGAGAGCAGGCGCCTGCCTGACTACGACTTCGACCCGCGTAACCGGCCCTGGTATCAGGAGGCCGTTGTTTCCCCAGGTTTGATTCTGACCGAACCTTATGTGTTTTTTACCACGGGTCAGGTGGGTATCACCATGGCCAAGCACAGTGCCAGCGGGGCGGTGATTGGCCTGGACGCGTCGGTCAGTGATCTGGGCGGCGAGGTGACTGAGCTGAGGTTGACACCGGGCACCGAGACCGTTCTATTGAGCGGTGATGATACGGTGATTGCCTATACGGATCTGCAGCGTGTTTTTCAGCGCGATAGCCAGGGCGTGCATTTAGCCAGCCTTGAGGAGTTGGGGGTGCCTGTTCTCCAGCAAATTCAGTATCTCCCTGAGCCGCCACGCCAGCCAAAGTTGCTGAGCGTAAACGGTGAGGATTGGTATGTGCTGAGTTTGCCTTTGAGCCGCATAGGCGATAGCGAAGGACATATTCTTATTGCCATACCGGAAGCCGAAATGCTGGCAGGGGTCCGTGATAGTTTGCAGCGGCAAGCGCTCTGGGTCTTGGTGGTGGCCGCGGTATTGTTGTTGATTGGCTGGGCGCTGGGTCAGCGCCTCGGCCAGCCCCTGAAGCTGCTGGGCGACCAGGTTAACCAGTTGGCCCGTCTGGATTTCAATACGCCTATCGGTGTGCGCTCGCGTATTCGCGAGGTGAATAGTTTGAGCAAGATGGTGGCTCGGATGGCCAAGGCGATCGGTAACTTTCAAACGATCACGCATACGCTTAATCATGAAACCCAGCTCGAGCGGATGTTGGATGTGGTGCTGGCGCAACTGGTCGAGATTGCCGGCGGGCTTGGTGGTGCGGTTTATTTGTGCGATGAGGATAGCGGAGTTCTACGCCGCACCGGCAGCTCGCATGCGGAGCATTATCCAGAGCAGTTGCCACTGACTGATGCTCTGTATGATGCGCCAACGCGCACCTTGGCGGCTCTGCTGGACGATGAGCATCGTTACCTGACGCTGGCCCTGCATGATCGCCGGAATGCACTGCAAGGTGTTCTGGCCGTGGAGGTCTCGCCGCTGTTGCCCAAGGAGTCGGTGCGCAGTCTCAGCCAGTTTTTGGGTAGTCTGGCCGGGACGCTGGCAGTCGCTATTGAAACCCGCGAGCTCTTTGCGGATCAGCAGATTTTGCTGGAGTCTATTATCCGCCTGCTGGCTGCCGCTATCGACGCCAAATCACCTTACACTGGTGGACATTGCGACCGGGTTCCGCAATTGGCCGAGATGTTACTCCAGCAGGCGGAGGCGACGCAGCACGGCCCGCTGGCGTGCTTTCAACTTGATGAGCAGCAGCGTTACGAATTTAGAATCGCTGCCTGGCTGCACGACTGCGGCAAAATCACCAGCCCCGAATATGTGGTTGATAAGGCCACCAAGCTGGAAACGCTGTACAACCGCATACACGAGATTCGCACCCGCTTTGAAGTGCTGTGGCGTGATGCCGATATTCGTTATTGGCAGGGCCGTGCTGCAGGTGAAGATGAACCTTTACTGCAGCGGCAACGCGAGCAGGAACACGGTCGTCTGCGCGACGATTTTGCGTTGGTTGCCCAAGCCAATACCGGTGGCGAGTTCATGGCTGATACCGACGTGCAGCGGCTTGAAGCCATTGCTCAGCAGAGCTGGCTGCGCCATTTTGATAATCGTTTGGGGTTATCCGGTGAAGAGGAGCGGCAGCTGTCCGGCGTCCCTATCGCGCCGTTACCTGCCGAGGAAAAGTTACTCGCGGATCGGCCAGAGCATCTGTTTGCCTGGGGCGAGCGTAAGCCACCGGTGGTGGCAGGAGACCCAGCCAACCGTTGGGGATTTGATATGCAGTTGCCGGAGCACAGCAAGAACCTGGGCGAGCTCTACAATCTGTGTATCGCGCGTGGCACTCTCACGGCCGAGGAGCGTTTCAAGATCAATGATCACATCGTGCAAACCTTGATCATGCTGTCGACGCTGCCCTTTCCCAAGTCACTAGCCAAAGTGCCAGCGCTGGCCGCCACTCATCACGAAAAACTGGACGGTACCGGCTACCCGCGTCGCCTGAGTGGTGACCAGTTGTCGGTAGAAGACCGCATATTGGCTATTGCCGACATATTTGAAGCGCTGACGGCAGCGGACCGGCCTTATAAAAAGGCTAAAACGCTATCTGAATCGGTAAGGATTATGTTGTTTATGGCACGCGATCAGCACATTGATGCAACGCTGCTGGCCTTGTTTTTGCGCTCTGGCGCGTATCGTGACTACGCTGAGCGTTTTCTGGCGACCGAGCAAAGGGATGAGATCGATGTTGAGGCGTGTGTCGGGCAGCTACGCGACTGGGGTTTGTTGCATGACTAGTGAGGTCATGCGGGTATAACGGCCAGATGAAATTGGCCGCCCTCGGCTTCGAGTGGAGCCAGAGCCTGAATACAGTAGGTCAGCTCTTGCAGCAGTTGCGGTTGTTGGCTGCTCACGTGCAGGCCGCGTTCAATGTGCTGCTGCAGTGCCTCCAGGCTACTCATTCCGGCAGCAATGGGTTGCCAGCTCATATCCTCAATGCCATAAGCCAGGCCGGTTTCCGGGTCGGTAGTCGGCTCTGCCGCAGGCGCGAGAGGGGCATCGTCGTCAATCAGTTCGACGGCCTGAATTAATTCGATTGCGGTAGTGTCGATGAAGCGGCTCAGCTCGGTTACACCCAATGTCTTACAGAGGCGGTCCAGCGCGCCTATTTCGGCACTGATCGCCTCTAACCGGCGATCACCGCCTTTGAAACTGCGGTCGAGCAAAGTATTTAGCCGTAGCACGCTGGACACTGATTTCTCCTGGTTGGGTGGCGCTGCAGTTGATTAGCTTACCGCACTGACTAGTGGGCTTGCATATCGGTGTTTACTCGATCCAGCGATATAGCGTGCGCCGGGTAATACCAAGAATATCGGCTGCCTTGCGTTTATTGCCGTCGGTGGCGTCCAGAACCTGATGAATATAGCGGCGCTGCACACTTTCAAGGCTGGGCAGTTGTGCCAGTGATGGCGAGCTGCTGATAGCCTTGAGTGGATCGCTCAAGGTGGTATCGATAGCTGAGCTGCTGGCGCTCTGCATACGCTCAGGCAGGTTCTGTAATTCGATGAAAGCGCCCTGAGAAAAAGTCGCAGCGCGCTCAACTGCATTCTGCAATTCACGCACATTGCCGGGAAACGCATAGTGCAGCAATGCCTGCAGGGCGGCGTCACTAAACCCTTTGAGTTCGCGTTGTTGGCGCGCGTTGAAGCGTGCCAGGAAAAAGTCCGCCAGATAGTGGATGTCATCGCTGCGTTCCCTTAGCGGCGGGACCTGCAGGTTGAAGGTCTCCAGGCGGTAGAACAGGTCCTCGCGAAAGCTGCCCTGTTCAACGCACTCGGCCAGGTTGCGGTTGGTCGCTGCGATGACGCGGACATCCAGCTGAATTTCGTGGTCGCTGCCGACCGGCCGCACATTGCCGTCCTGTAGTGCACGGAGCAATTTGGCTTGCAGTGCCAGCGGCATTTCCCCAATCTCGTCGAGCATCAGGGTGCCGCCCTCGGCCTGCTGAAAGAGTCCGGCTCGTGCCTTGCGGGCGCCAGTGTAGGCCCCCGCTGCGTGGCCGAAGAATTCGCTCTCCATGAGCTCTGCCGGAATGCCGCCGCAGTTCACCACCATGTAAGGTTTGCCGCTGCGCACGCTTTCTTCATGCACCGCGCGGGCGACCAGCTCTTTACCTGTGCCGCTTTCACCCTGAATCAGCACGGGACCATCGGCGCTCGCCATCTGCCTTATATGTTGAAACAGCCTGCGCATACTGCTGCTCTGGCCGATGATGCCGTGGAATTGCTCCACGGCCATGATCGAGCGATAGCGCTGAACCTCACGACGCAGGCGCCGATTCTCCAGTAACCGCTTGACCGTAAGCTGAAAGTGATCAATTTCCAGGGGTTTGGTGAGAAAATCATCGGCCCCGTTTTGTAGTGCATTGACCGCCTGCTGTACCGAGCCAAAGGCGGTGATGATCAGTACGGCGGGTGCGGGCGACAGTGCCTGTGCGGGCGGTAGCAGGCTGAGACCGTCAGCACCGGGTAGCCGCAAGTCGCTGATCAATAGGTCGATATCAGACTGCTGCAATGGTATGAGTGCCTCTTCTGCGCTGGCACAGGCGGTCACCTGATAGCCCTCGGCTTCCAGCTCTTCCTGTAGTAGCTCTCGCAATCCGCTGTCGTCTTCAACCAGCAGCAAGTGTTCGGTATGGCTCATACGCTTGCCTCCTTGTGTATCGGTAATCGCATGCTGGCTCGGCAGCCGCCGTCGGGATGGTTGCTCAGCAGCAGCTCGCCGCCGTGTTCTTCAACAATGGTTTGCACTATCGCCAGGCCCAAGCCGGTACCTTCGCCGGGCGGCTTGGTGGTGTAGAAGGGTTCCATTAGCTTTTCTCGGTTGGTCTCCGGCAGTCCGGGACCGTCGTCACTGACGCTGACCAGTAAATGCTGGTCCTCATAGCGCAGGCTGACGGTTACCTTGCTACTGGCAGCCTGCAGTGCGTTCCGCAGCAGGTTGAGCAGTGCTAGTTCCAGTCTCGCCGGATCACCGAATAGCGCTGGCAAATCAGTTTCATATTGGCTTTGTAGCGCTATTGCGGTCTGTTCAAATTCGGGGGTGATGGCATCGATTGCGGTGGCGGTCAGTTGAGCTGGATCGGTTTTACGCAGTGTTGCTGCTGCCGGGCGACTGTAGTCCAGCAGTTGCTTGACGGTGCTGGTGAGGCGGGCGACCTGGGCGCGAATGGCGGCAAATTCGCGCTGTTGTGGTGAGTCATTGGCGCTGCTGCGTTGCAGGCGATGAGTGCGGCCATCAATCACGCTCAGCGGTGCGCCCAGTTCATGCGCAACACCCCGCGCCATACCGCCAATGGCTGCCATCTTCTCGTTATCTTTGAGTTGAGCCAGCAGAGCGGTTTCTGCCGCGCGGTGGCCATCAACCTCCCTGCGCGCCTGTTCTATGCTGTCGAGCATATGATTCAGGCCTGTCGCCAGTGCGGCTACTTCGGTTGGCCCTTCCCGCGCGGCACGGTGCGAGTGATCGCCTTGCGCCACTTGTTGCATGTGCGCCAGCAGTTTGTCCACGTGTCGGCCGACGCCACCATAGTGACCAAGCATGACGGCGCAGATAATGGTCAAGCCCAGCAGGCCCCATGCTGCCCAGGCAATAATAGTGAGCTGGTCCAGGGCGCGGCCAAAATCGCTGGCGCGCCGAGTGATCTGAATCAGACCTTGAATATTGCCGCCCACATCAAACAGTGGCATGAAGTGCGAAAACAGATGTCGGCCCCCGACCTGGCTAAAGCCTTGCTGGGATTGTCCGGTAGTGACAATAAGGTCAGGGATCTTGGTTCGCGTGAGGTCGCTTTCGGTGACACCGGCCGAGGCCAGCCGCACGCCGTTGACATCGAACACTGACGCGCCGTAGACCTCGCCCAGCACAAAGACCGAGCCCAGTGCCAGCTCTATTGCCTGGCGGTCGTTCTCGCCTAACGCAGTGCCAATCGGAATGCTGATAGCGCGGCTGATTAGCTCCAGGTCGTTCTTTAATCGTTGTTGCTGGAATTGGTTGGCTTGCTCTAGCCCGAAGCGGATGCCCAGCGCCGTCAGTACCAGCAGCGGGAGCACGACAAATAACAGTAGGGTGCGTTGCAGGCCGCTGAGTCTAGGTAAGGGCCAGCGCTGAGTTAGTGTGCCAAATTTAAACGGTTCATTTTTGCTCATGTTTAAAAAAGATACATATAAAGCGGTGGATTGCCAATAGTGGGGGGCTATTTTTTATACTTTAATTTTATGTTTTATATATAAATCAGTGCCTTGAAGTGTTTTGTGCAAAGTTGGCACGGACTCTGTATTACCTTCAGTGAGTTCAACCGAAGGAGATACTCATGATGAACATTAAAAAATTCAGTGCTGCTCTTATCATCGCCACCATGACCGCCGGCGTGCCTGTCGCTATGGCGCAATCCATGGATAGCGGCGCGCAGCAAGGTTACGGTACAGCGCAGGCTGCAGCGCCGGTTAGCGAGGCTGATCTGGAAAAGTTCGTCAATGCGGAAAAGAAAGTTAACGAGATCCGTGAAGAGCTTACCGATGAGTTGAGCAGCGCCGGTGACCAGCAAGAAGCCCAGCAAATGCAGATGGGGGCCCAGAAAGATATGGTCGAGGCGATAGAAGGCGAGGATCTTGATATTCCCCGTTACAACGAGATCGCTTCACGCATGCAAACTGACATGGAGCTGCGTCAGCGCGCTCAGCAGGTCAATTAAGCGCCAGTACGGTTAGATCTCAGAAAGGGGCTTCGGCCCCTTTTTGCTGTGTGTTCGGTCGTGTTAGTTGGCGTCTATATATTCAGGCCGTTGCGCTAGCCCCCACTTCAGGTAGTCCACCAGTTGGCGTACCTTGGGTGAGAGGTGACGTTGCTGTGGGTAGAGTGCCCACACGGCGGTATGCGGGGGCTGATGTTGTGGCAACAGCGCGCGTAATGCACCACTGCGTAGATGTTCACGCACGTAGTAGTCGGGTAGCTGACACAGGCCAAACCCCCGCAGCGCCGCCTCCAATACCGCCTGCCCACTGTTACAGCGCCAGTTGCCCTGCACGCGAACGGGGACTTCTTTTCCTCGTTGCTGAAAACTCCATAGATCGTTACTGCCGATCAGGCAGTTGTGGCGGGGCAGTTCCGACAAGCTGTGCGGCGCGCCATGATGAGCTAGGTAACTGGGTGCCGCGCAAAGATACATGTGCCTGGGCGCGATGCGCGTGGCTATCATGCTGGAATCCTGCAGGCGGCCCAGGCGAATCGCCAGATCGTAGCTGCCGTGGAGCAGGTCGAGTGTCTGGTTGGTCAGGGTCATTTCCACCCGCAGTTGCGGATGGCGCTGCATGAAATCGTCCACCAGGGGCATTATGAAGCTCTCGCCGTAGGCCACAGCGCAGGTCAGGCGCAGTAACCCTTTGGGTTCGCTACTCAGGTCGGTGATGGCTTGCAGGGCTTCGTCGCGCGCATCTTGCAGTCGCTGACAGTGTTGCAGAAAGGTCTGGCCGGCTTCTGTGAGGCTGACTTTGCGCGTGCTGCGGTAGAACAGGCGGGTCTGCAGGCGATCTTCCAGGCGTGCGATTTGCCGGCTGACATGTGACGAGGATAACCCCATGCGCGCTGCGGCGCCGCTGAAGTGGCCAAGCTCGGCTACGCAGACAAACTCGTCTATGCCGTCCCACTGATTCATGCTTTATCCCTGTGTAGCAATAATGTTTTGCTGATCTGGCTATTATCCACAAAGCGAAGGTCTACTACACTGCATGGCATCGTAAACACCCCGAGGAGTATTCGTATGATCAAATCTCGCGCCGCCGTGGCTTTTGGCCCAGGCAAGCCACTGGAAATCGTTGAAGTTGATGTCGCGCCACCACAAAAGGGTGAAGTGCTGGTACGTATCGTCGCCAGTGGTGTCTGTCATACCGATGCCTTCACCCTGTCGGGCGATGATCCAGAGGGTATTTTTCCGGCCATTTTGGGGCACGAAGGTGGCGGTATTATAGAGGCGGTAGGTGAGGGTGTTACCTCGCTGGAAGTGGGGGATCACGTCATCCCGCTGTACACCGCCGAATGTCGCACCTGTAAATTCTGTACCTCCGGCAAAACCAATCTCTGCCAGGCGGTGCGCGCTACCCAGGGCAAGGGCGTGATGCCTGATGGCACGTCGCGCTTTTCTTATAAAGGCGAGCCTATCTACCACTACATGGGTACCTCGACCTTCTCCGAGTACACAGTAGTACCGGAAATTTCACTGGCCAAAATTCCTAAAGAAGCCCCGCTGGAGAAGGTGTGCCTGCTGGGTTGTGGGGTGACCACGGGTATTGGTGCAGTGCTGAACACCGCCAAGGTCACTGAGGGCTCCACGGTTGCCATCTTCGGGCTCGGCGGCATCGGCCTGGCGGCGATCATCGGTGCGACCATGGCCAAGGCAAGTCGCATTATTGCGGTTGATATCAATCCGGCCAAATTCGACATTGCTCGTGAACTGGGTGCGACTGATTTCGTTAATCCAAAGGATTACGACAAGCCGATTCAGGAAGTCATCGTCGATATGACCGATGGCGGTGTGGACTACTCCTTTGAGTGCGTCGGCAACGTGCAGTTGATGCGCGCTGCGCTGGAATGTGCACACAAGGGCTGGGGCGAGTCGACCATAATCGGTGTCGCCGGTGCTGGCCAGGAAATCAGCACACGGCCGTTCCAGCTGGTGACTGGTCGCGTCTGGCGTGGCAGCGCCTTTGGTGGCGTAAAAGGGCGTACTGAACTGCCGGGTTATGTTGAGAAGGCGCAAAGCGGCGAGATTCCGCTGGATACCTTCATCACTCATACCATGGGCCTGGAAGACATCAACAAGGCCTTTGATCTGATGCATGAAGGCAAGAGCATCAGGACTGTGATTCACTTTTAAAAAATAGCGGGAAGCCTGAAGCGGAAAGCTGGAAGCAGTGCGAGGTTTACTCGACCCTTTAGGCTTCTAGCTTCTAGCTTCTAGCTTCTAGCTTCTAGCTTCTAGC